>SMVA01413895.1_pt1 | contig 14001 bp, 14 predicted proteins | sample 2456451 | NCBI WGS metagenome assembly SMVA01 (sample SAMN11095933, study PRJNA526329) | marine sediment metagenome | biome: Marine sediment; feature: Surficial sediment; material: Deep marine sediment; isolation source: Hadal surficial sediment | place: Pacific Ocean | collected 2014-05 | depth...
AGAACACAACAAACGATCGGTCGTTTCATTTCAGACACGCGTCTCATTCATCATCATCCTATGTAGCGAGTGTCATCCGATTCGCGCCGTGCGCCGACGCAGACCCACGTACAGCCCCAAGTGTGCGGCGCAGTGAACAGGAGCCGTGCACGAGTTGCAAGGGCAAGAGGTTGAAAGCGTAAGGAGTCATACAACGGCCCCGAGTCATCCGGCGGTGGAGCGCCACCCCGCAGCGCGGACAGGCGGGGATATCCGGTGGGGTCACCGATCTTCTCGCTTCACCAGGCGCCACGTGTCCGCGTAGATCCGGCGCCTGGGCCCAACGGCAACCACCTCGACGCTCTGGGCGGCCAACCGGTAGATGATTCGCAGCCTCCCGACGCGGAAGCTTCGCAGGCCATTGAGCTCCTCGCGCAATACCTTGCCGACGGTAGGGTCGCGGAGGATTTCCTCGAGACCGGCCCGAACCTTGCGCTTCAGCTCCGGATGCAAATGGCGTATGAGCGAGTAGAGCTCGTCCGAGAGTCGCAACCGCAACGGGCCGACGACACCCGGTGGCGTCACTCGCGGAACAACTCTTCGAGGGTGTAAAGCTTGGCGCTGCGGCCCCCGCGTCGGCCCCGCCGTATTTCTTCCATCAACTCGGCATCGGATCGAATTTCCGCGGTCTCCTGCCAGCTGTCGAACTCGTCGGGGCTTACGAGGACCGCGACGGGCCTGCCATTCCGCGTGATCGTTATCGGTCGATCCATCGAGCTAACTTCGTCGATCAAGCGGCTCAGCCGTGCTTTGGCCTCGGACAGAGGCAGCGTTTTCATCGCCATTACCTCAACGTTGGTCAGAATTCAGACTAACTTTACCAACGTCCGCCAGGAGCTTCAAGCTCTCGCCGCCGTCCGCGGCGAGGTGGTGTCAACCCGTAGCTTTGCGGCACCGGGCTAGCGACCAACCGGCTGGCTGCCCTCCAGGTCTGCAATCACGAAGCGCACCGCGGCTTCGAGCATGGCCTCGCGGGGGAACTCGTTGTGCGAGATGAAGGTTCGCTCGAGCTCGTCGTCCTGGAGCGTGTCGAACGGCATGGCGAGCGCCCAGTGATCGGCGTTGGCGGCGCCGAGAAAAGTGCCGCGCGGCACGATGGACTCGTAGGCGAGCATCTGGCCATCGTTTTCCTTGGCGTAGAGGGCGAGAAGCTGCCAGGTCGGGCGATTGATCAACGAGGTGTTGGTGAAGTCCACCACGCCGACGATCGAATAGGAGGGCACGATCGGCCAATCGTTGTCGGCGATGAAACGGTGGCGGTTTTGACGAAACAGGCTGTTAAAGCCGCCCCGGTCGCCGAAGTCGCACTCCGAGTCCCCGCCGAAGTAGGCAACGAGCGAGGGGATGATGCCGTCCTGCAGTAGGTCAACGGCCGGGGATCCACCCATGGCGCCGGCCACGGTGATGACAGCGGCTACCATCTCTCGGGCTTCGGGATCGTTGACGATTCCCTCAAAGAGGTCGGGCGCGCCCTTGCTGAAGCCGACCACAATGAAGGGTCGGCGGTCTTGGGGGGTGTTGCTGTCCTTGAGGTGTTGGGCGATCGTGCGCCCGTTTTGTGCCGAGCTTCCGAACGCGGTGACCTCGAGATCCTCGGCGTCGAGTCCATGGATCTCCCGCAGACGAGTGAGCCCGTTCGAGAAGGCCGTCAGGCGACTGGAAACACACTGGGCGAAAATTCCCGAGATCACCAACACCCGGTAGTCCTTGGAGATTTCGCCCAGCGGCGGAACATCCGTTGCCGTCGTGCGCCAGTACTTTTCGCAGGGGCCCCATTCGTCGAACTCGTCCATTTCCTCGAGCACCGCACAGAAGAGGTTGGCGAACTTCTGCCGCTGGTCGTCGATTCCCCCGTGGGCGATGGGGGTGAGAATCTCCGCGGGCATGTCGTAGCCCACGGCGAGCTCTTCCATGAGCCTTGCGGTGCTCGTGCACGCCGGTAGGACAAGGACGAGCAGGAGTAGAAAAGAAACACGGTGTGGCCAGGCGGGCTGTTGGTGGGACGCAGCGTTCCGCTCGGGAACCTTGGCTTGTTGCGGACTCGACGTCGCACCGACGTTGTCGGTGATCGGGATCGCCATCATGGAATCTCGCGGTAGATGTCTTCGGGGCTCCAGAACATTTCGCCGGGGTCGAGCTCTTTGCGGATCTCTTCAAACTCAGCCGGGATGTCGGGTTTCTTGAAGTGGATCTTTCCGAGGTGGGGCCGGCCGCCTATGGATGGGTCGAGCATGCGCCGCTCGACATCGCGAAACCACTGCTCGAAGCCCTCGTGCTTGGTGGAAAAGTTGACGCTGAACGAGGCGGTCAGCGGCCATACGTAGGGGCTCAGCAGGCTGTTGCGGCTCTGCTTGATGAAGCGAATGTGCACCGGAATGCCGACGTAGATGCCGTCGTCTCGTGCCGCGGTGATGCTGAGCTGGAGTTGCTCGAAGGCTTCGCGGAGCTTCTCGTAGGGGAAGAGGTACTCCATCGTGTGGGTCTTGACGTCGTCGACGGTGGATTGCGAGACCAGCGGCAGGATGGTGTGGGCCGGGCCGACGCGGTGTTCGTCGCGGCGTCCCTTGGTGCCGTTCTTGAACGCCCAGGGGAGCGCAGAGGGTCGCACCCTCCCGAGGAAATCGAGGAACCTCCCCTCGGCACGCAGCTGCTCCGTCTCGATCAAATAGATTCCGGGGTTCGTGGGGTGCGTCGTTTCCCGCAGCATCAGGTCGGCGTGGTCGGTGTAGGGGAAGTACCAGTACTCGACGTGGCGATTGTTGTGGAAGTGGGCGTCGAGATTGTCGAAGTCGTCCGGAACCCTGACCAGGGTTCGGTGGTGATTCAGGTAGATGGTGTTGGTGACCTGGAAGGTCACGGAGTAGATCGCCCCGAGCATGCCGAGCGACACCCGAGCCGCCTTCAACTCTCGATCGTCCAGAGCGCGGCAGGTGCCATCGGCCAGGACCATCTCGATGCCCGTGACGTAGTCGGCGAGCGAGCGGAGCTTCGCGCCGGAGCCGTGCGTGTCGGTCGAAATAGCGCCTGCGACCGTCTGTCGGTCGGTATCGCCCATGGTGGGAAAGGTGAGACGGTATTCGTCGTAGAGCTTCTCGCTTGCCTCCGCGAGCACCGCCCCAGCCTCGATCTTGACGGTCTTGCGGGCGGCGTCGCGATCGACCGCAAGGATGCGCTTGAGGCCGTGGGTGAGAATGACGGCGCCGCCCCGGTAGCCGGGCGAAACCGCGCCCGGATCCGCGGCCGGCGGGGAAGCGTTGCCGGCGTCCTCGCTGTTTTTCCGCAGGCCGATATTGCTCCAGGCGTGTCCGGATCCCACCACGCGGACCTTCAGGTGGTTGTCTCGAGCATCGTTGACGGCATCGATGAGCTGTTGTTCCGTCGTGGGCTCGTAGACCTTGATGCCATCGTGGCGCGTTTCCTCCGACCAATTCTTCCAGCTCGCCATGTCAACGTCCTTCCTGCACGATCATCTCCGCGATGCGCTCGGCGACCGCCGCGATGGTGCGCGACGGGTTGCGCCCGATCGCCTCGGGGATCACGGAGCCATCCGATACGTAGAGGTTGCGGTAGCCGAAGACCTCGCCGTGGTGGTCGACCACTCCCTCGTCGGTGCGGCGGCGGCGGCCGTGGCTCTCGTAGGCGACACCTTCGCCTGCGGGGTCAGCCATGTTGCAGCCGCCAAGCGGGTGGAAGCTTGCCAGGAACTCGGGGAACTTGCCGAGGTTGAAGGGCGCCAGTGTGCGGCCACCGGTGGCCTCCGTGAACTTCTTCTGGGTGGCGCCGATGGCCTCGAAGTTGGGCTGCGAACGCTGCGAGTCCCAGCGCAGCTCGAGCTCCTTGGGTCCGAACAGGCCGAAGAAGTACTTGCGGCGTAGCCGCATCTCGCCGTCGGCGGCGTCCTGCCCCTGGGCGAACCAGAGCATCAGCTTGTCGAACGGGGTGTCGCCGTTGCTGGCGTCGTCGCTGTCGTCGGCATGTGCGAGCGTGTCGGCAGCGTACTTGAACATCCGGGATACCAACCCGCCGCCCCCCGTGTCGCCCATCTTCTCGCGCACCCAACCGCCCAGGACATTGGGGAAGCCGACGTCCTGGATGAAGTAGCGCTGGCCGCCTGCATCCGGCTCGTCGACGTAGTCGACGGCGGCCGTGATGGGCGGCCCTTGGGCCAGGTGCAACGGCCGGTCGTAGTTGGCCGGCGTGAAGAAGTCGCCGTTGGGTGACCAGTTCTTGCCCAGGTGACGGCTCAGCTCAGGCAGTGTGTGATGAACGTCGCGGCAGCGCAGCAGCAGCTCGGTCGAGCCCATCGAGCCGCAGGAAAGAACGACGATCCGGGCGCTGATCTTGCCCTGCTCTGTGGTTTCGGTGCCGGGATCGATCTTGTCGAAGTGCACCTCGTAGCCGCCGTCGACCGGCATGATCCATCGCACTAGGTGCAGCGGTCGGATCTCGGCGCCGAGAGCCTCGGCCGCCGGCAGGTAGTTGGTATCGAGGATCTTGCGGGCGTTGACGTCGCAGCCGATGTTGCAGTTGCCCAGGTGAACGCAAGTTCCCGTCTGGATGCCGTGCTCGTTGATCGCCGGTTGGGTGAACTTTGCCTGTCGCGGATCATCGCCGTCGGCACGCTCGAGCTCGAAGTTTCCGTCGAAGCGGACGGTGAGCGGCAGCTGACGGAGCCGCTCCGGGGCCAGTCCGAGGTTCTGGTGCGCCTCGCGAACGAGCTTGGTGCGCTCCGTGAGCTGGTTTTCAGGGAGCGGCTCGACGCCGAGCGTCTGCCCGACCCGCTCGACGTAGGGGCCCAACAGTGACGGGTCGTCGCGAAAGGGCTTCGGCCAGCCCTGCCCGAAGGAGGCCGTCGAGGGTTCTACCGAAACGTTCGAAAAGTGCAGCGAACCGCCGCCGACACCGGCGCCATTAACGACCCACATGCCGCTGAAGCGGCGGACTTCTACCCAGCCGCTGCTCTTCGCCGGGTTGTCGGCGTCGTAGATCCAGGGATCATCCTTGGCGCGCGGGTAGAGGGTGGACTCACGGCGTCTCGCTTCGTTGCCCGGTGTGGGGTCGACATCGGGCGCCTGCCAGCGCCGGCCGCGCTCGAGGACGAGCACACGGTAGCCGGCCTCGGCGAGACGTAGGACGACCGGCGCCCCGCCGAAGCCGCTGCCGATGACGATAGCGTCGTATTCCATCGCCGCCTCCCCAGCACAAAAAAAAGACCGGCGCAGCGATCCCCTCGATCGACTGCGTTCGGTCCCCAGTCGCCCCGATCATGCTCGGGCCGTTTGTTGCGCCATAGTGGTGGCCGCTCCCGATGCTGTCAAGGGGTGCTGGAGGCGGGGATCCGGTAGGTGTGCGCGTCAGGCGAGCGACCGGGATGCGGGCCGGTTGGCGAAAGTCGTCCCTTCCCCTGGACCTTTCCTGCGTTTTCGATTAAAAATAAGGGGCGGCATCGTGTGCCGCGGGGGACCGCTTGTCGAAGTGCGACCGGCGCCCCTTTTTTTTGTTGGCCGTGATCTCGACGATGAAGTCCGCTCCCTTCGGGAGGAAGCTTTATGGCCAAGAAAAAAGAACCGAACCTCATCTTGCGGCTCAGGAACGTCAATGGGTCGCCCCTATCGCTGAAGGGGCGGGTCGAGCTGGTGCGGCTACGCGACAACAAGGAGATCCAGAGACCCCGCCGCAAGATCACCCCCGAGATCCGCTACGCGCTGCAGTCGACCAAGCGCGGCGAAGACCTGTTCTGGCGTATCCCACAGGCCGAGGGCTACCGGGGAACGCGATGCAAGCCCTTCCGCTGGGATCCCCCGACCGGGAGGGAGCACACGGTGCGGTTGTTTCGCCGGCCGAAATACTGGAAGCCCGACTTCGAGGGCTGGGATGCGTTGCCGCCGCGGTTTCGCCGGTTGAAGGAGCTGCTCGAGGGCTCCCAAGCCGTGTGGTTGAAGAACCCCCGTGGCGAGACGGGTTTCCGCAAGATCGGTGATTTCTCCGGTCACGCCTACGACAACGTCACCGGCGCGCACTTCGTGTTCGCCAAGGCTGCGCTGTTGAACCTTCACAAGATGGCCAGCTCGGTGATGCAGCCCTTCGCCAGGGAAAGCTGGTTCAGCTTCGTGAAGGAGATTGTTGTTATCGATCGCGAGCGGATCGTAGCGCGGGTCGACAACAAGATGGCCAAGGTCGTGCGCCGAGTCCGCGCCGACCCGAAGGAGTTCGGCTACAAGAGCTCCATCATCGGAGGCCACGCAAAGAATATTCCGCCCGATCACACCTTCCAGCAGACCGATGAGAACGCCGTCACCATCAAGTCGGACCACAAGAAGGGGAACCTGCAGTTCATTCTTTTCGAGGGTGTCACGGCGCCCAACGGCAAGTCGGTGACGTTGGCCGACATCGACATCGACGAGCACGGCGACATCTTCGGGCACATCAACGATGTGCTGTTCCGGCACCCGGCGAGCGGCGGGACCAACCCCCTGGACGTGTACGAGATCATCACCGACCGCAATCGCAAAGTGCCGGCCGGCTACCGCTTGGAGAGAAAGACGTAGCAGTGCGCGCCCATGGAACGGGGCATCAGCGGTTGTGTATCAGCCCGCCGACTGGCAAGCCGCTCGGCACTCGCGCCGGGATCACCTTGTCGAACCCCTCGTCGGTCAGGGCCTCGAGGAACGCGATGATGTCCCGCATTTCGCTCTCGCTCATATCGTCGACCCGCCGGAAGCGGCCATCGACGCGCGGTGTGCCCCGGTCACCCCTCCGCCCCCTTCCGTTGGCCACGTTGGGGTTCTCGGAGCGGCCTATGTCATAGAAACGAAGAACGTCCTCGAGGGTTTCCAGAACGCCGTTGTGCATGTAGGGCGCCGTGAGGGCCACGTTGCGGAGCGACGGGGTGCGGAATCGGAAGCGACCATCGCCCGAGTCCGGCTCGGCGAGGAGGGGATGCTCCCTGACGCCCTCGGCCCTGAGGTCGAAGTCGGAGAACATGATGCCCTGGTGGCAGCCGTCGCAACCCACCTCGTCGAACGTTTCCCGTCCGCGCCGCTGTTGCTCGGTGAGCGCAGCGGTCTCGCCCGTCCGGAAACGGTCGAAAGGGCTGTTCATCGCGATGAGCGAACGCTCGAAGGCGGCTATCGCGCTCGCCAGCCGATCCGCCTGGATCGGTCCGCTACCGAAGACGTCTTCGAACAACGCTACGTACTCGGGGATGGCCTGGATCCTGGCCACAACGCTGTCGACCGCAGCGTCCTCGGGATACGCGGTGCCGCGCATCTCCTCCATTACCTTGAGCGGTTCCAGGGCCTGCACCTCGAGGCTTTGCACTCGGTTGTCCCAGAACATCGGTGCCCTCGCCTGATCGACCGACGCGACCGTTCCGTCGAAGACACGCCGATCGTCGGAACCACGCCTCCGGCGCCGCCGGTCCAGCCCGTTGAAGCCGGTGTTGATCACCGTCGGGGAGTTTCGTCTCATGGCGGGGATTCGCCCGTTCGATGCATCGACGCGCTCCGGCCCCAGTCCCACCGCTCCGGCGCCGAGCGAGAGTGCGCGACCATCGGCGTAGGCGAAGTCGGGGTGGTGGCAGGTCGCACAGGAGACGTCCCGCTCACCCGAGAGGATGGGGTCCCAGAACAGCAGGCGACCCAGTTCCTCCGCGCTGGTCACGGGTGGAGACTGGGCTCCGGTAGGTACCGACAGAGCCACGGCGGCCACCGTCCCGACGGCCAGTACCAGCACCCCAGCTGGTATCCGCGATCCAATCATTACACTGCCTTTCCCAACGATCCTCTGCCTAACCGACGGCGCGTGCTAGTCGCTGCGTGGTGCGCGGGAGGCTTGTACGGTGGCCTCGCCGCTGTAAATCGGCATGGCGTCGCCTTCGATTTCGAGCTCGAAGAACTCTACACGATCCCCGGGAGCGACGCCCTCGACGAGCGGCGGCAGCAACGCTGCGGTGCCGGTTTCCGGCTCCGGGGCTGCAGGCGCCGGCGCCGGCGCCTCGCCCGCTTGGACGGACGCTTCCTTGCCTTCGGCCGGTTCCGCTGCTTCAGCCGCTTCCGCGGCCGGCGCGCGGCCGGCGTCGACGCGGCGGAAACGGACGGTGAGCTCGGCGCCGCGGGCGGCGCATATCACCGGAGAGGACACCTTGCCGGCGGCGGCGGCGGCGAGCGCCGCCGCTATGCTGCCGGTTCCCGACGACAACGTCTCGTCCTCGACGCCGCGCTCATAGACGCGGAAGTACAGCCTCTGATCGTCTTCGACGCGTACGAAGTCGACGTTGGCCCCACGCGGCGCCAGCTCCGCATGGTTGCGGATGGCGCGCCCCAGGAAGCGGATCGCCAGATCATCGGGGTTGTCGTGGAAACAAACAAAAAACGGCACGCCGACCTCGACGTAAGTGCCGCTCAGATCGCGGCCCTCGACACGCAGTCGCCGGTTCGGGAAGACGCGCGCCCGCGTCGGCAGCTGCACGCGGCACATGTCGCCGTCGACCTGGGCCGTCACCGTCCCGATGTCAGTGGCGAAGCACACCCGATCGGCGGCAGCGCCATGGTCGACCAGGAAGCGAGCCACGCAACGGGCGCCGTTGCCGGAGATTTCCGCCGCGGAGCCGTCGGCGTTCCACAGTCGCATGCGGGCGAGAATCCTGTCGTCGGCGGCGTCGGGCGGCTCGATAACGATGAGCCCGTCGGCGCCCACCGAGCGGCCGCGGCGGCACAGCGCCTTGGCCAGCGCCTCGGGGTTGCCGATGGGCTCGCCGTGACGTGCGTCGAGGATGATGAAGTCGTTCCCGGCGCCGCTGTACTTGAAGAACGGCAACGGCCAGCGGCGTTTACTCAACGGTTGTTGTCTCCGGGTTCTGTGCCCAGCGCCAGGGCGCTGAGGTTACCAGCAGCATCGATGGCCTCAACGGCGTAGACGTAGCGCACCGAGGGGTCGGCGGTGCTGTCGGTGAAGCGGCTGAACGGCACCGGGTTGGTGGTGAGCAGCTCCCAACCGGCGTCGACCATCTCGTTGTCGGCGGGCGCATCCGGCTCGCCCTGCGCGGGTGTGGTGGCGACTGGCGTGGTGGCGACCGGTGTGACGGCGACCGGCGTGGTGGGTTCCGGGGCGGTGGCGCCGGCTTCACCGGATTCATCTTCTGGGGCGGTGGGATCGAAACGCTGCGGCACGGAGGGAGCGGGAAACGGGTGCCGGTAGACGCGATAGCCAATGAGATCGATCGACACCGAAGGCGTCCACTGGAGTGGTACACGGTTGCCGACGCGCGCCGCGTTGACGTTGGTCGGCGGCGCTGGCGGGTACTGGTCGATCACCTGCACGTCGAGGGTCTTGGCGCCCTCGCTTTCGCGCAGCAGGGTGCTCGCCGCCGGGGCGAGGGCACCCTGCAGCGTGCTGGTCGCCGGGCTGAGGGCGCGCACCTCGTAGACATAGGTCTCGCCCCATCGCATGCCGCGGTCGGTGAAGGTGGTCCCGCTCAATGGCGTCGGGTTCAGCATATTGGCTGAGGCGATCTCGCCCGGCAGCATGCGGTACACGTTGTAGCGCAGCGCTGCGGGGTCGAGTCGGCGCAACGCCAGGTCGCCGGGCGGTGGATCCCAAGTGAGCTCGACGCCGTCGGCGCCCACCACGACGCCGACGTTGGCCGGCGCCACCGGCACCGGGATCGGCGCCAGCGCCACCAGGGCCGTGACCAGGCCCGGCGTCTGCCGTGTGGAGCTGCCGCGCACGGCAAAAAAATAGCGCGTTCGCAAGGCGCCGGTGGACGGTGTTCCCAACGGGATGGCGACCTGCAACGTCGGGTTGGCGGTCAACGATGTGTCGGTGCGCAACGTCTCGAACTGCTCCACCGGTATGCGCCGCGAGACCGATGCCCGGCCCAGAAACGCTCCCACCGCCAGCGGGCGCTCATAGGCCTCCGCCTCGACCATCTCGGCGCTGGCGGCGGCGATGGTACCGGCGTCGGGCAGCAGCACCGATTGGTCCGGGTCGAGGACCATGGTGGGCAGTCCGAGGCGGGTCCACAGCAGATTGACGTCGTTGACCAAACGTTGTGCAGCCGCCAGCACGGCGTCTTCGGCAAGACCCTGTCGGCGCCACTCCAGCAAGACCTCGGGCGGCATTCGGTGGATCAGGTCTTCGTCGAGGCCGCGGCGCCGCACCGCCGTGAGGGGCGCATCGGGGTCGGGTGTCGGCGGCGCAAGCCCGGCGGCGGTGGCCTCGGCGACGGCCGCCTGCTGCACCGCGCGGGCGGCCGCCGCCAACGCTTCGGCGGCGGCGTCGCTGCTCATCACCTCGCTACGCCGGTCGAGCGCAGCAATGAGGATGTCGGCGGTGATCACCGGGTAGCGCTCGGCATACAGCAGCACCAGGACCTCTTCCAGCTCGACATCCTCGGAGCCGACCTGCACCGAGAGCAACGGCGCTGGAAACCGCAGGATCGCGAACGATCCCCGTTGCGCCACGGTGAGCCCGAGCATGGCAGGGGGGTTGGGATACACCGGCGGCAGCGGGGCGCCCCGGCTGCCGCAACCGACCAACAGCGGCGGGAGCAGCAATAGCAGCAACAGCGCGCCGCCTAGCCCGGCTAGCTGCCTGCGTGGGGTGCGTTCGCGAGCTCTCACAGGATGTATTTCGACAGGTCCTCGTCGGCCACCAGTTCATCGAGCGCCGCGCGCACGTACTCGGCGTCGATGGTCACCTGCTCTCCCGAGCGCTCGGAAGCGGTGAACGACAACTCCTCGACGACGTGTTCCATGACGGTGTGGAGCCGGCGGGCGCCGATATTCTCGCTGCGATCATTCACCAGGGCGGCGTATTCGGCAATGGCCTCGATGGCATCGTCGGTGAATTCGACCTCGATGCCTTCGGTGCGCAGCAGCGCGATGTACTGGCGCACCAGCGAATTCTCCGGTTCCTTGAGGATGCGCACCAGGTCCTCCTCGGTCAGTGGATCGAGCTCGACACGGATGGGGAAGCGTCCTTGCAGCTCGGGGATCAGGTCGGACGGCTTGCTCATGTGAAAGGCGCCGGCGGCGAGAAACAGAATGTGATCGGTGCGCACCATGCCGTAGCGGGTGTTCACCACGCTGCCCTCGATGATCGGCAGGATGTCGCGTTGCACACCTTCGCGAGAAATATCCGGGCCCGAGCCCCCGTGGCGGCCGGCAATCTTGTCGATCTCGTCGAGGAAAATGATGCCCGAGTTCTCCACCCGCTGCAGGGCGTCGCGGTTGATCTCCTGCTCGTCGAGCAACCCCTCCGCCGACTCGCGCTCGAGATGCTCGAGGGCGTCGGGCACCTGCATGGGGCGCCGCGTGGTGCGACCACCGAACAGGCCCGGCATCATGTTGCGCAGGTTGACGTCCATCTGCTCGGTGCCTTGCCCGGTGAAGATCTGGAAGCTGGGAGATTGGCTCTCGGTGATCTCCACCTCGACGCTGCGATCGTCGAGGGCGCCGTCGCGAAGCAACTGGCGCAACTTCTCGCGGGTGGCGCGCTGGTCGGCGCGCGACACCGTTTCGGTAGGCGCTTCTTCTCCCATCACCGGTGTCGGACGAGTCGGCGGCATGGGCGGCGGCATGGGCGGCGGTGTGGGCGGCAGCAGCAGGTCAAGGAGACGCTCCTCGGCCTGCGCCCGTGCCTTGGTCTTCACCTCTTCCGTCTTTTCTGCTTTGACCAAGTTGATGGCGACCTCCACCAGGTCGCGCACCATGGACTCGACATCGCGTCCAACGTAGCCGACCTCGGTGAACTTGGTCGCTTCGACCTTTAGAAACGGCGATGCGGTAAGGCGCGACAGGCGGCGCGATATCTCCGTCTTGCCGACGCCGGTGGGGCCCATCATGATGATGTTCTTGGGTGTCACTTCGTCGCGCAGGTCCTCGGGCAACAGCAACCGGCGACGCCGGTTGCGCATGGCGATGGCAACGGCTCGCTTGGCCGCCGCTTGGCCGACGATGTACTTGTCGAGCTCGGCGACGATCTGCCGCGGCGTCAGCTCATCGGCGTCGGGACCATGTTCGGCACGCATCGCATCGACGCTCTCCGGGAGGCGGATCACCATGGGCACATCCTCAGCTTTCTGGGTCGCCGGCGGCCAGCACTTCGACCGTCAGCTGATCGTTGGTATAGATGTCGATGCCGGAGGCGATCTTCACCGCTTCGCGGGCGATGGTCTCGGCGTCGAAATCGGTGTGCGCCAGCAGGGCGCGGGCCGCGGCCAGCGCCATGGGTCCGCCGGAGCCGATGGTGAGCACCCCGTCGTCGGGCTCGATGACATCGCCGGTGCCGGACAGCAGGATCGACGTTTCTTTGTCGGCGATGATCATCAGCGCCTGCAGGTGCCGCAGCGCCCGGTCCATGCGCCAGTCTTTGGCGAGCTCTACCGCCGCCCGCCGCAGGTTCCCCTGAAACTCCTTGAGCTTGCCCTCGAAACGGGAAAACAGCGCCAGCCCGTCGGCCGAGGAACCGGCGAAGCCGGCGATAACGCTGTCCTCGTGCAGGCGGCGGACCTTCTGCGCGCCGTGCTTCATGATCGTGGTGTCGAGGCTCACCTGGCCGTCGGAGACCATGGCGACGCTGCCGTTATGCCGCACGCAACATACTGTGGTGTGGTGCCATTCGCTCATCAGGGAATTGTAGCAACTGGGCGCATCTCTGCTTACGGTGGGCGCCGTGGACGGCACCGCCGGGCGCCGGGCGGTCCGCGACGGACCGTGATCGGGCCCCCCGCGGATCTGTGCCGTTCTACAGGTCGGCCGGCGTGCGGACCTCTACGAGGTCCCCGACCCTTCGCGCCAGGCGCGCGTCGATGGTCAGAAGAGGCTCGCGCGAGAGTCGCGCCAGCGCCACGTACTCGGCGTCGTAGGTCTTCGCCCAGCCCAGCGACAAGGCCAAGCGCCGAGCCTCCGAAAGGACCTCAGACCTGCGAACGAACCGAATCGGAGCCTCGAGGAGACGCGCAACAGCGATCTCCGCCAAATCCGAAGAGATCTCCTCCCGCCACTGCATGCCCTGTATTGCTGCGAGCGTCTCGGAACGCAATAAGATCGGGGCTTGGAGGTCGTCGGGGACCAGATCGAAGCCGCCCTCGGTCAAGCAAACGGCGGTCACGACGCTGGCGTCGATTACCACGGCCTGCTAACGGCCGGCGCGCGCCAGGCGGATGGCCTCAACGGTATCCGGCATCGCCTCGCCGGTGGCGGTTCGCCGCCAAGCCACCGGAAGCTCGGCGCACGCGTCCCGCCGAAGGTCGGCCTCGTCGATCATGTGTTGCAGGCCGACCTTCTTCGCCGGGAGCTTGCCCGATCGAATCCACCTGCGGATCGTTTCCGGATCCCGGCCGACTCGCCTCGCTGCCTCGAGCACCGTAACCATAGTCGTATACTACTACATGGTGCTGGAGACGGCAGGGTTGCGCTTCCCTGGACACGGTAGCCGCTCACCGGGTTTCGCTGCCCCAGAGCCGTTGATCCGTAGTGAGTGCATTGAGTACAATGATTGCATTGATTGCTCACTGGTCGCGGACGATTTGCAGGTCCGCATCTGCGACGGAGGAGAGACCCGTGGCCAGCATCACCATCAGGAACCTCGACCCGCAGATCAAGAACAGGCTCAGGGTTCGCGCGGCGCAGAACAACCGTTCCATGGAAGAAGAGGTGCGCAGCATTCTGCGCGTCACCCTTGCCGACACGTCCGAGCGATCCCTTGGCCTGGCAGAGGCGATCCGGCGGCGCTTCGAGCCCCTCGGCGGCGTCGAGCTCCACCTGCCGCCCCGGGAGCCCATGCGAGAGCCGCCGCAGCCCGGCACGTGATCCTTCTCGACACCAACGTCTTGTCCGAATTGATGAGACCCGAGCCCGCGCCGAGGGTGGTGGAGTGGATTGGGGCCCAGCCGGCGCAGGGCCTCTTTACCACCAGCATCACCCAGGCCGAGATCCTCCACGGGGTGATGCTGCTGCC
>SMVA01351743.1_pt1 | contig 13981 bp, 8 predicted proteins | sample 2456451 | NCBI WGS metagenome assembly SMVA01 (sample SAMN11095933, study PRJNA526329) | marine sediment metagenome | biome: Marine sediment; feature: Surficial sediment; material: Deep marine sediment; isolation source: Hadal surficial sediment | place: Pacific Ocean | collected 2014-05 | depth 0-1...
CAAGGTCACGCCCAGGCGATCCTCGATCACCACAATGTCACCGCGCGCCACCATCTGCTTGTTCACCAGAATGTCGACCGAGTCGCCGACCTTTCGATCCAGTTCGAGAATGGCGCCGCGGCCCATTTTCAGAAGCTGCGACACCCGAATCTGCGCGGTACCCAGGACCGCCGAGATTTCCACGGGCACATCATAGACCGCGCCGGAACGGTCAGCGGCGGCGGTATCGCCAGTGCCTTCCTCGATCGCGTCGTCCTCGGGCGGCGCTTCCTGTTCGGGCGCGTCCTCTTGGGGAGTCTGGTCTTCGTCTTCGGCCATCGGCTTTACTTTCGTGGGCCACCGCGCGCGGCGGCATTGGGGGGTGTGTCTTGTTATAGTGTTGTGGCGGTGGTGGCCGCGGGCAAGTCGGCGTCGCGAAAAAAATCCGTCAGCGGATCGTTTGCGGGACCGCCTCACCGTTCGCGGCCGGCCCATGCGGTGTCGCGCCATTGGCCGGGGCCGCCTCGCGGCTGCTCTCGAAAATCGTAAACAACTGGCGCAGAATGCCGGGCGCGAGCACCGCCAACGGATTGACGCTCACGCGGGTGTCGTCCATCGGACCTTCCACCCGGTAGGTGGCGGCGAACATGCCCTCGCCTTCGCCGCCGGTGAGAATCTTGCCCAGCAAGGGGATATGACCCAGAGCGCTGTTGATGGCATAGGCCGGAATGATGGTGCCGGAGAAATCGACGGGCTGGGCATCGTCGCCGAGATCAACCGTGCCATCAAGGGTGAAGCCGACGGACAGGCCCGACGCCCGCACGTCGGTCAGCGTCAGCAATTGGTCCCGGTAGACGAACGGCGCCTCCAAATGTCGAAACGGCAGCCCTTTCCCGTCAAGCATCTCCAAGGCGCCGGTCACGGTGGCGATGGTCAGCATTTTTGCCAGCAACGGCGCGTCGACGACGTGGAAGCCGTCCACCACCACGGTGCCCTCGGTGGCGCCGTCGGGCCGATCGTCGTGGATGACTCCGGTGGCCAGCAAACGTCCGCCGCTCATGCGATCATAAACGCCCAGCGCCTTGAACACCGCCCCGGCGTTTTCGGAACTCAACAGGAACTCGCGCTTGCCGGCGATTCGCCCAAGACGGAAAGTAAATGGATCACCATCGCTCACGAAGCCCTCGATTCGGGCGGACTCGATGCGCCCGTCGCGGACTGTTACCTCGCCGTCGATGTCGTGCATGGTGGCATCGCCTTCGAGGATGATGGTGTCCGCCACGCCCGATATCTTGATCGGCGGCCAGTCCGCGTCGTCGGACTCGCCCCAGGCTTTTTGATGCGGGCGCAGGTCCAGGCTTTCGGCGGCCAGTCGCACGTCGTAACCGCCGTCCGCGTTGAACGTGATCGTCGCCATGCCTTGGTTCAACCCGGAGTCGAGGCGGTGGAAAGTGATCGCGGCCAGTCCATCGCGCGACGGCGTCATTTCCGCGATTCCCGCGGCCTTGAGACCTTCGGCCTCAACGGCGAAAGCAATCCCGCCGCGCAAGTCACCGTCCGGCGCCAACTCGAAACCGAGCCGCGCGCGGCCCGGCGCGCCCGGCGGCTTCGACCACGCCAACGCCGGCACGTCAAGGACAGCCGGCGACAGGTCCACGATCACATCGCCGCTTATCGACGAGCCGTCACGGTCGACAAGATGGAGCTCGAAATCCAACACGCCGGACAGGCGCGAATCATCGATGCCGAACGCGGCGCGGTCGTCTTCGTTCAAGCGGCCGGTCACGTCGATGCGGCGGCGGAACTCGGCCGGGGGAGACTTGAAGTTGTGTTGCCAGGTAATTTCCAGCGGCGTGTCGCCGACAACGACATCGCCACTGAGATAGAAGGTTTCGGAATCCATCATGGCCGCCAGATTGCCGTCGCTGACGCCGCGATTGTTGAACACGGACGGCAGCGCGTCGCTCGAAATCGACACGTCCCGCAAGTCCGCGCCGAAACGCACGATCACGTCGTCAATGACAAGATCGTCCGACAACGGCATTTCGATCCGCAGATCCGCGTTGATGTGCCCGCCGACCCGGGACGGATCGATTCCCATTTCCTGAGCCAGGCCCAGGCCGGGCATCGCCAAGATGACGAGCGCGGATTCCAACGGACCGCTGACCGAAACCTCCACCTTGCCGATCTCCCCGGCCCGGTCCAGATCCAACAGATCGACCGTTCCCCGTTCCAGGGTCAGGCCTTCGATGGTTCCGTGAGTGAGGTTCAAATGGACGTCGATGGCGTCGAATCGCCCGGTGCCGGCGAGGTTCTCGACGGGCGGCAGGCCGCCGATATATTCGGCGCGCCCACCCCTGACCTCGAAGGTGCCGGACACCGAATCGCGATCGAGATGTCGCTTCGACCAGTCCTCGCCACTCACGTCCAGCCGCATGGACAACTTGGGAACGATACCGTCCGTAATGTGGGCAATCACCCAGCGCCGGCCGCCGGGCGCCACCTCGGCCGGCCAGAACCGCCCCAGATCGCCGGCGGTGACGTCCGTCATGGTAAACTCGCCAACAAGATCCGGCGACGCCGGGTCGCCACTCAGCAGGGCGGTGCCGGTGAACGTGGGGCCGCCGAAATCGACGAACAGCTCGTCGATGCGAAGCGCCGGGCCGCCGAAATCCACCGCGCCGCGCAGGTGCATCGACCGGACCTCGAATGGCTCGGCCGCCTTGGACAACGGCGGCGTCACCGTGCCCGCCCCGCCGCTGAGTTCGAACGTAAAATCGTCGATCCGGCCGTCCAGATCGCCGCTCAGCGCGAAGCGCCCGGACACGGGAAGCGCGGCGTCCACCTGGGCCGCGAGTTTGGGCACGAAATGCGCGAGCACGGCCGTTAGTCGCGCCGAGTCGATTTCGGCGAACGCGACGGCGAGAGCGACCTTGCGGCCGGCGGTCTCATAAGACGCGCGCGCCGTCACGTCGAGCGTCGCGCCGTCCACGGTGAGCGCCAGATCCGATTCGATACGCAGGCCACTTTCATGGCGCTCAAGTTCGATATCGGCGTTGGGCGCCTCCCATTCGGTGCCGAGCACTTCGTCGACCACCACCAGGCGCGCGCCGAGGACGGTGATTCGCCGCAAGTAACCCAGTTCCCGATTGCGGTCGGGCGGCGCCAGCAAGTCCGCCAACAGCCGCGCCGCCAAGTCCCCGTCGGTCGCCGTCTCGCCGCCGATGGCCATGTCGATGTCGCCTTCCGCGTGGCGCATCAAGCGCAACTCAGGACGATACAAATACAGATGCGTCGGCGCGATGAGGCCGCGCGCCAGTCCGGGCAGGCTGAGCACCAGCGACATTTCGGGAACCCGCGCCAGCACGTGGCCGTCGGCGCTAAACGCTTGGACGCCCACCGCGCGTATATCGAGGCTGCGCTCCCAACCGGCCCAACTCAGGATGAAGTCGTCGAAGGAGACCCGGAACGACGCGTCCTCGGCGCCGAGAGCGTCTTCGACATAAGGCGCCAGGAAGGCCAAGGATACCGGTCCCGCCGAAAGCCGCCACAAAGCCACGGCGAACACGATGGCCGCGGCGCCGACCGTGGCGCCGATAACATGGAGCACGAATTTTGTCGCGGGACGGATCAAAATCGATTCTATAGGCTCGACACTTGCCCAAAATAAAAGGGCCGGCTCCAGGGCAAGCGTGGGCCGGTTAATACCGAACATAATGCACAAGTCATTCCTGTCCAACTTGGCAACACTGGCGCGACCCGCCGACGCGGACGCCGCCGCCAATGGCATCGAGGCGTGGCGCGCCGCGTGCGCCGAATCCGGCTTCGATGACCCGGCGACCGAAACTTTATTGGCTGCGGTTTTCGGCAATTCGCCTTATCTCGGCGGTTGCCTGCTGCGCGAGCCGGACTTTGCCCGCGCGGTTCTGTCGCGGGGGCCCGCCGCGATTCTCGACGAACTGCTCGCCGAGCTCGATACGGCCACTGCCTCGTTCGCCGATGACGCAGAGACCGGCCGCGTGTTGCGCCGCGCCAAGAGGCGGGCGGCGCTGCTGATCGGGCTGGCGGATATCGCGGGTTCATGGACGACGGAACGCGTTTGCGCGGCGCTTTCGCAATTCGCGGAAAGCGCCGTCGGGCTGGCGGTGGCGTCGCTGCTGCGCCGCGCCGTGGCGGACGGCGAACTGGACACGCGGGACGAGGCGGACGTACAGACCGGCAGCGGCTTCGTGGTTCTCGCCATGGGCAAGCTGGGCGGTGGCGAACTCAACTATTCCAGCGATATCGACCTGATGGTGCTGTTCGACGAGGACCGGGCCGCCTACCGCGGCCGCCGGTCGATCGGCGACTTCTTCGTCCGCCTGACGCGACGATTGGTCATGCTGCTCGACGAGCGGACGGCCGAGGGCTACGTGTTCCGCACGGACCTGCGCTTGCGCCCCGACCCCGGCGCCACGCCGCTGGCGCTGTCGGTCTTCGCGGCGGAAACCTATTACGAAAGTCTGGGTCAGAACTGGGAACGCGCGGCGATGATCAAGGCGCGCCCGGTGGCCGGCGACCGCGCCGCGGGCGAGGCCTTCCTGCGCGTCATCCGGCCCTTCATATGGCGCCAAAACCTGGATTTTGCGACGATCCAGGACATCCACGCGATCAAGCGGCAGATCCAGGCCCATCGCGGCGGCGGCGAAATCGTCGTTCCCGGGCATAACATCAAGCTGGGCCGGGGCGGCATCCGGGAAATCGAATTCTTCGCCCAGACCCAGCAGTTGATCTGGGGTGGGCGTTATCATGACCTGCGCGCGCGCCCGACCTGCGCGGCGCTTGCCGGCTTGCGCGGCCGCGAGCGCATGAGCGCCGAGACCGAGACCGAGATGGTCGCCGCCTACTGGTATCTGCGCCAGGTCGAGAACCGGCTGCAAATGATCGACGACAGGCAGGTTCATTCTCTGCCCGATACGGCCGCGGGGCTGGACCGCTTCGCGGCTTTCCTGGGCTACGAGGCCGGCGATGCCTTCGTCGCCGATATCACCGCGCATTTGAGGCGTGTCGCCGACCATTACTCGCGCCTGTTCGAAGACTCGCCGGCGCTGGCCGCCCCGACCGAGGGCGGCGGCAATCTGGTGTTTACCGGTATCGAGGACGACCCCGAAACCTTGCGCACCTTGGAGAACCTTGGCTTCGAGCGGCCGGAGGTGGTGTCGGAGCTGATCCGCGCCTGGCATCACGGCCGTCTACGCGCCACGCGCAGCACCCGTTCGCGGCAAATCCTGACCGGGCTGATGCCGGTGCTCTTGGCCGCTTTCGGGGGCACCGCCAATCCCGACGCCGCGTTCCTCAAATTCAACGAGTTCCTGGGAAACCTGCCCGCCGGCATACAATTGTTCTCGCTGTTCCAGGCCTATCCCAAGCTGCTCGACCTGGTGGCGGAAATCATGGGCACCGCGCCGCGTCTGGCGGCCTATCTGAGCCGCCACGCGCGGCTGCTGGACGCGGTGTTGACCGTCGGCTTTTTCGAGCCCCTGCCAGAGCGCGCCATATTGGAGCGCACCTTGGCGGGCGAGCTCGAGACGGCGGGCGATTTCCAGGATTCGCTCGATGTCGCCAGGCGCTGGTCAGGCGACGCCAAGTTCCAGGTCAGCGTGCAGCAGATGCGCGGGCTGATCGACGCCGAGCCCGCCGGCCGCGCGTTGACCGATGTCGCGGACCTGCTGGTCGGCGCCATGCTGGACGCGGTGGAGACCGATTTCGCCCGCCGCTATGGGCGCATCCCCGACGCCGCCCTGGCGGTGCTGGGATACGGCAAGCTGGGCAGCCGCGCGTTGTGCCGCGGCTCGGACCTGGACTTGGTGTTCGTTTACCAGATCCCGGCCGCCGACGCGGTATCGGACGGCGAAAGAGCGCTCAGCGCGTCGACCTATTTCACGCGCCTCGGGCAACGCCTGATCACGGCGATCAGCGCGCAGACCGGCGAGGGCCAATTGTACGAAGTCGACATGCGGCTGCGCCCGATGGGTAATGACGGCCCCATCGCGTCCGAGGTCTCGGGCGTGGAGAGATATTACACGCGCGACGCCTGGACCTGGGAACTGATGGCCCTGACCCGGGCGCGGGTGGTGCGCGCGCCGCCCGCGTTGACGGCGCGTCTGGAGGCGCTGTTCCACGGCGCGCTCGCCCGCCCGCGCGACGCCGGGCAATTGGCGTCCGATATCGCCGCCATGCGCCGGAGGGTCACGGCCGAGCACGGCACCGACGATCCGTGGGCGATCAAATATGTGCGCGGCGGCCTGTTCGATGTCGAATTCATCGCCCAATACCTGCAACTGCGCGACGCCGCCACCCACCCGGACGTGCTGGACACCAACACCATCGGGGCGCTGGACAAACTGGCCGCCGCCGGTCGGTTGGACCGGACCTGGGCCGACGGGCTGATCGCCGCCGCAGGGCTTTACCACGATCTGCAGGCGGTGACGCGCCTCGGTCTTTCGGAACGCTTCGACGAGGACACCCTGCCGGACGGGCTCCGCCAGGTCCTGGTCAAGGCCGGCGGCGCGGTTGACTTCGCCGCGCTCAACACCAAACTGGTGGACGCGCAAGGCCGCGTGCGGGCCCTGTTCGACACGTTGATCGAACAGCCGGCGGCGGCCCATGCGCGGCTTCACCCCAACGAGGACGAAAGCAAACGTCATGGCGAAAACACCTGAAGCCGGCGATCCGGCGCCCGATTTCACCTGCCCCGACGACACCGGCGAACCGCTGTCCCTGTCGTCGCTCAAGGGCAAGCCCGTGGTGCTTTACTTCTATCCCAAGGACGACACCGCCGGCTGCACCAAGGAGGCGATCGGCTTTACCGAATCTCTGGACAAGTTCGACGCGCTCGGCGCCACGGTGCTGGGCGTGTCCAAGGACAGCGTCGCCACCCATGAAAAGTTCAAGCGCAAGCACGGCCTCAAGATACGCCTGGTGTCGGACGAGGACGGCAAGCTGTGCGATGCCTACGGCACGTGGGTCGAGAAAAGCATGTACGGCCGCAAATATATGGGCATCGAGCGCGCCACCTACCTGATCGACGCCACGGGCACGATCAGCCGCGCCTGGCGCAAGGTCAGGGTGCCGGGCCATGTCGACGAGGTACTGGCGGCCGCCGAGGCGCTGTGAGCTTTGCCAGCCTGAGCGCCGCCGCCCGCGCGGTGCTTCGCGCCGCCGACCCGGTGGCCAAGGTGGGGCTGTCGGTCGCGGTGGCGCGCGACTGGCGCTCGGGCGCCATCGGCGATATCGGCCACGCGGCGCCGCCGGACCGCCCGGCCCGACCCGACCGGCCCGCCCTTCGCCGCCCCGGCGACATGCCCCGGCGGAACCGTGGCCGGCGCGGGCGCGTGGCCATGTTGCACGCGATCGCCCATATCGAGCTCAACGCCATCGACCTGGCCTGGGACATGGTCGCCCGCTTCGCCGGCACCGTGGCGGACCGCGCCTTCGCCGACGATTGGGTCAGCGTCGCGGTGGAAGAAGCCCGCCACTTCGAACTTCTGTGCCGGCGCCTGGCCGCGTTCGACGCCGCCTATGGCGACCTGCCCGCCCATGACGGGCTGTGGCAAGCGGCTCAGGCGACCGCGGACGATGTGTTGGCGCGCCTCGCGGTGGTGCCGCTGGTGCTCGAGGCGCGCGGGCTCGACGTCACGCCGGGCATTATCGAAGGCTTCGAGCGCGCCGGCGACACCGACAGCGCCGCCGTGCTGCGGCGTATCTACCAAGACGAGATCGGCCACGTCGCCACCGGCCAACGCTGGTTCGAGGCGATCTGCCAGCGCCGCGGCCTGGCCCCGACACCGACTTGGCAATCCCTGGTCCGCGACCGCTTCGCCGGTCCCCTGAAACCCCCCTTCAACACCGCCGCCCGCGCCCAAGCGGGCCTCCCCGAAAGCCTCTACCAGCCCCTCGCGAAAGCCTGAAACCTACACCTTGTAGGCGTAGGTCTTGTCGGGGTCGCGTTCGATGTCGGGGGGGAAGTTTTTCCGCTTGTCGGCGAAATATCGTTCGCGGGTGTCGCCGTCGGCGGCGCGGCCATACGTGATGTAGAGAATGCGCCGACGCCGGTCCGACAGGTTCGGCGCCGAGCGGTGCGGCGCGAAGGAATCGAAAAACACCGCGTCGCCGGGCTCGGTCGGGACCTTGTCGAAGGCGATGCCGGCCAGTTGCGCCTCGGTCATCGGTTTCCATAGCTCGCCGATCAAGCCGCGCTGGTGATGGCCGGCGGCGACTTCGAGGCAGCCGTTGGCCTCGGTCGCCGGATCGACCGAGATCATGGCGGTGATCTGCAAGGCGCCGTAATCCCGCCAGCCCGCCTGCATGTCCTGGTGCGGCTCGAAGCCCTGGCCACCGGACATCTTGAAATTGACTTTCTCCTTGAACAGCAGCGCCGGCTCGCCGAATAGCTCGGAGATACGCCCGATCAGTGCGGGCCCGCGCATCAACGCCCCGAGTTGTTCGTGAAAGTCGGCGAAATATTCGACCCGCGACAGCACCCGTCGCGCCGGGTCCGTCACGCTGTCCTCGTAATAGAACATGGACTTGCCCCGCACTTGCGCGAACGATTCCAGCTCGTCGACCCAGGCGGTGACACGGCGCATCTCACCCGCGCTCAGCAAGCCGGGCACGAAAATGAACCCGTCGCGGCGGAACCGGTCGCGCTCATTGTCGGAAAAGTGGCGGGTCTCATTGACGGTCGCGGCGTCGCTCATGGCGTCTTCCTTGGTTTCATCTCAGTCCGCTTTGGCGCCATCGCCGTCGCCGCCGACGCGCGCGGCCAGCGCGGCGGTAAGAAAATCGTCGATATCGCCGTCGAGCACGGCCTGGGTATTGCTGGTCTCCACCCCGGTCCGCAAGTCCTTGACCATCTGGTAGGGCTGCAGCACGTAGGAGCGAATCTGGTGGCCCCAGCCGATGTCGGTTTTCGCGGCTTCCGCTTCCGCGGCTTCGTCCTCGCGCTTTTGCAACTCGGCTTCGTAGAGGCGCGATTTGATCATCTTCATGGCGGCGGCGCGGTTCTTGTGTTGCGAGCGCTGGTTCTGACACTGCACAACGATGCCGGTCGGGATATGCGTGATGCGCACCGCCGAATCGGTCTTATTGACATGCTGGCCGCCGGCGCCCGAGGCGCGGTAGGTGTCGACTCGCAGGTCTTTGTCGGCGATCTCGATCACGATGGTGTCGTCGACCACGGGATAGACCCAGACGCTGGCGAAGCTGGTGTGGCGTCGCGACGCCGAATCGAACGGCGAAATGCGCACCAGGCGGTGGACCCCGCTTTCGGTCTTGAGCCAGCCATAGGCGTTGGTGCCCTTGATCGTGATCACGCTGGACTTGATGCCGGCTTCCTCGCCCGGGCTTTCCTCGATCCATTCGACCTTGTGGCCATGCGCCTCGGCCCAGCGCGCGTAAAGCCGGAGCAGCATTTCGGCCCAATCCTGGCTTTCCGTGCCGCCCGCGCCGGCATGGATTTCAAGGAAGCAGTCGTTGCCGTCGGCCTCGCCGGACAACAAGGTCTCGACCTCGATCTTGGCCGCGCGCTTAGCAAGTGCCCGCAACGCGGCGCCGGCTTCGGCGACCATCTCTTCGTCGCCTTCTTCCTCGGCCAGTTCGGCCAGGTCGCGGTTGTCCTCGAACGCGCGCGCCAGATCGCGATACGCGCTCAAGGCCTGCTCAAGGCGCGTGCGTTCGCGCATCACGGCTTGCGCCGCGACCGAATCGTTCCAGAAATCGGGGGCCTCGGCGCTGGCGTTCAGTTCGTCGAGGCTGTCTTGCGCGGCATCGGGGTCAAAGATGCCTCCTCAGCAGCGCCAGCGACTGCTCGATCTCGCCGGTGACAGCTTCAAGTTCGGCGCGCATGGTCGATCCTGTCCGCTTAGTAAGAGTTCGCCGCGCACCATACTGTCAGTAAAGCCCGCTGTCGATTGCCGACACGGTGCCGGCGAAGCCGCCCAGGGCGCCGGCGCCCGCGACCTCGGACGTGGTCGGCTCGGTGCCCGGCTTGAAGGCTTCGAGCAGCACCCGTTTGGTGGTCGGGCCCGGAAGCAGGCCGGTGTCGCCGTCGATACGCACCATGCGAATTCCGGACGGCGTGCGGAACGGCGCCGGCGGCTGTCCCTCCAGCGCCGCCGCCATGAAGGCCTTGAAAATGGGCGCGGCGACATTGGAGCCGGTCTGTCTGGGCCCCAGCGTGCGCGGCGTGTCGAAGCCGACGAACACGCCGACCACCAGGTCCGGCGCGAAACCCATGAACCAGGTATCGAAGCTGTCGTTGGTGGTCCCGGTCTTGCCCGCCAAGGGCCGGCCCAGCGCCTTGATACGCCGGCCCGTGCCACGGTCGATCACGCCCTTGAGAATCCAGGTCATCTGGAACGCGGTCGCCGGATCGGTGACCCGTTCGCGCTGGTCGGGAAGCACCGGCGCGCCCGCTTCGGGCCCGGCGATTCCGGTGCAGCCGTCGCAGTCGCGCTGGTCGCGGCGATAGATGGTGCGCCCATCGCGGTCCTGGATGCGTTCGATCAGCGCCGGCTCCACGCGCCGGCCGCCATTGACCAGCATGGCATAGGCGGCGGCCAGTTTGACCAGCGTGGTCTCGCCGGCGCCCAGCGAGATCGACAGGTTGGGCGGATAGTCGCCGATGCCGAAACGCCGCGCGACTTCCTGGATTTTCTCGATACCGATGGTGTTGGCGAGGCGCACCGTCATGACGTTGCGCGACTTCTCGACACCGACCCGCACGGTGGCGGGACCGTAAAAGTCGTGGCTGTAGTTGTGCGGCTTCCACTTGCCCAGGCCGGCGCCCTGATCGATGGCGAACGGCGCGTCGAGAACCAGGCTGGCCGGCGTGTAGCCGTCCTCGATGGCGCGCAGGTAGACGAACGGCTTGAAGGCCGAGCCCGGCTGGCGCATCGCCTGGGTCGCGCGATTGAACTGGCTGCCCTCGAAGCTCCAGCCGCCCGACATGGCGAGCACGCGCCCGGTGTGCGGGTCCATCGCCACGACCGCGCCCTCGATATCGGGAATTTGCTGGAGCGCATAAGTGCCTGGCGGCGGCGGCTCGGTGTCCTCGGCCGCGTCCGGCTCGGCCGGCGCCACCGCCACCACGTCGCCGACCGCCAAGACCTGGTCGGCGCGTTTGGGTTTCGGCCCGACCCGTTGTTCCTCGCGCCACGGCCGCGCCCAATTCATCGCCGAAAACGGAATCCGGCCACGGGCGCCGTCGGCCAACCCGATCGCCGCTTCGTCCTCCGTGACCGCCAACACCGCGGCCAGGTTCCATTGACCCAGCCCGGCCGGCCGTTCGACCTTCGCCAACGCGCCTTGCCAGTCGCCCTCCGCCGCGATCCGCGCGACCGGCCCACGCCAGCCATGGCGGCGGTCGTATGCCATCAGGCCGTCGCGCAGCACGCGGTCGGCGATTTCCTGAAGGCGCGGATCGACCGTGGCGCGCACCGACAGGCCGCCTTCGTACAGCACCTTCTCGCCGTAGCGCCTGGCGATTTCGCGCCGCACTTCCTCGGTGAAGAAGGCCGCGTGCAACACCTCGATGTCGCGCTTGCGCATCTCGATGGGTTCGGCCGATCCGGCCGTCAGTTCCTCGGCGGTGATGAACCCGTCCTCGTGCATGCGCCGCAGCACGTAGTCGCGCCGCGCCTTGGCCGCCTCGGGCTTGCGCGTGGGATGATAGTTGTTGGGGCCCTTGGGCAGTCCGGCGAGATAAGCCATTTCCGACAGGGTGAGGTCGTCGAGCGACTTGTTGAAATAGTTCAACGCCGCCGCCGCCACGCCATAGGACCGCTGGCCAAGGAATATTTCGTTCAAATAAAGCTCGAGAATGCGTTGCTTCGAAATGGCGCGCTCGATGCGGATCGCCAGCAGCGCCTCCTTGACCTTGCGGTCGATCGATACCTCGTTGGTCAGCAGAAAGTTCTTGGCCACTTGCTGGGTGATCGTGGAAGCGCCGACCAGCCGCTTGGCGGTGCCCATGTTGGCCAGGTTCTGTATCGCCGCGCGCGCGACGCCGATCAGGTCGACGCCGAAATGATGATAGAAGTTCTTGTCCTCGGCCGCGATGAACGCCTTGACCAGGCGCTTCGGCATGGCGTCGATGGGCACGAAAACGCGCTTTTCGGTCGCGTATTCGGCAAGCAATCTTCCGTCCCCCGCGTGAATGCGGGTCAGGGTGGGCGGTTCGTAATCGGCGAGCTGCTGATGGTCGGGAAGCTGGCCGCCGTAATGGTGCAGACCCCACAACGCCACGCCCGAGCCCGCGAGAAAGACGAGCACGCCCAACACGGCGACAAAAGCCAGGAACTTTATCATCCCTCAACCGATATGCTTACGAAGGCGCCGATTTTCAAACCACGCGGCGTGGACACCCTTTCCCTGGTAACGGTTGATTATGGCAACCGCATGGCGCACGCCACGACGACCTTCAGAACCGACGCGCGGTGCGCCTCGCGAAATGGCTGTCCAAGGCCCGCGCGACCGCCGCCAACAAGGTGGCGCGGGCGGCCGGGTCGCGCAGCATGGCTTCGTCGCGCGGGTTGGACAGAAAGCCCAACTCGATCAGCACCGAGGGCACGTCGGGTGCCTTGAGCACGGCGAAGCCCGCTTGTCGATGCGGCTTTCTAAGCAGGTGCACCCCGGCGCGGCGGAACTCCCTGATCAGGACATCGGCCAACTCGGCGGAGACGTTGTTGGTGTCGCGTTGGGCGAGGTCGAGCAGAATCGAGCCGACCTCGACCGGATACTGGCCGAGATCGACGCCGGCGATCACGTCGGCCTTGTTCTCCTTGGCGGCCACGGCCGCCGCCGCGGCGTCGCTGGCCTCTTCCGACAACGAATAGACGTGGGCGCCGCGCAATTGTTTCTGGGCGATCGAATCGGCGTGAAGGGACAGGAACAGATCGGCCTGGCGTTCCTGTCCGATCCGTACCCGCTCGCGCAGCGACACGAACATGTCGCGATCACGGGTCAGCACGACCTCGTAGCGGCCGGTGGCCGTCAAGCGATCGCGCAATTCGCGCGCCGCCGTCAGGGCGATGTCCTTCTCATACAGACCGCTGTAGCTGGTGGCGCCGGGATCGATCCCGCCGTGGCCGGCGTCGATTACGATCACGTGCCGCCCATGCGCGCGCGCCGCCGGAGCCTTGACCGACGGCGCGACTTGGGGGGCGCGGGCGACCTCGGTCCGAACCGCCCTGGTGGGTCGCGCGTTTCGCGCGGCCTCGGCGAACGCCGCCGCGGTGGTCGGAACCAAATCCAGCACGATCCGGTATGGCTTGCCCTCGCTCGGCGCCAGAACGAAACTCCGCGTGACCGCGGCCGGACCGGCCAGGTCGAGCACCACCCGCGACGTACCCTCGCGGAACAGGCCATATCGATAGCCCTTGATGACCCCGACGGTCGGCCGGTCCGCCAGTTGTCGCGGTATCTCGAAGGTGACCTCGGGAAAGTCGATGACGAGGCGCTCCGGGTCGGGCAATACGAACATCCGGTAGTCGACCGATTCGGAAATTTCGAGCACGAAGCGGGTATGGGTCGGATGTTCCCACGACCGGACGGCGGTGACCTCCGGCCGCGCCACGTCCTGGGCCGCGAGCCCGCCGGGCACGGTGGCCGCGGTCAGCGCGCACAGACCCAAAAGGACCGCCACAATGGGGCGGCGTTTACGGTGACGGTGCGCTGAAACGTCGGGCTTCGGCATCGATTCACATAATCGGCAATGGGGAGCGGTTATCCGGCGGCATGGGCGGGAGGCTGGAAACGCGTTGGACAATTTCCGATTTATATCATGTTTTGCAATGCGTTGGCAGCCGTATTCGGAGACCGCGCGGGAACCCCTCGCGCGCCTGTCCTGCATCCGGAGCCTGTCCCGGCGATTCGGCAAACACTCATTGTGGAACGATAAGCGAACCATTATCATTGATTAGTCCATCGAATCCGGACCGGATCCGGCCACGGTGCCGCGCCG
>SMVA01023144.1_pt1 | contig 13978 bp, 13 predicted proteins | sample 2456451 | NCBI WGS metagenome assembly SMVA01 (sample SAMN11095933, study PRJNA526329) | marine sediment metagenome | biome: Marine sediment; feature: Surficial sediment; material: Deep marine sediment; isolation source: Hadal surficial sediment | place: Pacific Ocean | collected 2014-05 | depth...
GGTGTTGGAACCCAAGTTGGAACAGGCGACCAAGACTTTACCCTGATGGCTCCCGGGCCTTTTGAGGTACACTCATTGTCTGTGCTGTTGATCGCTACTTCGGAAATTTTGTAAAATCCGATCACGCCATGTGACAATCACCAACCAAAGGGGAGTAAGTTATGAACAAAGTTATCGTTGTGCTGGCAGTTATGTGTATGGGACTGACCACGACAGCCTTGGGTGATGCATCGGCGTCAAGCTCCTCTGCCGTGGCGACGGTGTATTTTATTGCGCCCGTGAACGGCCAAACGGTTGCGCCGACCTTTACAGTGGCCTTCGGCCTGCGCGGTATGGGGGTTGCTCCTGCGGGTACCGATCGCAAAAATACCGGCCACCATCATCTGCTTATTGATGTCGAGGCGCTACCGGATATGACAATGCCGTTGCCCGCTACCGATAATATAAAGCACTTTGGTGGCGGCCAGACCGAAACACAGCTCACGCTGACACCCGGTACCCATACCTTGCAGCTGCTGCTGGGAAACCATGTGCATATTCCCCACAATACACCCGTCCTGTCTGAAAAAATCACGATTCTGGTGGAATGATTTGGCGAAGGGTCCTCGCTGGCGCGGCATAGGCGTTCCTATTCCTGGATCGGTGTTGTATTGTTGGCCCCCAGTTTTTTTGCGCGCATATTAATGTGAAGAGAAGTACATTCAAGACTGTTTTGATTGGTTTGGCGCTTGCGCTCTATCTTCGTTTTGGCCTTGAGCCCACCGGGTGGTTGTTCTATGAGGCAAGCTTCGCTCTGGGAGCCGACTGGCTCTACTGGGGTTACAGTGTCTTTCGCGGGGCGGGCTATGCATTCGGTCTATGGCCCTACCAGAGCCTGGCTTGCGCAGCGGTTGGCGGGTTGACGACATTGCTATTGATACGCCGCGCGGCAAAGCGTGAATATAAGAGGGAGCGTGTGATATGAGGCGGCGAGAGTTTTTACAGTGTGCTGCGCTACTGGTGGCGGGCGCCAGCGCGGCTCCATCCGTATGGTCAATGAGCGGCGAGCAAAAAAAGTTTCTGGCTGCTCGCCCTAACTATATTGATCGCCATCCCCTGACTTTTTTTACCCAAGCGCAACGAGCGACCATTACCGCCATTGCGGAGCAGATCATTCCGGCGACCGATACACCGGGTGCCACCGATGCCGGGGTGCCCCGTTTCATAGAGTTAATGGTGGCCGACTGGTTTGACGATGCCGAGCGCCAATTGTTTATGACCGGCCTGGCTGAGGTGGAGAATCGCGCCGATGATTCTTTTGCCGCCATGCCTGCGCAACAACAACTGGCTCTGCTGCAGACCCTGGAAGAGGAGAGCAGCGACGCCGCCTGGTACGAGTTGGGTAATTTCCTTCGGGTTTGGGACGATAGCGCGCCGTTTATATGCCAGCTTAAGGAGTTGACCGTGTTGGGGTTTTTCCTGTCTGAGGTCGGGGCCAGTCAGGTGTTGCGCGTCAATCCGATGGGCTCATTCGATGGCGATATCGCCCTGCAGGCAGAGGATTCGGCTTATGCCACGGGCATTCCGCTACGGTCAATGGCGGCGGGAGAAGTCCTGTGATTAATACCCAGTTCGATGCGATTGTGGTGGGCTCCGGTATTTCAGGGGGCTGGGCGGCCAAGGAGCTGACCGAGCGCGGTCTGAAGGTGCTGGTGTTGGAGCGGGGCAAAGACATCCGCCACGGCGCCGATTATTTAGGCGAGCACGCCGCCTCCTGGAAGCTGCCCTTTTATGGCATGCCTGACCGCGAGCGCAATGCGCGGGACTACCCCATTCAGAGTCAGTCCTACGCCTTCAGCGAGGCGACGATTCAGTATTGGAATAATGATCGCGAAAACCCCTACGTCCGCACACCGGACAAGCCCTTCAACTGGATGCGCGCCGATGTAGTGGGGGGGCGCTCTTTGCTGTGGGGCCGCCAGGTCTACCGGTGGAGTGAACAGGATTTCGCGGCCAACGCGAGCGATGGCAATGGCGTCCCCTGGCCTGTGGAATATAAAGACATTGCGCCGTGGTATAGCCATGTAGAGAAGTTTATTGGGGTCAGCGGGGAGGCGGAGAATTTGCCGCAACTGCCGGACAGCGAGTTCCTGCCTGCGATGGAATATTTCGCGCTGGAAAAGACCATTAAAAAACGCCTGAACAAAAAACTCCCCGATATTCCTATTACCATGGGCCGCTGCGCCATTTTAACCCGGGAGCATAATGGGCGGGCGCCCTGCCATTATTGCGGCGCCTGTGAGCGCGGTTGTTCCACCGGCAGTTATTTTAGTTCCCAGAGCTCTACCCTGCCCGCAGCCAGGGCAACCGGCAATCTCACCCTGCTTGCCAATAGCGTGGTGGAGCGCCTGGAGCACGATGAAACTGGCTCGCGTATTACCGGTGTTAAGGTGATTGACAGCCAGACCGGTGTGCGTACCGAGTACAGCGCAAAGTTGTTTTTCCTCTGTGCGTCCACCCTGGGCAGCACCCAGATCATGATGAACTCCGCCAGCGCCAGCCATCCCGATGGCCTTGGCAATCGCAGCGGCGCTATGGGCCGGTATTTAATGGATCACGTGCAGCTGATTCATACGGGCCTGTTTGTGGATGACTCGGATCGCTACTATCAGGGCGAGCGCCCCAACGGCTTGTATATTCCGCGCTTTCGCAATGTGGGTAGCCTGGATGAAGATGCCGATTTTGTGCGCGGCTACGGCTACCAGGCGATGACCATGCGGCCGGATTGGCAGGCTAGTTTCAATGCTCGCGGTTTCGGGGCGAATTACAAGGAGTCACTGCGCAAACCCGGCCCCTATTCGATCTGGGTCCTGAGCGCCTTTATGGAGTGTTTACCCAGCGCGGATAATCGCATCTACCTGCACAAAACGAAAAAGGATAACTTTGGCATTCCCCAGTTGGTGACTGAATTTAACTGGGGCGACAACGAACTGCAGTTGGCCCGGGACAGCGGCGTGCAGGCGGGAAACATAATGCGGGCGGCGGGCGCCATTTTTCACCAGAAAGCAGACCTCGATGCGCTGAATCAGGGCGCTTCGGCCGTCCACGAAATGGGCACCATGCGGATGGGCAGCGACCCGGCAACGTCGGTATTGAACAAGTTCAATCGGGCCCATGAGATTGACAACCTGTTTGTCACCGACGGTTCATTCATGGCGTCTTCCAGTTGTGTGAATCCCTCCCTGAGCTATATGGCATTTACTGCCCGCGCTTGTGACTATGCGGTAAACCAACTCAATCCATGATGTTATAAGAGGCCGCTATGAAACCTGTGGTGAATTTGGATGAACTGACCGACTATCAGGCGTGCGCCGAGGGTCCCTTTGGTGAGAGCTATGCCGGGGTGAGCGATAAGATTGGCGCCGTCAAGCTGGGCTATAGCGTGACTGTATTACAGCCGGGTATGAAGGTCTGCCCCTTCCATAATCACCGGGTCAGCGAAGAGATGTTCCTCATCCTGGAGGGCGTTGGAACTCTGAGATTTGGCGAGAACGAATACCCCCTGAAGGTCCACGACATTATCGCCTGCCCGCCGGGGGGGCGCGAGGTCGCCCACCAGATCATTAACACAGGCGAAGGGGAGTTGCGCTACCTTTGCCTGGGTACCAACGACCCCTGTGATATTTGCGAATACCCGGACTCAAATAAAATGATGGCTTACACCAGCGATTCCGGCGGGGAGGGCTTTAAGCATATTGCCAAAATGGATCTGGCCGTGGATTACTATGAGGGCGAGCTGTAACGCGATCGTTTCGGTGTTCGCCCGCACCGCTCAAATGGGCAGCTCTGTGGTCTGCTTGATTTCTTCCATCACAAAATTTGAAGTCACATCAAACAAGTTGGCCTGTATCAGCTGTTGATACAGTTTGTCGTAGTCTGGCATGTCTTTCACCACTGCTTTTATCAGGTAGTCCAGTTCGCCACCCATGCGGTATACCTCCAAAATACCGGGAATCTCGCGCACGACGGCGCGGAACTGCTTCGCCCATTTTTCATTGTGTTGATTGGTTCGGATAGAAATAAACACCGTGAGCGACAGATCAAGCGCGCTGGCGTTCAGCAGGGTAACCTGCCGGCGAATCACCCCTTCACCTTGCAGTTTTTTTATTCTTCGCCAGCACGCGGATTTGGATGTGCCGACCAACTCGGCGAGGTCGCCCACCGACAGGGCGGCATCGGCCTGTAATCGGGCGAGTATCATTTTATCCGTATTATCCATGGTACGTTTCCCTCATAAATTCGATTAGTGTCATTAAATCGAGATAATTATTCATATATATAGTATATATAGGTACAAAATACCAATACATCGTAAAAAAGTGCGTCATTCAGGCACAATGTCTCCTCGATTTCGCTTTATCATGTCCTCTATTCATCGAGGACTTCAAACATGAGCGAACTGATTGGCCAAATCCGTAAATCTGTCATTGGCGATAAGCGGCCCATAACAACCCCCTTTGGCGAGAAGCCGCTGGTGTATGCCGACTACACCGCATCGGGCCGTGCGCTGGACTTCATTGAAGATTACATTGCGGCGGAAGTATTGCCCTATTACGCCAATACCCACACCGAGACCTCCTTCACTGGCGCCCAGACCACCGCTCTGCGCGAACAGGCCCGGCAACAAATTCGCAGCGCTATAAATGGCAGTGCGCAAGATCAAATCATTTTTTGCGGGTCCGGTGCTACCGCAGCGATCAACAAGCTGATCGATATCCTCAATCTTCGCCTGCCGCGGGATTTGTCCCGGCGCTATAAGCTCGAAGAGTGTATTGCGAGCCAGAAGCGCCCTGTGGTTTTCATCGGGCCCTATGAGCACCACTCCAACGAACTGCCCTGGCGAGAGAGCATCGCCGACGTGGTTTGTATTCCGCTGACCGACCGCGGCCAGATCGATCTGCATGTGCTGGAACAGCAGCTGCGCGCCCACGCCGATCGACCGTTATTAATGGGCAGTTTTTCCGCCGCCTCGAACGTAACCGGGATTAAATCGGATGTAGCGCGGGTCACCGCGTTATTGCGGGCCCACGGCGCCCTCGCATTTTGGGACTATGCCGCCGCCGCGCCCTATGTCGGCATCGACATGAATGGTGACACACCGCTGGATGCGGTATTTATCTCACCGCATAAGTTCATTGGCGGTCCCGGCACCCCCGGGGTACTGGTGGCAAAAAAAGCCATCATGAACAATAGTGTCCCGGCGATTGTGGGGGGCGGTACCGTGGTCTATGTCACGCCTGAAGGTCACCGTTTCATCGACGACCCCGAGCGTCGGGAAGAGGGGGGCACGCCCGCGATTGTCGAGTCTGTTCGAGCCGGACTGGTATTTAAGTTGCAGCAGGAGGTGGGTGTTGCCGAGATTGAACGGCGGGAGCAGGATTTTATCCGGCGGGCGATATCGCGTTTCAAGGGCTGCCCCAAGCTGGAAATTCTGGGAGGTACGCAGGTGCCGCGATTGTCCATCATGTCGCTGCGCTTTAAACACGGAGGCAGGGACTTGCACTATGGTTTTGTGGTCTCTTTGCTGAATGATCTCTTTGGCATTCAGGTGCGAGGCGGGTGCTCCTGCGCAGGCCCCTATGGGCACAGCTTACTGGGCATGGATATGGCCTACAGTAGAGCGATAGAAGCTGAGATAGCCCTGGGGCACATGGTTTTGCGCCCGGGGTGGGTGCGGCTCAATTTTAATTATTTTATCGACGAACAGGAATTCGAGTATCTGTTGCGTGCGATCGAACTGGTGGCGGAGCACGGCTGGCGCCTGCTGCCGTACTACCACTTTGACGAGTGTACCGGCGTGTGGCGGTATCAGCGCCAGCGTGCAACGCTGCCCGGTAGCCTGGCCACGCTGAACTTACTGGATTTTAGTCGGCGCGAGCAGGTGGCGGCGCCTGCAACCGTGCATCTCGAAGGTCAGTGCGACGCGGCGCAAGCGGAACTGCGTGCTGAAAATCGCAGTGGTGAACGCTCTGAGTTGTACTTGAGTGAGCAGGGCGAACGCCTGCGCTGGTTTGTACTGCCCCAGGAGGCAGCGGCTGAACTGGCGGAGCTTGGGGCTGCAGAAGGCGGCCCATCTCACGGCGCCCTCCACACAGAAACCGATGTGGGCTCTCGCTCAAGTGCCGAAGCGATGGGATAGCCCCGCCGGGGGAAGAGTGTGCAGCCACTGGCTGATGTTGCTCATGAGTAACTCGAAGTCCGGTGTCACCCCCAAAGAGCAGGCGAATCCATGCTCGGCGTTGTCGAAATGCCGGTACTGCACGCTCACCCCCTCCGATTGAAGTTTATCCCTAAAGGCGATTCCCTCATCGCGCAGTGGGTCGTGCTCCGCGGTGACAAGCAGGGTCGCGGGTAACACCGCAAGGTTCGTCGCCCGCAAGGGGGTGGTGCGCAGCGGTGCCTTGTCCGCCGTTTTTTCGGCCAGGTAGGTGTCCCAGAACCAATGCAACATGGGGGTGGAGAGGGCATAACCTTTGGCTTTTTCCCGCTGGGAGGGGTAGCGGCCGGTATAATAGTCGGTGACCGGGTAGATCACTATCTCGCCGACCACCGCGCTGCGCTCTATCTCATTCAGGGCAAGACAGGTACTGGTTGCCAGGTTGGCACCGGCACTGTCGCCGGCGAGAATGAGCTGGCCATTACCGGGGCCCAATTCCTCTAAATGGTGGCCAACCCAGCGGGTCGCCGCGAGACAGTCATCATGGGCAGCCGGGTAGGCGTGTTCGGGAGCCAGTCGGTAGTCAACCGAGACGATGGTGCAGCCGCTGTGTGTGCACAATGCCTGGCAGAAGGGGTGATGGGTCCGCAGGTCACCGATCACCCAGCCGCCGCCATGGAAGTAGACGATCAGTGGCTTGTTATCGCCGTCTTGCCCGACATACATACGCAGGGCGAGCGAACCCCCATCGATGGGGACTTGCAGAACGCGATAGGGCACATCGCTCTGCCAGTGCCGCCAGGCCCGGGCGCTCAAAAATCGATAGCCCCAGCGAATCAGAAGCGCCTTAATTCTATTTAGCATATATACAACTCTTTAGCCCGGCGGGCAGGAATTAGCTATAACATCAAACCCGGTTCGGGTATAAGGAATATGACATAAAGCAAGGTGAAAGCGAAAAATGCCAGACAATCACGACGAGGTGCTAGTTCCCATTCTCCAAACCGTGCGGCGGGTTTGTGCCAATTTTCCCAATGAGTACTGGCGAGAAAAAGATAGCGAGCGCCAGTATCCCGTTGAGTTTGTACAGGCACTTGGCGATGCCGGCTTACTGGCCTGCCTCATCCCGGAGCAGTATGGCGGCAGTGGCCTGCCCCTGCTGATTGCCTCTGAAATACTCAAGGCGATACATGAACACGGCTGTAACGCCGCCGCTTGCCACGCGCAGATGTATACCATGGGTACCCTATTGCGCCACGGCAGCGAAACGCAAAAGTCGACCTACCTGCCGGCCATTGCCAGTGGTAAATTGCGCCTGCAGGCCTTCGCCGTTACCGAGCCCAGCGCCGGCACCGATACCACCAGTATCACCACCAGTGCCGTTCGCGAGGGTGATCGCTATATAATCAATGGTCAGAAAGTGTGGATTTCCAGGGCCGAGCACTCCGATTTAATGATTCTGCTGGCGCGTACAACGCCCCGGGACGAGGTCGAGAAGCGCTCAGATGGCCTGTCGGTATTCATCATCGATATGAATGCCGCCCTGGAACAGGGCATGACAATTAAACCTGTCGCCACCATGATTAACCACGCCACCACGGAGATATTTTTTGATAATGTGCCGATTCCCGCCGATAGCCTTATCGGTGAGCAGGGCCGCGGGTTTAAATATATTTTAACGGGTATGAATGCGGAGCGGATATTGATTGCCTCGGAGTGCATAGGCGATGCGCACTGGTTCACCAAAACTGCGAGCCAGTATGCTACTAACAGGCGTGTATTTGGTCGCCCTATCGGCCAGAATCAAGGCGTGCAATTTCCAATCGCCCGGGCCTACGCACAGGCGGAGGCGGCCGATTTGATGGTGAAGCAAGCGGCCAGTCTGTACGACGCAGGCGAACACTGTGGCGCCCAGGCGAATATGGCCAAAATGCTGGCCTCGGAGGCCTCCTGGGCGGCGGGCGAGGCCTGCATGCAAAGCCACGGCGGTTTCGGCCTGGCACAGGAATACGATGTGGAACGGAAATGGCGGGAGACCAGGCTGTATCAAATCGCGCCCATTTCAACGAATTTGATTTTGGCCTACCTGGGCGAGCATGTGCTGGGCATGCCCCGCTCTTACTGATGTTGAAAGACCATGACACTATGCGAACAGGGAACACGGTAAATGGATCAATGGGCTGAGTCGGTCGGCAGGGTGCAGGAAAATCTCGAGTGCCTCGACGATCGGGACCTGATGGGACTGGCCTTGTTGCTGGATTATCCCGCCCCATGGCCGGATCGAGTGGTGCCGCCTTTCGCCCACTGGTTAAACAGCAATCTCCCGGCGCGGCAGTCTGAACTGGGCGAGGATGGCCACCCTAAAAAAGGGGGCTTTTTGCCAGCTATTCCCTATCCGCGTCGCATGTGGGCTGGCAGCCGGGTGCAGCTGCTGGCCGAGTTTCGGGCCGGGCAACCACTCCTGCATCGACAGGAAATAAAGTCCGTGGAGAAAAAATCGGGCCGTAGCGGCGATATGGTTTTTGTGATGCTACAGCATGATTTCTACTGTGAAGACACATTGGTGCTGCGCGAGGAGCAGGATATTGTCTACCGGGCGGCGAGCACTGCCGCCTCGCCCCAGGCCGAACCAACGCCCGGATCGGAAGCCGAGGTGCTGGCGCTTTATGAGTTTGACTGGTGGCGTTCCATTCGTCCGGACCCTGTATTGCTCTTTCGCTATTCGTCGGCGACCGCTAACAATCATAGAATTCACTATGACAGGGAATATGCCACCAATATTGAGCACTATCCGGGCCTGGTTGTGCATGGCCCCTTAATCGCTACACTGTTAATCGATTTGTATCAGCGCAACAATACAGGCCAGCGGGTGAGTCAGTTCACCTTCAGGAGTGTTGGTGCGCTGTTTGACGGCCCACCATTTTATATTATGGGCAGGCAAACACCCGGTGGCGCTGAACTGTGGGCCGTTAACCCACAGGGTCAGGTGGCCATGAAAATGCAGTTGTCGGCCGAGCCATAACGGCGACCCGATTGTGAGAGGGCTATGAGAGAACAAAACCATTTGATGAGAAGCTTGCTGTTTGTGCCTGGCGATAGGCCGGAGCGCTATCAAAAAGCTTGCCAAAGCGGCGCGGACATTTACTGCATTGACCTGGAAGATGCCGTTCCCGCGGAGCAAAAAAAAGCCGCCCGCAGTGCAGCGCTGGAGCATATCGGCCTACGCTCGCCCGATGACACCGGTGGCGCCTGCTATTTGCGCATCAATAGCCTGGCCTCACGACATGGGGTGGAGGATCTGCTGGCGCTGGCGGCAGTGACCCGAGAAAATGGCCTGCCCGATGGTATTGTCGTACCGATGATCAGCTCGGCGTTTGAAGTGCGCCAAATACGCTCTGTGCTCAAACACCACAGATGCCCCACAATCATGCCGATGATAGAAACGCCCGAGGGTGTCGATAATTTAGCGGCAATTCTGGCGCAGGGAGAAGGGCTCATTGAATCCCTCGCCTTCGGTTTCGCCGATTACGCGGCCATCACCGGCAGTGATATGAGTTGGGATGCCCTGCTAAATGCCCGCAGCGAAATTATCAAGGCGGCGAGCGCTCACGCCATCCGGTGTTTTGATGGCCCCTGTTTTGATATTCCCGATTTGGCCGCCCTGGAAGAGGAGGCCGCGCGGGTTTCCCGTTTGGGGTTTACCGGCAAGTTGGCCATTCACCCATCCCAGGTCGACACCATCAACCAGGTGTTTGTGCCGTCCGCGAGCGAGGCAAGCTGGGCGCGCCGTGTGGTAGAAGCCTTCGAGCAGGCTCAGGGCGGTGTTATTTCTATCGACGGTAAGATGATCGACCCACCGCTGGTGGAACAGGCCAGGAGAATTATCGTGGCATTGGCCGATTGAATTTGCCTGTTATTGAAGAGCGAGACAATGAAACCCACAACACAGCCAAACCGCGAGCAGCTCGTGTCCTCATGCAACAATAACTGGGAGAGAAATAATGTCAAAACAATCACTGCATCCTGCCGGCTTGTTTTCCAGTGCCGACTTCGGTTTTGCCCAGGTGGTTTCCGCCGAAGGCAAGAAGCTGGTGTTCTGCGCGGGCCAAACCGCCTGGGATAAGGACAATGAGCTGGTTGGCGGAGATGATTTGGGGCAGCAAATGGCGAAAGCCCTGGAAAATGTCGGCATTGCGCTGGCCGCGGCCGGCGCGACAATGCAGGATGTCTGCCGCCTCACCCTCTATATTGTTGATTACAACCCCGGAATGCTCGAAACCATTAGCGTGGAATTAAACAAGGTCTTCGCCAAAGATGCCTTGCCCGCCAATACGCTGTTGGGCGTACAGGCACTCGCCGTGCCCGAATTCCTGGTAGAACTGGAAGCTACCGCCATTCTCGACTAAAAGTCGACTAAAACAAGGCGTCCTGTGGATCCAGCCCAAGCAACATTCGCCCCGCCGTAATATAGGTTAAATCGCCAAAGCGGATATGCGTGCCCGCGGTGTGAATATCCCGCAGATTCCGGTCCAGTTGGTTCGGTTTATAGACAGCGCCGCCGCCGGCTACCTTATACATCATATCCACTGCCCTGGTTGAGCAGTCCATGGCGTAGGTGCAAGCGAGCCGGAATGTGGATCGTTGATCGGGGCTTAACTCGCCCCCCGCGTTAAGCGTGTCAAGAATATCCCGAACGACCGCCTTAACATAGGCACGCGAGGAAGCTGTTAATGCTTCCGCCTCTGCCACCCGGAGTTGTACCGAGGGGTCCTCGCACATCAGGATCGGGCCGCGCCGTTTGCTGACCGCCATCTCCCTGACCAGCGCGATAGACGAGCTCGCTATGCCGATCGCAATCGCCGCCAGTTGGCAAAATGGAATAGTGGGAAAGCTGTAAATCGGGTTGGCCAGTTCGTTTACTGTTTCGCCTATGACGAAACTCCAGTCCTGTGGAATGAATAAATCTTCCAGCAGGTAATCGTGACTACTGCTGCCGCGCAGGCCGGTAGAGTCCCAACTGTCCTTAACAATTGTACAATCGCTGGTTTTATGGATTACCCAGCACATTTCAGGTTCGCCGTTGTCCTGGGTGCACAGGCGATCGCCATCAAAAACCATGCAGCCACTCAACAGGTATTCACAGTGTTCTGAGCCGCTGCCGTAGCGGAAGCGCCCGGTCACGCGATAACCCCCTTCGACTTTGACGGCCCTGCCACCGGGCATCAGGGTGCCGGCTGTTCTGATGTTTATCCCGTCGCTATACAGCTCCTGCCAAACATGTTGTTTCAGGGAGTTGCCAAATAAAAACGGATTGGCCGAAATAATAAGCACCACCCAGGCCGTGGAAGCATCGGCGCCCGCAAGCAATTCCAGGGCGTCGAACATGAGCAGGGGGTCGAGCTCCGGGCCACCGAGTTCTTTTGGTACAGCGACGGAAAACAGCCCTGCGGCACTTAAGGCCTCTATCAGGTCAGCGGGGATTAGCTGCTGGTTTTCAATTTCTTCCGCCGCCGCGAGAATTCTCGGCAGCAACTTCCTCGTGTCTGCCAATAATTTGTGCTCTTTCATACCCTGTATTACTCCGGATTCATGCAAGTGTTAAAGGCTCTTCCAGTCAAAGCCCTGCTCAAAAGCGTGTGCCGCCCGGTAAATGGTCGACTCATCCAGATGTTTGCCGATTAACATCATACCCACGGGGAGGCCGTCGATCATGCCGCAGGGTATCGACATGGCCGGGTGACCGGTGAGGTCGAATTGCATGGTGTTGGCCAGAGCTCCCATGGCGTGCTGCAACACCACCGGGCAGGGCGCATCGGCGGGTGGAATCTGCGGTGCTGTGGTGATTGTGGTGGGCATTAGCAGCAAGTCGTATTCTGACAGTACCTTGTTGTACTCATTGCGTAAGTGGTTGCTCAGGTTTTTCGCTTTGGCGTAGATTTCGAAGCTTTCGGTGCTCTGAAGGTACTGGCCGGCCAGCAAGAACAGTTTGACATTATGCGGCAGTTCATTGGGCCGCTCGCGCCAGCGCGCGGTTGCCTCGACCATGCTGAGAACGAATTGACCCTCGGTATTGTGGCCTCCGCGGCCCAGCAGGATGTCGGAAAAATTCTTTACTGCACTGGGAATAAACAGAGGCGGGCCCATCAGGTGCATCGGTACCGAGACCTGTTCAACAGTGGCACCCAGGCTGGTGTAGTGCTCTGCGGCGGCGAGAACCTTGTCTTTCACAGCGGGGTCAGTACCGTCCTGGCTGAATCCCTCTTCAATCATGGCAATGCGCAGGCCAGACACGCTCTTACCCAGCGCATCGCGGTAAGCGCTTGTTGTGCACAGCCGTTGTCGGGGGTCAATTCCGTCGGAACCCGCGATGACCTCCAGCAATAGCGCATTGTCCTCCACCGTTTGGGTCATCGGCCCGATATGGTCAACATTCATATCCAGGGGCATGCAGCCGGTGTAGGGCACGAGACCGAAAGTGGGTTTCATACCATAAATACCGCAGAAGGAGGCCGGCACACGGATGGAACCGCCTTGATCTCCACCGATTGCCATCTCCACCGCGCCCGAGGCAACCAGGGCGGCGCAGCCCGAGGAGGAGCCGCCTGTTGTGTGGCCGTGTTTGTAGGGATTTTGCACCGGCCCGGTGGCGCTGGTATGACTGCCGGCGGACACACAAAAATACTCACAAACTGCCTTGCCCAGGATTTCACCGCCGGCGTCCAGAATACGTGTTGCCACCTCGGCGTCCACTTCCGGCACATAGCCTTCGAGCACCGAGGCGCCATTCATCAGGGGAACACCAGCCAGTGCGATGTGGTCTTTAAGCGCCAGGGTGCGCCCTGCCAGCTTGCCCTGTGGAGCGCCTTTGACCGATGTCCGGTAATACCAGGCATTGTAAGGGTTTTGGGTTGAATCGGGGCGGTAGGGTTCTGTGCGGGGGTACTTTAGCGGGGGTTCGTCTACCGGGGTGTCTGCGACGACATTGTACGCACCAATGATATTTCCCAGTTCCTGTTGGTAGGTCTGCAGTTCCTCTTCTGTGAAGTCAAAGCCCAGTTCAGTGGCCAGTTGGGTCAACTCGGATCGTGTTGCGTTGTGGAGTACCATAGTCAGTTTCTCGATTCAGGTGTGCCTGACGCTTATTATCAGTAATGCAAGATAGCTCCATGATGTCCCTGCTGCACACATAATTCGACTTGAGTGCGCTTTAAGACAATGAGTAGTGCGGTGACAGTAAAGGAGTTTCTGACCGGCAAGGCCAGGGATAGTGGGCACTTACATTCACTCAGTGGGTGAGTAAACTACCTCTGGTGAGCTTGGGTGCCTAGCTTGCTGAACAAACCATAAGGTAGAAAGGCGTGGTGCTGTCTATACTTGAGCAGCTGATGGAATAATGTACAGATGAAGAGAGAGACAATGAAACCCACAGCACATCACAAAGATCAGTACTTCGACTACTCCCAGGCCATCATGACGTTCCAGGATATGGATATCTATGGCCACCTCAATAACAACTTGCACAATCGGTACTTTGACAACGCGATTAACCGCTACCTGTGCCGCGAGGGCGACTTGTGTATGCGCACCAGCCCGGTAATCGGCCTGATTGTGAATTCGCAATGCGATTATTTCACGGAAGTGAGTTGGCCCGAGAATGAGTACCTGGATGTGGGTGTGCGAGTGAATAAGCTGGGCGGCAGCTCGGTGCAATATGCGGCTGCGCTGTTTACGCCCGAGAGCGACCTGGCGGTGGCGCAAGGCACGATGACCCACGTATGGGTA
>SMVA01029020.1_pt1 | contig 13973 bp, 12 predicted proteins | sample 2456451 | NCBI WGS metagenome assembly SMVA01 (sample SAMN11095933, study PRJNA526329) | marine sediment metagenome | biome: Marine sediment; feature: Surficial sediment; material: Deep marine sediment; isolation source: Hadal surficial sediment | place: Pacific Ocean | collected 2014-05 | depth...
GGTCGATACCGACCTCGAACCGGGCGTCTACTGCGGCGGGATTGATATCAACGGAGGACCGATTGTCGATTTCAGACCCGGAAACTACATCATTAAGGGCGATGGGCTGAGTATCACGGGGAATCCCACCGTGACCGGAGACGAGGTCATGTTCTACATCTCGCCGGACGTCATCGGGATTCCTGATTCCAACTCGTCGGTCCACTTTGCCGGCACGACCGATATAACGCTCAGCGCGCCGACTTCGGGAGATTACGAGGACGTGCTCTTCTATCAGGATGCCAATTCCCCTGGCAATCTCGTAGCCAAGTTCAACGGCAGCGCCGATTCGGAGCTCAACGGCATCCTCTACGCCCCGAACAACGGCATCGAGTTCGCGGGCAATGCGGATCCCGGCGGCGCGGTCAGCATCATCGGGGGGACGGTGAAATTCACCGGAAACGCCAACCTCGGGTCCAACTCCGATACGGTATTGTTCGGGGCAGGTGGGGTGGGCGGAATTAGTCTCGTCCAGTGATGGGGAAATAGCCGCTCCTTATAAGCCGAGAATTCGGAATTGACTGAGAAACGTGGAACCGGTCTATACTATGGGGTTGGGATGAACGGGCGATCCGTTCGCGGAGGACGCTGGTAATGCCCTACGAGATAATCGACGAGGGTATTGGGCTGGTATTTCGGTTTGGCGGCAACGTCGCCACTAAAGACCTCATGGCCGCCAATGCGGAAGGATGGGAGCATCCCAATTGGCAATCCCATAGATACCAGATTTGGGATTACGCGGACGTGGAAACCATAACTATGGAAGAACCGGATCCTCTCTTGATCGCGAAGATGGATTCTGTCGCCTTCCGAACCACCTTGCCCATGAAGATTGCCTTTATTGCAAACAGCCAACAAATCGTCGATTTCTGCGAATCCTACATTGCGAGCCTCGTTATCGAGAATATGGAAGCCCGAACGTTCAGCGATGAGGTGGCGGCCCGCCAGTGGCTGGATGGATGATTTTCTGGATTTAACCGAAGCACCTGCGAAAGTTCGGCGCCGCTAGGAATTTCACCGCGGCGGAATATGTATTAGGCTCCATTCTCGTACACCGACCCTTCCTCGGACATCTTGCCGCCGATCACCGCCGCCGCCGCGCGGAAGACGCTTAGCTCCGCGCTCTACCTCGGGCTTTGCCTCGCGACGCTGGGCCATTTCGTGTTCGGCGCGCCGGCCGGCTTGCGCCTGCCCGGGGCGCTGCTGCTGGTCTATCTGCTGCTCGAGGTCTGGGCGGCAAACCGACTGATCCTGGGCTCGGCCGCTGTGCTGGTGGCGCTCGGGCTGCTGGCCCAGGGCGGCGGCGCCCTCGAACTCCTGATCGAGGCCGGGGTGCGGACCCTGCCGTTCCTGGTCTTGTTCCTGGCGGTGCTGTGCCTGCAGGGTCCGGCGCTCGCCAGCCCGACTTTACGCGCCATCGGCGGCTTTGTCGCGGCCCAGCCGCCGGGGCGCCGATTCGCCGGCATGGCGCTGGGCGGACACGTTCTCGGCGCGGTGCTCAACGTGGCCGGGCTGCTGTTGGTGCTCTCGCTGCGCGATCCCAAACTTGCCCCGCGCGATCGGATACGCCTGACCGCGGGCGCCATGCGCGGATTCGGCGCGGCGGCCACCTGGTCGCCGCTGTTCGTCGCCATGTCGGTGGTGCTCGCCGCCCTGCCGAGCCTATCGTGGACCGAGATCGCCTGGCGCAGCGGCTTGGTCGCGATGTCGATCCTGTTGCTCGCCTGGATCTGGAACCGGATCGAGCGGGGCCGTGGCGGCGGCATAACCCCTGGGGCACCGCCCGCCCGCCTGGCACCCGGCACGCTGGCGCGCGCGGCACTCATCCTGGCCGCGCTATTCGTGCCGGTGATCTGGTTGTTCGAGGCTTTCGGGTTTGCGATCCCGATCGCCCTCGGCCTGGTGGCGCCGGTCATGGCCGGGCTGTGGCAGGCGCGCCAGGCGCCATCCGGCGCGCGTACGGTCGCCGTCGCCCGGCGCGGCCGCGAGGTATTCCGGGGCCTGCCGAGCTTGCGCAACGAAGCGCTGTTGTTCTTCGCCGCCAATACCTTCGGGCTCGGGCTTTCGGCGGCGCTCGACCCGGTGCTGCTGGCGCGCCTATCCGAGGTCTTGCCCGGGGCTGGGCTGAGCATCCCGATCCTGATCATGAGCGGCCTGGTGGCCGCGGGCCTGGGCGTGCATCCCATCGTCATCGTGGTTGCGGTCGGCACCGTGCTCGACCCCGAACTCCTGCATCTGACCGACATGGAAGCGGCGCTGGCGTTGTTGGTGATTTGGGGCATGGGCGCGATCATGTCGCCGTTCTCCGGCACGGTGTTACAGGTCGCCCGCCTGAGCGACTGCTCGCCGTTCCGGGTCGCCTGGGCCTGGAATGCCCGTTTCAGCCTGGCGATCGGCCTGCCGATAAGCGCCGTGGTCTATGCCGTCGCCCGGCTACTGTAAGGGACTTTTTCACAATATATGACCACTGTTTTTTAACGAAAACAGGCAACAATGAAGTGTAAAAACGCTTGACCGCCAGGTTTCGTACACATGCTGGGAGTTGCAACCGACATCGTCGTCGTCCACGACGACGCGTTCAAACCCGGGCCAGTCGTTTCCGCGCTGGCCGGGCACTTCGCCGTGCGCAAAGAGGGATTGGACTCTGTTCTCGGCGAGGGCGCATCCAGCGCGCATCTCTATATCTTTTGCGCCAGCCTCAGCTCCGATACAGCTTTTCGGCGGGTCCAGAAGGCCATAAAGGGCCGCGAATCCGAAAATCTGTTCGTTCTCCCAACCCACAACAGCGACGCCATTTCCAGACTGCGCGGCCTGGGCATCGACGACTTTCTAGTCCTGCCCATCGATCCCGCGGAACTGCGCGCCCTGGCCAAAGCCGCCATCAATCGCTGCGTCGAGCGTTCCTGGGCCACGTTGCATCCGACCAAGCAAAAGGCGCTCAAGAAAAGCCTGGCTTGCTTCCAAAACTGTTTCGCGATGGTCCAGAACGGCGAGCCCTTGCCCATAGAAGAAATAAGCGCCGCCTGCCAGAGCGTTCGCGAGGCGGCGGAACTCGGCGGGCTCGACTCTTGGATCGACGCGCTCAGCGACCATCACGACTATTCATTCCGGCATTCCATGTTCGTCTGCGGCTCCTTGACTTATTTCGCCAATGCGATCGGTATCGGCGGCGCCGATCTGGACCAATTGACGGTGGGTGGCCTGCTGCACGACATCGGCAAATCCCAGGTCCCCCTGGAGGTCCTGGACAAACCGGGAAAGCTCGACGCTGGCGAATGGAAGATCATGCGCATGCACCCCGAGCACTCCCGGACGATCCTACTCCGCGAAAAGGGTCTGGACCCGGACACCTTCGACATGGCGGTCCACCACCACGAGAAGCTGGACGGAACCGGCTATCCGGATGGTTTGGCGGGCGCTCAAATAAGCGACCATGTCAGGCTCATGGCCATCGCCGATGTCTACTCGGCGCTGATCGACAAACGCTCCTACAAGGAAGCCATGAGCCATGAGGCGGCGCTGGACCTGATGCTCAAATTCGAAGGTCACCTGGACATGGATTTGCTGAGCGCCTTTCGGGGTTTCGTTCTGGACAAGGGATAATCACCCCCTCCCCACCGGCCGCTTCGGGCAGTGACTTCGGACGGGGGCGAAAATCTGATATGACTGCGCCTCCATACAAACGGGGGCATTCATGGCAACAGGCTCGAACGGGCGGATCGAGGTCTCGTGGCAGGCGCGCGGCGGCGGCGCGGTCGCCCGGGTCACGATCGACAACCGGGTCAAGCTCAACGTGCTCGACAGCCGGCTGACCGGCGAGGCGCGCGCGACCTTCGAAGCACTGGCGGCCGAACCGGAGTTGCGCGCCGTGGTGCTCTCCGGCGCCGGCACCCGTGCCTTCATCGGCGGCGCCGACATCGGTGAGATGGCCGCGCTCACGCCCGAAACGGCACGAACCTTCATCACCGGCCTGCACGCGCTCTGCACCGCCATCCAGGCGCTGCCGGTGCCGGTGATCGCGCGGATCGAAGGTTACTGCCTGGGCGCCGGGCTCGAGGTCGCGGCGGCTTGCGATCTGCGCGCGGCGAGCGAGGGCGCCCGCTTCGCCATGCCCGAAGTGCGGGTCGGCATCCCCTCGGTGATCGAGGCGGCGTTGCTGCCGCGCCTGATCGGCGCGGGCCGGGCGCAAGAGCTGGTCCTGACCGGCCGCCAGATCGAGGCCGGCGAAGCGCTCAAGATCGGTTTGATCGAACGGGTCGCCCCGGCGGCCGGACTGGACGCGGCGGTCGACGACTGGCTCGACGACTTGCTCGCCGCCGGCCCGCGCGCGTTGGCGGCGCAGAAAAGCCTCGCCCGCGACTGGCAGGAGCTGCCGCTTTCCAGAAGCATCGCACGCAGCGTCGATACCTTCGCCCAAGCATTCGAGAGCGACGAGCCGGCCACCATGATGCGCGCCTTCCTGGAACGGAAGCGCCGATGACCGCACAGACCGACTCATTGAACGACCTCCTGCGCTGGGAATTGACAGCCGTGAACCAGCAATTCACCCACGTGCTGGCGCTTCGCCAATGGGGCGACGACAAGACCGCCGAGCGCATCATGGAGGTCGATTTCGTCGATTTCCCAAATGCCATGCGAATCATCGACTACCTGGTCCAAACAGGGACGCCGATTGCCCTGGGGTCGGGACGTTTCACGCCGGGAACCGATTACCGAAGTATCTTGCTCTCCGAGCAGGCACTTGAACGACAGATCTCCGCGGCCATTGCAAAGGCTGACTGTACGGACGCCCGCGCGCGGGCGCTGATCTCGACGGCCGAGGAACCTCGCGAATCCTATGCCGCGTGGCTGACAGACCGCCTGAACGGCGCGAGCCACAGAGCATCCGACGCGACACTTACCGGGACCGAGACCGCCAGTCTCGTCGCGCATCTGATTGCCATGATCGAACAAGCCATGGTGCACGCCTTCATGCACCGGCATGGCGGCGACCGGGCGGGTGCAGATGCTGCTTGGGCGAGCAGCGGTGCGGCCATGATGCACTTGACCGAGTTGGTTCATTTATTCGCGGCACATCGGACCGTTCCCATTCCTGGCGAAATCCCGGCTCCGCAAATTGCGGGCGAGCTCGCCGAGGCATTCGATCTCGACTGTCAGTTGGCCGCAAGCTGCGCGGATGAGGCCGCCATGGCGGCAGGCAGATGCGAGGAGATCGGGTTGGCCAATCTGTGCCGAAAGATTGCCGAGCGCTGTCTCGAGCTGTCGCGTTGGAGTCCCGAACAGGTGCACCCGGCCGCCAGCACCAACCCCCCCGCATTCGGTAGCTTCGAAGCAACGCTCAAAAACAAGGTCTGGCCGAAATAGCAGATGGATTGATGGAGGCGGCGTGATGCGGATTTTTCGCCTCGTCCTGCGCTGGCTGATCCCGGCGATGGGAGCGGCGCTGGCGATCGGCGTTCTGTTCTGGCTGTACCGCGACTTGGATTTCGACCGCTTCATCGCCGGTCTGGCAACCGCCGAGCCCGGGTGGCTGCTGGCGCTCGCGGCGACCATCCTCGCCGAGCAATTGCTGCGTGGCTGGAAGTGGCGCCAGATCCTTTATGACCTGAAGCCGATCTCCTCTTGGCGGCTGTTCGGCGCGATCCTCGCGGGCTACGGTGTCGGCACGCTGATCCCTCTTGGGGTCAGCCCGATCGTTCGATCCTGGCTCATCGCGCGGCTGGAAAACCTTCGCCTCGCCAGCGTGCTGGTCACCGCCGCCATCGAGCGTTTCATCGATGGCGTGGTGTTTGCGGCGATCGTCGGCGTGGTCGCCCTGGCCGGCCAAATTCCCAACGTCGAGGGCGGCCTGCGGACCGGCCTCGCGGTCGCGGGCGTCCTCAACCTGATGCTGTTCGGCGCCTTGCTCTGGCTCCTATTCTCGGCCCGAGGATCCCTGGACCGGCGCGATGCGCCGGTCAGCCGCGCCCTCGACTGGCTCGCTTCCAAAGGCGGCGGACGGCTGGCCGGCATCCGCCCGGCCATCGCCGAGGGAATCCTGTGGCCGCACGCGCGCTGGCGGCAATGGGGCGTGATCGCCGCCAGCCTGGGCATGAAGGCGATCGCGGCCAGCCACTTTCTCTGGGCCGGCCTGGCGATCGGTGTGGTGCTCCGGCCTTTCGACTATCTGTTCCTGCTGGTGTTCGCGGGCTTCGCCATGGTCTTGGCGCGTTTCATCCGGGTGCCGGGCGGCTTCGTGATCGGCGCGGGCTTCGCACTCAATATTCTGGGGGTCGCGGACGAAGCGGCGCTCGCCATGATCCTGTTCAACAATACCTTCAGCATCCTGCTGATGGTCGGCATCGGGCTGATGGTGTTCTGGCGCAGCGGCGTCAAACTCAAGACGCTGACCCGTTCTCCGTCGATTATTGGGCGCTGAGGCCGCCGTCGAGCACCAATTCGGCGCCGGTCATGAAGCTCGATTCGTCGCAAGCCAGATAGAGCACGCCGTAGGCGACCTCCTCGGGCTCGCCGATGCGCCCCAGGGGGATCTGGCGGCCGAGCTTGGCGTAGGCTTCCTCGGCGCCGAAGCGTGTCACCAGGGGATCGAGGATCGGTGTGCGCAGGAAGGCCGGAAGCACCGAGTTGCAGCGAATGCCATACCCCTGCTTCGCGCAGTGCAGCGCCACCGACTTGGTCAGGTGGCGCACCGCCGCCTTGGCCGAATTGTAGGCCGCCATGTTGTGCCCGGCGACGATCGCGGCGACCGAGGAGATGTTGACGATCGAGCCGCCACCGGAGGCGCGGATGTGGGGCAGCGCCAGCTTGCACCCCAGGAACACGCCGTCGAGGTCGATCGCGTGCACCCGGCGCCAGGTCTCGTAGTCGGTGTCCTCGATGCTGCCGCCCTCGGCGATGCCGGCGTTGTTAACCAGGATGTGGAGCCCGCCGAATTCCGCCATAGTGCCTTCGAGCGCGGCACTCCAGGCCGCGGCATCGGTCACGTCGTGGGCCAGTGCGACGGCGGCGCCCGGAGTCTCCGCATTGATCGAGCCGGCGGTTTCCCGCGCCGCGTCTTGGTCGATGTCGGTGACCGCGACCCGCGCGCCCTCCCGCGCCAGCAGCTCCGAAATCGCCCGCCCCAGCCCCGAGCCAGCACCCGTCACCAGCGCGACTTTACCCGCGACCCGGCCCATAACGTCACGCAAAATCCGGCGGGCGGCGCTGGGCCCAAGGGCTTGCGGCTTCGAGCTGGGCGGCGAGGCGGAACAACAGCGCCTCGTTGGCGTAGGCGGCGGCAAACTGAGTCCCTTGGGGCAGGCCGGTCTCGGTCCAGTGCAGCGGCACCGACATGGCCGGCACCCCGGTCACATTGAAAAACGCGGTGAAACCGATCGACTGCAGCACGCGCTCCCTATAGGCCTCCTGGTCTTCGTTGCTTGGGTCGAGCCATCCCAGGCGCGGTGTCGGCATGGGTTGGGTCGGGGTCAGAATCACGTCGAAGCGCTCGAAGAACGCGGCGAGCCGGCGGCCGGCCATGTGAATCCGGTTCAATGCCTCCTGAAAGCGGATGCCCGAAATCTCGCGGCCCAGCTCGGCAAAAGACCAGGTCGCGCGCTCCACGTCGTCCGGCGCACAGATCCGGCCCAACTCGCGGCTCAGCAGATCGAGCAGCAGGGCGACCTGCACCGAAATGATATCGAAGGTCGCCTCAAGTATTGCTTCGCGGTCGACCTCGGGGCCGGCCTCCTCGACGTCATGGCCCAGGCTCTCGCACAGCTTCGCGGCCTCGCGCGCGCTGGCCGCGCAGGCCGGATCGATCGGGGCGCCATTGAAGGATTCCAGACAGAGCGCGACGCGCAACCGGCCCGGGTCGGCGCCGACCTCTTCGAGGAACGGCCGCGCGGGCGGCTCGGCCCAATAGGGATCGCCGGGCGCCGGGCCCGCCGCGATGTCCAGCAGGGCGGCAGAGTCGCGCACGCTGCGGGTGACCGCGTGCCCGGTCGCCATGCCGTTCCAGCCCTCGCCCACATCGGGGCCGGCGCTGATCCGGCCGCGGGTCGGCTTGAGCCCGAACAGCCCGCAGCAGGAGGCGGGAATGCGGATCGAGCCGCCGCCGTCGGTGGCATGGGCCGCGGGGACCACACCGGCCGCGACCGCCGCCGCCGACCCACCGCTGGAGCCGCCGGTGCTGGTGTCCAGGTTCCAGGGGTTGCGGGTCGCGCCGTGACGCCGGGATTCGGTGGTGGTGGTCAGGCCGAACTCGGGCGAGGCGGTGCGGCCGCTGATGACGAGGCCCGCGCCCTTGTAGCGTTTGGTCAGATTGCCGTCGTAGTCCGGCGCCTTGTCGGAGGAAAACCGGCTGCCGTTGGTCAGCGGCAGGCCGGCGCAGCACTGGCCCAGGTCTTTGAGCAGCATGGGCACGCCGATGAAGGGGCCCTCGGGCAGGCCGGCGGCGATCGCCTGGCGCGCCAACGCCTCGCCATGGATCGTGACGGCGTTGAGCCTCGAGTTGCTGGCCGCGATGCGGATCAGCGCCTCATCGAGCAGTTCTTCGGCGGAGACTTGCCCCGTGCGCACCAGCCCGGCCAAGCCGAGCGCGTCGTAATCGCCATAATCCGTAAACGCCATGGTCGGTCTTCTCACCCCGCCGCAATCTAAGCCTGACGATAACAGTTATCGCCGGAAAATGGGAAGGCCTCGGAAAGGTCTATTGCGCGCGCGAAGCCCGTTCCGGTCCAATCGCGACCGTTGGACTGGGGCGGTGTTCTACTAGCGGGATGGCGGGGCGTGGGGGATTCGTTCGATCCGTGAGCCTGCCCCCCGTGCCGCACCTACTCTTCTTTGATGTCCTCGTCGTCCTCGTCGTCCTCGTCGTCCTCGTCGTCGTCCTCCCAGTCTGGATACTGTTCCGGCGACGGCCCTTTCGCGGCAAGAATTCGAGGATAGGCCGTTCCTTTGGCCGTTTCGCTGAATCCTCGTAATTCGATTTCGAAGCGCCAGTCGTCGCCGTAGTCGAACAGGAACTGCATTTTTTGATTCGGCTCTGTGAACACCGCGGACAGCGGAGTTCGTTTGACGCCCTTGGCTTTTGGGCGATCTCCAAAAACTCCCCCGTCATCTTCCGATCCCATGTCGGCAAACAGCTCGTACCGAACCAGGGAATCATAGTAGTCCCACCCGAGGTCACTGTAGAACCCGAAGGCGTGATCCATGTCGAAATCGAATGCGCCGACGATCGCTTCCGCTAGATGGTAAAGCGTTTTATCGCTGCGGATTTCGATATCTCGGTATGTGCGAATGTCGTGCATCGATTTCGCGCGGATGATGTGAGTGCTCATGGCCATTGCCAGTACTCCGACGAGATTAGCGACGGGCTTGTATGATTTTCATCGCATATCCTACCGGGAGATTATCGATTCCCCAAAAGTCACCGGTCGAATTTCCGGAACTATCGACGCGCCGCAATATCGGGCTGCCGCTTCCCCAGCGCGCGGGGCTTGGCCCGGGGCCGAAAATTTGGCACACACAGGGGCGCCGCGAAGGATACACTGTCCCGGCGACGCGCCACGGCCAGGATCCGGAGCACAACCCCATGAGCGATGCCGACGCCGCGGCCCGGGAAGGCGCGCGGGATTTCATTCGCGACATCGTCCGCGCGGACCTGGCGGCCGGCGACCACGAGACCGTGGTCACCCGCTTCCCGCCCGAGCCCAATGGTTATCTGCACATCGGTCACGCCAAGTCCATGTGCCTGAACTTTGGCGTCGCCGGGGAGTTCGGCGGCCGCTGCCACCTGCGCTTCGACGACACCAACCCGGTCAAGGAAGAGCACGAGTACATCCAGGCGATCCAGGACGACGTGCGCTGGATGGGATTCGATTGGGGTCCGTACCTCTATCATGCCTCCGATCATTTCGAGACGCTCTACGCCTGGGCCGAGCATCTCATTGGCGCCGGTCTGGCCTACGTCGATGACCTCTCGGCAGAGGAGATTCGCGCCCACCGCGGCACCCTGACCGAGCCGGGCCGCAACAGCCCCTACCGCGAGCGCCCCGCCAACGAGAGCCTGGAGCTGTTCCGCGGCATGCGCGCCGGCGCGGACCCCAATGGCGCCCGGGTGCTGCGCGCCAAAATCGACATGGCCTCGGGCAACATGAACCTGCGCGATCCGGTGATCTATCGCATCCTGCACGCGCACCACCCGCGCACCGGCGACGCCTGGTGCATCTATCCGACCTACGACTTCGCCCATGGTCAGTCGGACGCCATCGAGGGCGTGACTCATTCGCTGTGCACGCTGGAGTTTGCGGACCACCGCCCGCTTTACGACTGGCTGATCGAGAACCTGCCGGTTCCCGCGGTACCGCGCCAGACCGAATTCGCGCGCCTCAACCTGGCTTATACCGTGTTGTCCAAACGGCGCCTGATCCAGTTGGTCGAGGACGGGCACGTCAACGGCTGGGACGATCCGCGCATGCCCACGCTCTCCGGGCTCCGGCGGCGCGGATATCCGCCGGCGGCGATCCGCGATTTCTGCGGCCGTATCGGCATCTCCAAGGCGGCCAACCTGGTCGAAATGGCGCTTCTGGAGCACTGCGCGCGCGAGCTACTGAACAAGACCGCCGAGCGGCGCATGGCGGTGCTCGAGCCGCTCAAGGTGGTGATCGAAAATTACCCCGAAGGTCAGACCGAGACGCTTCGGGCGATCAACAACCCCGAGGACGCGGCCGCCGGCAGCCGCGATGTGCCTTTCGCGCGCGAAATTTATATCGAAGCCGGCGATTTCATGGAGGACCCACCGAGGAAATTTTTCCGCCTCGCGCCGGGCCGCGAGGTGCGCCTGCGCTACGCCTACTTCATCACCTGCCGGGAGGCGGTCACGGACGCAGCCGGCAAGGTCGTGGAGCTGCGCTGCACCTACGACCCCGCAACCCGCGGCGGCGATGCCCCCGACGGGCGCAAGGTCAAGGGCACGCTCCACTGGGTCTCGGCGCAACACGCGGTGCCGGCCGAGGTGCGGCTCTACGAGCATTTGTTTACCAAGCCGGTGCCCGGCGCCGACGGCGACCTGCTCGACGACCTCAACCCGGATTCCCTACGCGTGCTCGAAAACTGCCAGCTTGAGCCGAGCCTGACCGAAGCCGCAGAGGGCGCCCCGCTACAATTCGAACGTCAGGGCTATTTCGCCCCCGACCCGGACTCCAGCCCCGAACGCCTGGTGTTCAACCGCACCGTGGCCCTGCGCGATTCCTGGGCCAAGATTCGAAAGCAGGGCGGCTAGAGCATCTTCCGACCTTACAAAATATCACAAAAATGACATCGTTTGTGTCGGTTCTGGTTAATCCAAGTCGGGTCAATCTATCGCTCCCAACAACTCGCCGCGAATGTGGCGTCACAGCGGGAGCACGACGATTTTTTCACGGAAGCAGATTCTCACAGTCTTGGCCGCGATTTCGATTGCGGTTCTCGCCATACTGCCCCGGGATTCCGCCCGGGCCAAGTGGCAGGCCGCGCCGCCGGCGACGCACGTTACCGCTGCGGCACCGTTCCGGGGGATATTCGGCTCGCCCACCTTGAGAAGCCGCGGCCTGGGTATGGCTTCCCAGTGGAACCGCGTCCTGGACCGCCTGCCCGAGCTTTCGGCGGCGCTTTCGGATTGCGCGGCGGATGCGGTTCACTGCACCGCACCTTGGATGGGGACCTGGCTTCAGGCCAGAGGCGCGGCCGCCACCCTCGAGCGCGGCGAACAGCTCCGGGCCGTCAACCGCTTCTTTAACCGCTGGCCTTACAAGTCCGACCGCGAGATCTACCGGACTTCGGAATACTGGGCGGCGCCGGACGAGTTCATGACCTATTCGGGCGACTGCGAGGACTACGCTATCGCCAAGTTTTTCGCCCTCCGGGAACTCGGTTTCACCAACCGGGAGCTGCGCATCGCGGTGGTCTACGACAATCTGCGGCGTACCGGCCACGCGGTGCTCGCGGTCTATATCGATGGCGACATCGTAATTCTCAATAACCAGACCGACACCATCGCCTCACACACCCGCTACGAAAATTTCGTGCCCTGGTATCTGGTCAACGAAACCACTATGTGGACCGCGGCCGGGCCAGCCCTGAGCACACTGATCCCCGACCTCTCCGTGGCCGGGTCGCCCGCGAACACCAAGGTTATCGAATAGCGGACCGCGCCTCCGCCGCCGCGCACCAAGCGTGCGATCGTTTCGATCTAAGACGATAAGACCTTAGCTAGTCCGTGCCCATCGCGAAGGGTTTCAACGCCTCGAAGACGGCCGCGTTTTCAGGAGTCGGTACGCCCAGCTCGCGCCCGATCCGCACCACTTCGCCGTTGAGCCACTCCAACTCGAGCCGGCGGCCGCGCTCCAGATCGAGTTGCATCGAGGACTTCATCTCCGGCGGCAGCTTGCCGAGGAAATCGAGCGAGCTTTCCTCCAGGCCCTCCGCCAGCGCCACACCCTTGGCGCGGCCGACCGCCGCGGTCTCGCGAACCATGGAATCGAGACGCGCCCAGCGCTCTGGCTGGTCCCGGATATCACCGATCGGCTCCCGATAGAACGTGGTCACCCCGGCCATGGGTGCGAGGAAGGTGAACTTCTTCCAGATCTCGGTTTCGATGCCGGGGGCGGCCCGGGCCTCGATACCCGCGGCCTGGCACGCCGCCTCCAGGCGTTCAACCCGCGCCGAGGACCCGCCCGCCACCTCGCCGAAAATCAGGCGCGCGAATTCGCCGTGGTGGCGAATTACGCCTGGCGCCTCGATCGAGGCCGAGATCTGGGTGACCGCGCCGAGGACCTGCCCGGCGCCGAGCCGTCCGGCCAGCGTATCGACCACACTGACCCCGTTCTGGATCGGCACTACGCAAGTTTCGGCCGCGAGCATCGGCCGCAGGATCTCGGCGGCGCCGGGCACGTCCCAGAGCTTGACGCAGAACAAAATCATGTCGCGGAATCCAACCGCGTCCGCATCCTCCACGATCTCGGGGCTTGGCAGATGTATATCGCCGAGTGGCGAACGCACCGTCAGGCCCTTGGCTTTCATCGCCTCCTTGTGGGCGCCGCGGGCGACGAAGGCGACCTCGTGCCCCGCCTCGGCCAGGCGCGCGCCGAAATAGCCGCCAACCCCGCCGGCCCCGATGATCGCGATTTTCATGCTGTGGCGTGCGTAGCCCGGCGTCTAGCTCAGCGCCGCACAGGCGCGCTTGATGCGCTTGCAGGCTTCTTCCAGCACCTCTGCCGAGGTGGCGTAGGAAATACGGAAATAGGGCGACAGCCCGAAGGCCTCGCCCTGGACCGCGGCCACACCCTCGGACTCGAGCAGATAGGTGACGAAGTCGCCGTCGGACTCGATGAGCTTGCCGTCCGGCGTCTTCTTGCCGAGCGTGCCGGCGCAAGAGGGATAGACGTAGAACGCCCCTTCCGGCCGGTGGCACTGCAGGCCCTCGCAGGTGTTGAGCGCATCGACCACCAGATCGCGGCGCGCCTTGAATTCGATGTTGTGCTCGGCGATGAAGCCGGTCGGCCCGGTCAACGCCTCGACCGCCGCCGCCTGGCTGACCGAGGAGGGGTTCGAGGTGCTCTGGGACTGGACCTTGGACATGGCCTTGATCAATTCGGCCGGGCCGCCGGCGAAGCCGATGCGCCAACCGGTCATGCAATAGGCCTTGGAAACGCCGTTCACGGTGAGCGTGCGGTCGTAAAGCTCCGGCTCGACCTGGGCCGGGGTCACGAATTCGAAGCCGTCGTAAACCAGGTGCTCGTACATATCGTCGGTCATCACCCAGACGTGGGGATGGCGCTTGAGCACGTCGGTGAGCGCCTTCATCTCCCCATGGCTGTAGGCCGCGCCGGTCGGGTTCGAGGGGCTGTTGAGAATCACCCACTTGGTCTTGGGGGTGATCGCCGCCTCCAGGTCTTCGGCCTGCAGTTTGAACA
>SMVA01171569.1_pt1 | contig 13971 bp, 12 predicted proteins | sample 2456451 | NCBI WGS metagenome assembly SMVA01 (sample SAMN11095933, study PRJNA526329) | marine sediment metagenome | biome: Marine sediment; feature: Surficial sediment; material: Deep marine sediment; isolation source: Hadal surficial sediment | place: Pacific Ocean | collected 2014-05 | depth...
CTTCAGCGGATACAGAGCCTTCAGCGGGTAGAGAGCCTTCAGCGGATACAGAGCCTTCAGCGGGTAGAGAGCCTTCAGCTAATACAGAGCCTTCAGCGGGTAGAGAGCCTTCAGCGGATACAGAGCCTCCAGCGGAACCTGGGACCAGAGCAGGTTTAAACGAAGCCCTGGGTTTCTCCATTTCAATTGAACCGGAAGTCGAAACATCTGTGGAACTTTTACTATGGACACCATCTTCACTGATGGCAGCACTAATCCTGCGGTGTAATTCCAGGTGTTGCCGGGTACTCAATTGCAATCCTGACTCGCCTACATTTTTAGAAGGCCTACGGAGAACACGGCGGGTTTCCTGATAGGCAACCCATACCTCATTAACCGAGTCATCGCCTGCCATCTGCCTGAGTAAACGATGGACCTCAATTTCACTCGCTTCACCATCCATCAATGCAGATAATAATTCTTTAGTCTGTTCTGTCACTACCTTCCCTCTTCAACTATCCTGATAATATATTCCCGGTCAGCCAATCGCCGCAATCTTTTTTTCTATCGATTCCCTGGCCCTGAAAATTCGAGACCTGACCGTACCAACGGGACACTCCATTACCTCGGCAATTTCCTCGTAGCTGAGACCTTCAAACTCCCTTAAGGTCACTGCTATTTTCAACTCATCCGGCAAATCGTCGATCGCCTGATAGATCACTTTTTCAAGCTGATCGGTGGCTAATGCATTCTCCGGATTTTCAATATCTTTTAAGACAGCAGAATTGTCCTGAAATTCCCCTTCGGCTACATCAATATCTGTATCCGGTGGTCGGCGTGATCGGGACACCAGGTAATTCTTGGCAGTATTGATCGCAATCCGATATAACCAGGTATAAAACTGGCTCTCACCGCGAAACCTGGGTAATGCCCGGTAGGCTTTTATAAATGCCTCCTGGGTGACATCCAGCACCTCATCCTGATCCCTGAGATAACGGCTCACCAGGCCAACAATCTTGTGCTGATACTTCAGTACGAGCAGATCAAACGCGTGTTTATCTCCCCGCTGGACCCGTTCAACGAGCTGCTTGTCCGCTACTTCCTGGGTTTTCACCCTGGTCTCCCCAACCTGTAGACCAGGTAAACTAATTTTGTTTTTAATGGGCTAATTTCCAAAACACTCCACTGCTGATCTGATCCCAAATGTACCCGAAAGTTCTCATCTACATTCAAACCTGCGTGATCAGAGAATTCGGCGCCACCCTCGAGTCCTATGATAGCAAAGCCCGGTTCGGCAAAATATCCTCAACTTCCAAAAAAAAAGACTGGTTTTTCGGCCGTGTGATCAGTCATCGTGTAGCTGCCATCACAGAGTGCGGCCAACTGGGAAACGATGTTAACCGGAATCCGGAAGTCGTTGCGATTGGGCAAACGCTTTTGAATATTCCGTTCCCGAACCCTGTAATTCCTCCGACCAGTCCCGCCACATATTGTCTTGTGGAGGATCCATTCGACAGGTATCAAGATCCACCCGGGTAAAATCATATAAAATTGCCTGGCGAATCACATTTGAATAGTTATGCCCTGCCATATGCGCGGTTCTATGGTGCCAGAGAATCACATCACCTGCCTTGCCCCAACAATCCACGGCGGCAGTATCTGCCATGATTGCCTTTAGTTCTTCGACGTAGGCAGGAGAATGGATGATGCCCTTATACGCCGGTAAATGATCGTAATAAGGAATGCGAGGCTGGTCGTATTGCATCTGGAAGGTCGGATAGAGTCGCTTATGTGACTTTGGCCAGACTTTAAAAGCACCACCATCCGGTGGAACGTCATCAATCAATCCTACCAGACCAAGGTTAAAAGGGTGACCATCTGTATGGCAGTAGTCTGGTTCCCGGCTCTTGTTTCCGTAGGGTAATGTAAGGTAAACACCCCGAATGCCATCACCGATGGCCGGGTCCACCGGCCCGCCCGGCCAGGCGGGACCCTCTGATCCCATGGGTTTGCCACCATAAGTTGGCGGTTGCAACATGTCTGGACCCAGCAGCTGCTCAGCCGCAGCACACAATGGCTGGTTATAAACAAGATCTATCAGCAATGGATCCGTGCCGAATTCACGAATTTGCCAACGGTAATCTTTCCGTAAATGAAGGCTATGGTCGTTGTAATCCTGATCCCGGACAGGACCCACGTGTGTGCTGGCATCCTGCCGCTTTAAATAGCTCTCTGGCGGAAGCGTATCCCACACTCGATCCCGTACCCTGGCACAATGTTCTGTATCAAGAATCCCCTCCAGGATCAGGTACCCATTGTCCTTGAAGAAGGCGAGTTGGTCTGAGGTTAGTTTCATTGAGACACCTGTGCAAAACGAATCAGCCTAGTGAAGTGCCGGCATCGAGTCAAACAACTGTCGAGCGAAACTATCAATCAGAACCAATCAGAACTATCAAGCAAATCGCACGGGACATCCAGATTCTCTGAAGTCAAATCGGCTACAATATTGACCCAAATATCAAAATCTAACTGTCCCCCCATTTGTAGGTAAACTACCCTTTGATGTCACGATTTCGCAAGCGATAACGTACATGGCGTGATCCAGTTTTGGTATGTGGCCCATTTTTTTCCCCTGCTTATCATCGAAACGAGAGTATTTGCCGACGAACGCACTTCCCATTAACATTACTAAACGCACAAGCGCCTGCTGGAATTAATTCCAATTTTCAAAATTACTGAAGAACTGAATCAATGCCTGAAAATCCCTTAACCCTGTTCACCTCGCTGAGCTGGAATGATTTGGAACAATGGGCAGGAGAGACAATCCTGGAACGTGGCAAAAACTACCGTCGCCGCGTGCATGATCTTGAAATGACCGAAAGCGGGAACCTCGTTGCCACCGTCGCTGGCCGTGATAGCTATGTCACCCAGGTCTGGATACACAATGGCGAGGTCAACTATGACTGTAGCTGCCCTTATTGGGGACCATGTAAACATGCGGTAGCCGTTGTGCTGGTTTATCTCGATCGCATCAAGTCCGGCGATCCCCCTCCACAAATTGCAGCTGATGAGTTGGAAGCCCGGCTATCGGTTTACGGCGTGACCGATGAAGTGGAGAAAGAGGATGACTCCAACTTGAGCAGTACCCATGTGGACAAGGCACATAAAACCCTAAAAGGAATGACCAAAGCACAATTAATCAAATGGATTATGCCGGAAGTTGTTACCCATCCGTCCCTACTTGATAGCCTGCCTCTAACCTCACCACTTTCGGGCGATACACTGAAAAAAGCAATTGCTCGAACTCGCCAACAGATTCGTAAAACGACAGATGAACGGGGATGGCAAAATCACTGGAATGGTGAGGGTTATACACCAGACTATTCAGGCATTCAGCGCCAGCTCAATAAGCTATTGGATGGGGGCCATAGCGATACCGTACTGGAGTTGGGAGAAGAACTATTGTCACTCGGTACTACACAGGTTGAAGAATCCGATGACGACGGAGAAACCGCATATCAACTCAGTGATAGTCTGGCAGTGGTGCTGGAGGCAATGAGAAAAAGCGATAGATTGCCAGCGGAACGCATGATCTGGTACTGGGACAAATTACTGGCTGACGACTATGCTTTATTCGATCAGCTAGAACCACCCATTAAATATACAGATCTGAATAAGCTCGACTGGAGCCAGGTCGCTGAAGAATTCACACAGCGATTAGCAAGCTACCCAAAACAAGGCAATGAGAATGGCTGGTCTTCGGCAAGTTACCACCGAGGCCATTTATTGGAATATACCCTGGAAGCGTTGCTGCACTCCGGGCAAGACAACCGGGCTCTGGAATTAATGATAGAAGAACTGCCCTATAGCCATAACTACCTTGACCTCGTTAAGTATCTGGTAAAAATAAAATCATACGATCAAGCCCAGTATTGGGCCAAAGAAGGTTTTAGATGCACGATAGAAAAATTACCCGGTATTGCCTGGGACCTGGTAGAGCAATTACTCGGTATTGCCAGACAGCGCAAAGACTGGCCAGGCGCAGCAGCGCTGAACGTAGAGACCTTTCTGTATAGAACGAGCACCGAAAACTACAAGCTAACCAAAACCGCTTGTAAAAAAGCAAAGTGCTGGACAGCAGCAGAGCCAAAATTAATGCAGTATCTGGAAACCGGGAAATCCCCCATATCCGCCAGAAAATGGCCACTGCCAGCAACAGAACTTAAGTACCCGAAATCGCCATACAGTGAGTTCCCAGCTTATGACGACCTAATAGATATTGCCCTGTATGAGAAGCGTAATGATGAAGCACTGAAATGGTTTCAGCAAGCACCCGACAAAAGCTTTCACGCTGACGCCATTGCCTGGGCAGTGCAGAAGAAACACCCGGATGTGAGTCTGGAAATTTGGCAAAACAAAATCGAAATGCTGATCGCAAAAGTAAAACCTGCAGCTTATCGTGACGCCATGCCGTATTTGAAGAAAATGAAAAAACTCAAGCAAAGCATCAAGCAGAATGACAGTTATCAAAGATATGTTCTTCAACTGCGCAGTCAACATAAAGCGAAAAAAAGACTAATGCAGGAACTGGACAAAATTGAAGGTACAGGTAAAGGAAAGAAAAACCAACGGATTCTGGACGACTTGTAACTATCGAGTTTTCTGGATATCAGATGCCTTTGCGACTAATTCTTTTGTCTTGTCATAACAAGAAGCGCAAAAACGGCAGAGTGTATACGGCTACTGTCTCCTACTCAACGCTGCGACTGATGCGTGGTTCTGACATAGGATGTAAGCTGTCCCCGGAAATCCAATTGTTTGTTTATCACGAACTTAGAAAAGTGAATATCGCCAGGAACAAAAATGTTTGAATGCACATCAACATCAGCGTATTGAACAGAGTTCTTGTGGGGCAACTCCAACGAATATTAAACGGGCAAATACTGATGGAAACACGGTCTCCCGCCTGGGCGCTCGGCGCGAAGCCATAACGTGTGAAAAGCCCTTGCCGGTCGACGTTGTACGACTGGCCCCGATACTCAAATCGATAGACAACGCTACGCAGTTGCCATCGACTTACCACGACGCTTCGAACATCCTGTAACCGTGAACTTACAACTACGCCTTCGACCACGGGCCAACGAAGGTACCATAGAAAGTAAATACCATAGTCTATCGCCAGAATGCTCGTCGTTGTGATCAGAAATTCATGCATAAACTAAGGAAATATAGTCCTGCTCAGTCTTCCTGCCCACTCGTTAATCATAACCGTAGCTAACCCACCGAGTACGAGTCCGCCTAACGGACCAGTCGCCAGGGCGATTGCACTGACAACAACAGTAACGGCAAAAGTGAGGACAATTATACTCGCAGCTCCAACTGCATTCCAGGAAAGACCATCGGAGAACGCTGTGAATAAACTCCCTACCAGCGCCAGTACGCCAAAAACAGCGGACCAACGCAGGGCTTTTTGAGCCAGTTTCAACCTAATTGTCAGGGATTCCCCGAAACGGATTAGTTTTCTAGCTTCACCTTAGGTAACCTTGTCCTTCACATGCAAGACCCAGAGTGACTTGAAAACTCCCACTCACATTCATGATGTCCTGATTATCGGTAGCGGTGCTGCGGGCATGACGCTGGCACTAAACCTGGGTGATGAATATGACATTGCTATGTTGTGTAAAGACGAACCCAATGAAGGTTCCACCTATTATGCACAAGGTGGTGTGGCGGCAGTACTGGATGAATACGACAGCATCGAGTCTCATATTGAAGATACGCTGATTGCAGGCGCAGGATTGTGTCACAAGGATGTCGTTCAGTTTACCGTCGAACGAAGTCCGGATGTCATCAACTGGCTTATCGAACTAGGCGTCAACTTTGATACCGAGACCCAGGCAGATGGCCGCACGGAATTTCATCTCACCAAAGAGGGTGGACACAGTCATCGGCGAGTCATACACGCCGCTGATGCAACCGGCCGTGAGATAGCACTCACCATGAGCCAGCAGTTAAAGACCCATGAAAATGTTGAGATATTCAAGAAACATGTTGCAGTGGACCTGATTACCGAACACAGGGTTGGACATCCGGGGAATCATTGTCTCGGCGCTTATGCCCTTAATCTTGAGAGCGGGAAAGTAGAACTTTTTCGTGCCCGGTTTGTTGTGCTTGCCACAGGCGGCGCCAGTAAAGTCTATTTGTACACCAGCAACCCGGATACGGCCTCCGGTGACGGTATCGCCATGGCCTGGCGGGCAGGTTGTCGGATCGGTAACCTGGAATTCAACCAGTTCCATCCCACGTGCCTGTATCATCCTGATAACAAGTCATTCCTGATTTCAGAAGCTTTGCGAGGTGAAGGTGCAAAGCTGATATTGCCGGACGGCTCTTCTTTTATGCAGAAATTTGATGACAGGGAAGAACTGGCACCAAGGGATATCGTCGCCCGCGCCATTGACCATGAAATGAAGCGCCTGGGTTGTGATTGTGTCTACCTGGACATCAGCCATAAGGAACCGGGATTCATCAAGTCACACTTTCCGAATATTTATACTCGTTGCCTTGATCTCGGAATCGATATTACAACATCACCCATCCCTATCGTGCCCGCTGCCCACTACACTTGTGGCGGCATCGTCACTGATATGGATGGGCTAACTGATCTGCCAAATCTCTATGCCGTGGGTGAGTCCAGTTTTACAGGACTGCATGGTGCGAATCGTATGGCGAGTAATTCATTGCTGGAGTGCATGGTTTTCGCCAAGGTAGCAGCGAATCACATCAAGCAGCAGGGCCCCGCTTCGCATCACAAGGCCAGCATACCCGAGTGGGATGAAAGCCAGGTGACCAACTCGGACGAAGACGTGATTATCTCGCACAACTGGGACGAGCTACGGAGATTCATGTGGGATTACGTGGGCATCGTGCGCACGGACAAAAGGCTGCAGCGGGCAAGGCGGCGGGTGCAACTGCTGCACCAGGAAGTGACTGAATACTACAGTAACTACCGAATAACCAATGACCTGCTGGAATTGAGAAATCTCATACTGGTAGCGGACCTGATTATTCAAAGCGCTATCCGGCGAAAGGAAAGCCGCGGCTTGCATTACACTCTGGACTATCCGGACCTGCTGGACGAGGCAGTCGACACAATCCTGGTACCACCAACATTTGGTTGAGCGTCCTTCTCTAGTAAGTCCTTCTCTAGTAAGATCCAAATCGGAAGAAAATTCGGCTATGCCGCAATTGGGAACCATCCACTGAATCAGGAAAGAGGGTAACTGGAAATTTTCTGCCCCTTGCATCGCTAAAATTCAAAACCACCAGAAAGCTAACAACGAATACGGGAGATTTGAGATCAACGGCAATTTTCTCGCAATTTCCAAGTTCCAGCATCCAGCATTCATTTCGGTAAATTACGTTAATCACAGAAAGAGGATCCCGGAGCAGGGCATAACGAAACAGGCAGAACAGAAATGAAGCAACAACTGTTAACATAAATGCCACCTGGTAGGGAAGACTCAGCCCCCCATACAGGATCCCAAGAATCGCCATGAGGTGACTCGCCGCCAGCAGCAGGCAGAAAAGCATCGACGGTGTGATGTCCAGCTCAAGGCGATCCTTCTTCATCTTTCCTTTCCTCTAGGGCTGCACTCTTTTCAGGATCATTTGTACCAGGTCCGCCATATCCTGATCATCGGGCACAGCCTTATTGCTTAACCACATGAGTAAATCCGGATCATCCTGCTCCAGCAATTTAACGAACGTAAGCTGGTTCTGGTAGGGAAGATCCCTGAATACCTCGTCAAAAAATGGCAGGAGCAGCAAATCCAGCTCCAGCATCCCTCTGCGGGAGCGCCACCTCATCCTGTTCAACTCCAATTCTGAAAACACGCCGTCTCCATTACTTATAATCCCAGCCAAATCTCTCATTTACCTGACAGTCACCGACTTGTCCATGTAAAATGGTCCCGAATCTTGATAACGGCTAACACATGCAAGCGACCCTACTCGAACAATTCGGCTTTCTGGCTATCCGCGGTAAGGATGCGACCAGTTTCCTTCAGGGATATACCACCTGCGATCTTGAACAGCTATCCGATAGTCAGGCACTCCTGGGCGCCATCTGTAATCTGCAAGGTCGAATGGTCGCGAACTTCAGGGTCAGTAAACTAGCCGACGGCCTGCTGTTACGTCTCAATCGCAATCTCGTGGAAAAAACCATGACCTTTCTTGCCAAGTATATTGTTTTTTCAAAAGCAGAAATGTCAGATATGTCTGAAAATGTCACCTGCTATGGCGTAATTGGCGATCCGGCAATCTCTGAATCGATGGAAATCAATGAGGTTTCAACGCTGGAAGACAATTTCCTGGTCAAGATTTCAGATACCGGACCCAGATATGAAATCTGGGCGCAAAATCCAGTGGATTGTGATTTGTTGGAGGATGAATCCTGGTCCCGCGCGGAAATCGAAGATGGGTTTGCCTGGGTCGATGAAATGAGCACTGAAGAATTTATTCCGCAGATGTTCGATTATCAGAACCTGGGTGGTATTGACTTCGACAAGGGGTGTTATCTGGGTCAGGAGATCATTGCACGCCTGGAATACAGAGGGGCGCTTAACAGGAAACTGCACCGGGGCAGAGCAATCTCCAATGCCAGGCCAGGAGACAAGTTGATCTCGGGCGTGGGTAAACCGATTGGCACGGTGGTGAGCGCTGCCGATGTAGATGTGGATGGTGGCCAGATGTTGCTGGCTGTCTTGCAGAATAAAGGAGATGAGAAAATTGAGGTCAGCCTGGAAGGTGGTGAATCGGTTCTGTTCTCACCTGTCTCACAATAGTCCGCTCAATACCCTGATGGTATTGAAATTCACCACCTGATTCAAGTTGATACTCCAGCAGGTGCTGAGCACAAGATCCACATAACCAGCAGCAACAATATCAGAATAGTCCAGGCCCATCAGTTCACTGAATGTTTCAAACCTGACTTTTAACACCCGCACTATTTGCTCATCAGTTGCATCTTGAATATCGTTCAGGCCGGGTATTTCATCGACAATGAAGTTGTGCAGGAATCGCCCGCATTCCATCACACGCGGCCCAATCACTCCCTTTGGATCAATGGCGATCCAACCTCCTGATTCGCTTCGCAGAATGTTTTCGTGGTGCAGGTCACCATGTAATAGATAATTTTTTGGATGTCGCTCTCGTAACGAAGTAAAAGCGGATTCTGCAAGTCCAATATAGATTGAAAACTCATTATCGTGATCACGCTTCCCTGCCCCGGGTTGTATATCCCTGAAATCCGCAAAACCCCTTTCTAGCCAGCCATCGAATGATGGCAAGCCATCTATAGACTCAACAGGAATCGATAGTTCCCTGAACAATGGAATTTGCATTTCCGATCGGTCAATACCGCTGGAATAGTCCCGGAATTTTTCACCCGGTGAAACACGGTCCATCAGGAAAGATCCCGTTGCTTCATCCCAATCGATGATTCTTACAATGTGCCGCCCGGAGTATTTTCGCAGGGCAATAATTTCGGTTTTCTGCTCCGGGTGCGGATGCCCGATTTTCAGGACAACCGGTCTGCCGTTACCATCTTCGCAAAAGAAAATAACATTGATCGGCAGCCCTGCAGTCGCTGTACCCAGTAATTGCAGGTCCCAACGCTCAACGCATTCATCAAGCAGCCGTGGGTAATTTTCCACCCACGACTCGCCACTCAAACCAAACTCATTGATGATGGATTCCACCTTGACGGTGGGTAAATCAAACTGCATTGATGCAGCGCTAGAATATCCGGCCAATTTCAATACGCCACATGTTCAACGCAAAACGCGAATTGATGTTATAGCCTATTGCAAAACCAAAACCAATTTCACTATCCACGTCCAGTGAGGATCCCTGTTCACCATTAGTACTTTCCGACATGTTTCCGATGACCTGAAAAGTGCCTTCCCAATTGCCTGCTCGTTTTGTATCAGCAGTTGCGAGGTTAGCTGCTGCGAGCAAGGTGCTGAAGAGGACTTGAATGACGAGACGAGAATAATACATATTGATTTGATCACTATATTGTTGAAACCGGCGCATCTTACGCACTCCTGCACTTTATTGTAAGTAATTTTCAGGGCGTAAAACCCCTATTTTAATCCGGATACTGCTCCGGGTTTTCAGCGAGGACAGTCAGGCCTTATTTTCGCGATATCCGGCGGTATTGTCCTTGAACCAGCCCATAGATCATGGTTGAAAAATCGCAACCGGAATGGCAGCTAACCTGGATTTTTCAACAGATCGATCCTGTTAGGTACCTCAAAAACAAAACCCTTGTCAGTCTCGTGCTGCATAAATCGCCGTTTGACTTCCGCCAGTGTTTTGTCGTCAAGATCGTGATTAGAATGGGTAACGCTCAAGATGCCTGCTTCATACTGTTCAAACGAGCGAAGTTTAATGACGTTTTTGAAAAAGTACTCTTCCCCGAGTTCGAGCACGCCGCTATCTACGGCTCGAACGAGCGCATCAAAAGCATTCTTGCGCACAATTTCTTCATCATGAAACAGGCGCATGATTTCATTGAATTCACCGGCGAAAACCGGTTCAGAAATATAGGCACAACCTCCCGGTTTCAGCACACGTTGTATCTCTTGCAGCGCCTGGTCCATGCTTTCGCCCGGAACATGGTGAAGCGACTTAAACATCATGACAATATCGAAGCTATCATCTGCCTCAGGTATCGCCTGCGCCCCGTATGACTTAAAGTTTACCTTCGGAAGATCTGTGATTTCGAGATTCTTCCTGTGTTGAATAGGATCAATCTCAACTGCAGTAATTGCTGCCACATCAGTAGACTCAGCGATAGCCCTGGTTTTCTCTGCTGCACCACAACCCAGTTCCAGAATTGTGGCCCCGGCAAGGGGTAACATTCGATTAATGACACCCAGTTCATTTTCGACAGGCTGTTCTACAGCGCCCTTGAGTATCATATTGTGGATTCTGGGAACGGATAGTGTCATATTGCGGCGCTCGCTATCTTCTCTCGTTGTTGTTAAGTGTTGTTGAGGGGCTCTGCTTATCGCAGAAAAGAAATCAGATGGTACTGAACCGGGAACAAAAAGGACAGACAACTTGATCGATACTACCTTTTCATCCCTGAAGATAAATCCTGCCCTGGTCAAGAACCTTACTTCACTCGGCTACCACACCATGACACCGATTCAGGCTGAAAGTTTGCCGCAAATCCTGGATGGCAAGGATGTCATCGGCCAGGCAAAAACTGGGACCGGGAAGACTGCTGCATTCGGGCTGGGTTTACTGGACAAGCTGGATGTTGCCCGATACCACATTCAATCACTGGTACTTTGCCCGACAAGGGAACTGGCAGACCAGGTTGCCAAAGAAATTCGCAAGCTAGCCCGGTCGGTTCATAACATCAAAGTTCTAACACTGTGTGGTGGAACCCCATTTGGCCCCCAGTTAGGTTCGCTGGAACATGGTGCTCACATTATTGTCGGTACACCGGGGCGAGTGGAAGAACACCTCCGTAAGGGAACATTAAAATTAAACAGCCTGACGACACTGGTGCTGGATGAGGCAGATCGCATGCTCGATATGGGATTTCAGGCCACATTGGATGCCATCGTTAAATATACACCCAGACAACGCCAGACCTTGTTATTCAGCGCAACCTACCCGGAACAAATACAGTCAATCTCCAGGCGTATTATGTCGCACCCGGTTTTCGTACAGGTGGCGGATGTTCATGACAATGAAAGCATCCAGCAGATCTTCTATAAAGTTGAAGCGGAAACGAAACGGATCACCGGGCTGCGTTTGTTGCTGCTCAATTACCAGCATCCATCGACACTGGTTTTCTGCAATACCAAGCGAGAAACTCACGATCTTGCGAATCAACTTCAGCAATACGGATTTAGTGCGCTGGCACTGCATGGTGATCTTGAGCAGAAGGATCGTGACCAGACCCTGGTGCGCTTTGCCAACAAGAGCACTTCAATACTGGTCGCTACCGATGTCGCAGCCCGTGGTCTGGACATTGACGCCATCGATGCTGTGATCAACTACCAGATCGCCCGTGACCTGGAAGTTCATGTCCATCGTATTGGCCGCACCGGGCGTGCTGGGAGTAAGGGTATTGCCTGTACCCTGGTTACCGATAAAGAACACTACAAATTTCACACACTGGAAGAGTATCTTCAACAAACACTCGAGTTGATGCCGCTTCCGCCTTTGAAACTGCTGGATCAACCTGCCTACGTTCCAGCCATGACAACACTGCAAATTGGTGGCGGTAAAAAGCAGAAGGTGAGACCTGGTGACATACTTGGCGCTCTGACTGGCAACAATGGTATCGCGGGAAAGCAGGTCGGGAAAATTAACATCTATGACAACTGGTCTTATGTCGCCGTCAGCCTGGATGTCGTTAAAGCCGCGCTCAAAAAGCTTGAGCAGGGGAAACTGAAGGGACGCTCCTTCCGTGTAAGAAGGATTCTCAGCTAGTCCTGGCAGGGTTGCCCGTACAGCTGTTCCAGCCTATGTTCCTAAAGTGGCTTCTGCCTGAGAACAATACCTGCGGCCACTTCTCTGTTAATCCAGAGCCAGCTGAGTGTGCCAAGTATTGAGATCGTGGTAACGCCAGCAATAAATATCCCGACATAACCCCAGAGGTAATCCCCCAGCAGCGCCAGTGGCAGATAGACAATAATCATCTGCAGAATCGAGATCACCAGGGGTGGTATGGGTTTTCCCAGGGCATTAAAGCTGGAGGTTGAATTAGCCATAACGCCCATGAACCCCATTCCCAGTGGAACGATAAGCAGATAACGCACTGCAGCGGAAACCACTGCAGGATCATCGTTGATTAGCGAAACGAGCAGCTCTGCTGACAGAAAGAGTAAACCATAAGCAAACAGGCCCCATGCCAGTGCAAACTGGTTAGCCAGTCGCAGGGCAAGCTTTACCCTGTCAAAGTATCCAGCTCCCCAGTTTTGACCAACAAACGGCGCCAGGCTCATCGACAGGGCGAAGATGATCATTTGCATCATGGACTCGATGCGCGACGCGACTCCGAAGCCCGCAACGACGACTGCGCCGTGTCCGGCGAGCAACCTCGTAATCACACTCATTGACACTGGTGCGATGAGATTACTCGCCACCGCTGGTATACCGACATGAGCGATGTCCAGGCACGAGGAGAAAAACCCCTTCATTTCAAATGTCAGCAGTCTATCCCTGATAATCATGACATAAGCATAGGATAAAAAACTAAACGTCCTGGCAATAACAAAACTGACCGCGGCTCCCTTCAAACCCATCTCCGGTATTCCCAGTAGCCCGAAGATGAAGAAGGGCGCTATTACAATGTGAAGCCCGGACCCGATTGTCATTAAATAGCCAGGCGTGACAGCATCGCCCATCGCCCTCATCAACGTCATGGCAACGAGCGCAATCGTGAAGAACGGCATACCAAGCAACCAGACCTGCATGTAGTCCACAGCCAGATAAAGAACATCACCACCTGCACCCAGAAGACTGAAAAATCCCTCGAGGTTGAAGTAGACGATGAAGCCAAGAATGAAGGTCAGGCCCAGAACGAGAACAACGCAATGTGTATTGAGCAGCTTCGCTTTCTCCTTGTCACCGATTCCCATGATCCTGGCTACAACGGAGGATGCGCCCACACTTAGCCCCATGGAGATCGCTTGCATTATCATCACCAGGGGAAAGGTGAAACTGATGGCTGCGAGTTCATTTGTACCCACTCGACCGATATAAACCGTCTCCACCAGACTTGCTGTCATGATAGAAATAAAACCGAGTACCATGTATCCAGTAAGCCTGATCAGGTGGACATGAACCGCGCCCTCGGTAAAATTCCCAGTACCGCGTGCCGGCCCGCTCGATTCTTCATCTGTGCTGATAGTCTGATTCAAAAAAAGTAAACTAATAAAAACAAAGCGCATTTATGCACAA
>SMVA01142153.1_pt1 | contig 13969 bp, 11 predicted proteins | sample 2456451 | NCBI WGS metagenome assembly SMVA01 (sample SAMN11095933, study PRJNA526329) | marine sediment metagenome | biome: Marine sediment; feature: Surficial sediment; material: Deep marine sediment; isolation source: Hadal surficial sediment | place: Pacific Ocean | collected 2014-05 | depth...
GAGCAAGCCCAGCAGGGCTCCGAGCAAGGTGAGCAGGAGGGGCAAGAGACGGAGTCTTTCTCGCGCACCCGGTGGATTCGCGACCATCGTTTGCCGTATCCGGGTCTGCCTAACCCACTGGTTCCTCTGCCGCCGGTGCCGCCACTCGTACTTCCCGACTTCTTTCTGCTGAGCACGTTGCGCGCCTTCGTAGACCCGGCGGTAATCGGCCCTGTGCGGGTCAACAACGACCTGTTGCTACCCGGCAACGCGACCAACCCCTGGTCACAAGCCGAGCCCGACATCGACGTCAATCCCTTTAACGACAAGAACCTGGTCGCGGTGTACCAGGAGAGCCGCTTTCGTGATGGCGGCGCCCGGGCGCTGAATTACTCGACCTCCATGGACGGAGGAGTTACCTGGGTCGAAGGGAGCTTGCCGCAACTCACGCAGGAACTCGGTGGCCCCTGGGAGCGCGCCTCCGACCCCTGGGTCGCCTTCGGGCCGGACAACCGCGTCTACTACGTCACCTTGGATTTCAACGAGACCAACCCGGCCAACCAGATCGGCGTCAGCGTATCGCTGGACGGCGGGCTGACCTGGGGGCCGCCCGTCACGGTGTTCCGCAGCGAGCTTGATTTCAACGACAAGGAAGCCATCGAGGTCGATACCCATCCGACCAGCCCGCACTTCGGCAACATTTATGTGGCCTGGGACGTCAATATATCTCAAGGTCCGGGCTTTGCGGCGCAGCACCTGCTGGTAACGCGCTCGATAGACGGCGGGGTCAGTTACCGGGCCCCCGTGGTGTTGCGCACCGCCGGCGGCAATATCGGTGCGATTCCACGGGTCGGGCCGGATGGCACCGTGTACGTGATGTGGGCCGGGTCGTTGGGCGGCGGCGCCGGATGGGCGATCTTTCTGGCCACCAGCACCGACGCTGGGGCAAGCTTCGCGACTCCGCGCGTGATCCAGACGCTCAGCAGCCAGAGTGTGCCGTTCATTCGCGATGGCTCGATCCTGCCGTCGATGGCGGTCGACCGGAAGAGCGGTGACCTCTACCTGGTTTGGGCCGACTCTCGCTGGACCGGCGTCGACCAGACGACGATCTCATATTCGCGCGACCAGGGGGTGACCTGGTCGCCCCCGATGCGCGTCAGCTCTGGGCCCGGCGACGCGGCTACATTCACTGCAGCGGTTGCGGTGAATGGGAGGGGCGAAGTAGCGGTCAGCTTCACCAGCCTCGAAAACGATCCGTTCCGCCGCTTCGGTATCGATCAGTATGTGAGTATCTCGCGTAATCGAGGTGTGAGCTTCGAGCCGCGCCGTCGCCTCAGTCCGGTCACCAGCGATATCCGTTGGGCGGCCTGGGCGCGCGAGTTCTTCTTGGGTGACTACACCGGCATCGCCGCCGGCTCTCGCGACTTTCACATGTTGTGGGTGTTCCCTCTGCTGCCGTCGCCGACTGCGTTCCTAGCGCCGCCGGATACCATCATCGGGCTGAACCCCCCGACCGGGATCGGCACGCCGTTGCCGGTGGCTCCGTTGCGGCTGCAGTCCGACGTGTTCTTTTCCACCACCCGCTGATTCGCCACCTGCGCCGCACCTTCGCCGGCCGGCGGCGCCGCAACCTGGTTGGTCGAGGGAGAGGGGCACACGCCGTTCGTCGATGAAGAGGCGTTGGCGCGCCATGTCGGAGAATTCTGGCGGCGTTGCTAATCTGGGCGGAGCTCGAAGGTGCACTCGAGAGCGATGTCTTGGCGCAACGACTGCCACACCGAGCAGTAGGTTTCCCGCGACATGTCGAGGGCGCGCTGAACATTCTTGTCGGGCACCTTGCCGACCACGGTGAACCTCATGGTGCCGCTGACGACGCGGCGCGGATCGCGCTTGGCCCGTTGCACGGCGAGCTCCACACTCAACCCCGTGGCCGGTGTGCGCATCTTCTCGAGGATGTGCACGATGTCGATGGCCATGCATCCGGCGAGGGAGGTGGCGAGCATCTGCACCGGAGACACTCCGCTCTGCCCGTCGCCGTCGACCGCCACCGGCGCGCCGTCGACGGCGCCTTTAAAACGGAGGTCCCCCTGCCACACGAGGTGAACAGTCATGGATGCGGAGGAAACCATGGGAGTGGTTTTCCGTTGTTTCCCGGGGCTCAGGGCCTTCGTTTACGCGGCGCCCACGGCTCCGGGTTCGGTGTCCGCCACGGCCTCGGCGGTTAGCTCCTCGGCCTCCACGACCCAGCCGTCGAGAAGGTTGACAATGCGGTCGCCGTAGCCGGCGTACTTCTCGTTGTGCGTTACCTGGACGATGGTCGTGCCCTGATCGTTGAGACCCTTGAGCAGCGACATCACCTCTTCTCCTTGACTCGAATGCAGGTTGCCGGTGGGCTCATCGGCGAGGATCAACTTGGGGTCACCGATCACCGCCCGCGCCACGGCAACCAGCTGTTGCTGGCCCCCGGAGAGCTGGCTCGGGTAGAGATCCTTCTTGCCGACGATCTGGAAGCGATCGAGGATATCGGCCACCAGGCTCTGGCGCTCCTTGCGCCGCACATTGCGGTAGGAGAGGGGGATCTCGAGGTTCTCGTAGACCGTCAGGCTGTCGAGCAGGTGGAAGCTCTGGAACACGAAGCCGATGTACTGCTTGTTGAGCTCGTTGCGATGCTTGGGCTTCATGTCGTGCACGGGATGGTCGTAGAGATAGAACTCGCCGGACCAGACGCCATCGAGCATGCCGAGAATGCTGAGCAAGGTGGTCTTGCCGGCGCCGGAAGGACCCATGACGGTGACGAACTCGCCTTGCGCGATGTCGATGTCCACCCGGCGCAACACGTACGTCCTGCCGTAACCGCTTTCGTAGAACTTGTCGAGGTTTCGCACTCTTATCATGGCGGCTTCCGACGTTGGGGGAGAGATCTGGGCGGCCCAATGATAGCACCGGCTATCCGCGGGCAGCGTGCTGAAGAGCCGCCGGGGGAGGGGTGGCGGGCACAACAGAAGAGAGGCGATCAGTGGTGCGCCAGCCTCAGCCCCAGGCCGCTCCCCAGTTTAGTCCACCAAAGGGACGGGACTGGCGCGCCGCTGATCGCCTCTGGTGAGATATACAAAGCAAACTCCATGCCAAACCCACCGGCAGTCGATTCTTGTGCTCTTCGGCGGTTCGCCGGCGGCGGGGGTCCCGATCGGGTGGCGCGGCTGTTCGATAGTGGGAACGGTGTGTCGCGAAACCGGACAGCCTCGCCCAGCGCCCCTCGTTGCGGCCTGCTACTGTTGCCGCGTCATGGCCCGATCGAGCGCAGAACTCAAGAGATTGGCGGCAGAAAAGGCCGCGCTTTTTCTCGATGGGGTGCGGGTGTTGGGCCTTGGGACGGGCTCGACGGCGGCGCAGTTCGTCGACGTGGTCGGTGAAATGATGCAGTCGGGGTCACTGGGCAACCTGGTGGCAATCCCCACATCGATTGCCACGGAGAACCAGGCGCGGGGCTGGGGAATCCCGCTTTCGGACCTGGAGGCGCATCCGCAGGTGGACCTCACCGTGGATGGGGCCGATGAGGTCAGCCGCGAGCTCGACCTCATCAAGGGCATGGGCGGGGCGCTGACGCGCGAGAAGATCGTGGCCAGCGCCAGCCGTGAGTTGATCATCATCGCCGACGATTCGAAGCTGGTGAACAGCCTCGGAGAGCGCTCTCTGTTACCCGTCGAGGTGATCCCTTTCGGATGGAAGACGGTAGAGCCGAAGTTGCAAGCTCTAGGAGCCGAGCCGGGCTTGCGCCGCGAACACGACGTTCCGTTCACCACCGACCAGGGCAACTACATTCTGGATTGCATGTTCCCCGCCGGGATCGCCGATGCGGTGGGTATGGCGCAGGCGATCGACTGTATCCCCGGGGTGGTAGCGCAGGGCTTCTTTCTCGGCATGGCCGACCGCGTTGTGGTGGCGGGCAAGGGCGGCGTGCGCATCCTGGAGCGTTGAAAGAGCGCGAGGGCACGCGATGAGTGCCTTGTGCTTGATGGTGAGGTTGGCGGGTCCAGGGACACGCTGGTGGGACTCCTACACTCTTGTGCCCGGTCGCTGTGCGTACCGTTGAAGCGTTCGACTGAGGCGTTAGAGGAGGTCGGCGTTGAAGACGGTGACGGCCTGGCCGCCGAGGATGACACGGCTCCCTTCGAGGCGCACGCGGACGGTGCCGCCGCGTGGGCTCGCCTGATAGCCGACGAGTTCGTCGCGGCCCAGCCGGCGGGCCCAATACGGTGCCAAACAACAGTGCGAGGAGCCGGTGACGGGGTCTTCGGCGACACCCGACTGGGGCGCGAAGAAGCGCGACACGAAATCGTAGTCGTCGGTCGACGCCCGCGCGGTCACGATTATGCCGCGCGCCGCGGCGTGCTCGACCACGATGAAGTCGGGCTCGAGCTCGCGCACCACCTGCTCGGAGGGGAGCTCGACGAGAAAATCGAAGGCGCTCTTGCCGACGTAGGTCGGCGTTGCCCCCAACGCCCGCTCCAGGTCGATATTGCAGCTCGTTTCCTCTTCGGGGGTGGCGGGAAAGTCGAGCTCGATCCACTCTCCGCTGCGGCTGGCGCTCAGAATCCCGCTACGGGTGTCGAATGGGATGGTCTCGCCGGTTGCCACGGCGCCCGTTTCCCAGAGGGTGTGGGCACTGGCCAAGGTAGCGTGGCCGCAAAGATCCACCTCCGTCGACGGGGTGAACCAGCGCAGGTCGTAGCGCTCTTCCCCGGGCAGTAGGAAGGCGGTCTCCGAAAGGTTCATCTCGCCGGCGACGGCCTGCATCCAGTCGTCGTCGCGTGGCTCATCGAGTAAGCAGACGGCGGCAGGGTTGCCCTTGAACCGCGTGTCGGTGAAGGCGTCGACTTGGTAGAGCTTCACGAGTCGAGATCCCGTGACCGGAACCCGCTGTCTGCGGGCGCGGGCATCCGTGCTCGGATCAAGCGGCGCCCTCGGCGAACACCTCAATTAAGAGTCTGAAAGTCTCCATGTTCGGAAAGTAGCACAACTGCTGCTGGGGCGCGGCCGGCGACCCGCCGGGGCCTTGCCAGGTGGCCCGGCGTCACGGACACTGTAGGGCAAGGGAGTAACGAATGGACATCAAGCGCGACACTTCCGGCAAGAAGAAGAAACAGGTTCTCTACGGCGTCGTCGCCACCGCGGCCCTCGTCGCGATCACCGTTTTCCTTTCGCAGCTCGAGCGCGCCGCGCCGACGGTGGATTCCGCCACGCTGTGGATGGACTCGGTGCAACGGGGCGAGCTGCTGCTCGAGCGGCGCGGTGCCGGCACTCTGGTGCCCGAAGAGATCCGCGCCGTTGCGGCGCGTTCGGCCGGCCGTGTCGAAGATATTGTCTTGTTGCCCGGAGCCTCCGTGGAGCCTGGCACCGTCGTGCTGCGGCTGAGCAACCCGGATCTCGAGTTGGCGGCGCGGGAGGCGGAGTGGGACCTCGCGGTGGGGCGCGCCAACTATCGCGACCTGGAGGTTGGCCTCGAAACCCAGCGGCTGCAACGACTCTCCCAGGCGGCGGCGGTGCGATCGGACTACCTGACGGCGGGCCTCCAGTACCGGCGTGACCTCGAGCTCTTCGAGGAAGAGCTGGTGTCGAAGCGTGACATGCTGATCTCCGAGACGCGCGCCGAGGAGCTCGAGCAGCGTCATGCCATCGAACAGGAGAGCCTGGGTATGTTCTCGAGCTCGATCGCTGCGCAGCTCGAGGCGGCGCAGTCGTCCCTGAAGCAACTCGAGGCGCGCAACGAGCTGGCGGCGCGCGATCTCGCCGATCTCGATGTTGTTGCCGGCATCCGCGGCGTCTTGCAGGAGATGCCGATGGAGGTCGGGCAGGCGGTGACCCCGGGGATGGTGCTGGCGCGGGTGGTGCAGCCGGAAAAGCTCAAGGCCGAGCTGCGCATCCCCGAGACCCAAGCCAAGGACATCGTCGTGGGCCAGCGCGCCATCGTGGACATGCGCACCGCCAAGATTCCCGGGGTGGTCGCGCGTATCGACCCCTCCGCCTCGCAAGGCACGGTGACGGTGGACATCAAGCTGCTGATGGACGAGCTGCCTCCAGGGGCGCGGCCGCAATTGTCGGTTGACGGCACGATCGAAATACAGCGCCTGTCGAGCGTGCTGTACGTCGGCAAGCCGGCGTACGGGCAGTCCAACAGCCAGGTAGGGTTGTTCAAGGTAGTCGAAAACGGCCAGTACGCGGTGCGCGTCACCGTGCAGTTCGGGCTCGGTTCGGTTAACTTGATCGAGGTCGTTCAGGGACTCGAAGAGGGTGACGAGGTGATCCTCTCGGATATGTCACGTTGGGACTCCGTCGACCGCGTACGTTTGCGCTAAGGCTTTGTAGCCCGGTAGATCCCAGTGGCCAAGGAGTAGTCAATGAGCTCTCTGATCAAGCTCGAAGGTGTAACCAAGATCTTCTACACCGAAGAGGTCGAGACCCACGCCCTGTCGGACATCAACATGGACATCGAGACGGGCGAGTTCGTTTCGATCGCCGGTCCCTCGGGTTCGGGCAAGACCACGTTGCTGTCGCTGCTCGGCCTGCTGGATACGCCATCGAGCGGCAACTACGTGCTCAACGACCATCCGGTCGAGAGCCTGTCGGCGTCGGAGCGGGCGCGGGTGCGCAACCGCGAGATCGGCTTCATCTTCCAGAGCTTCAACCTGATCGGCGACCTGACGGTGTACGAGAACGTCGAGTTGCCGCTGACCTATCGGGGCATGGCCAAGGTCGAGCGGCGCGAGCGGGTAGAGACGGCGCTGGAGCGGGTCGGCATGTCGCACCGCATGAAGCACTACCCGAGCCAGTTGTCGGGTGGCCAGCAGCAGCGTGTTGCGGTGGCGCGAGCGGTGACCGGCACCCCGTCGATCCTGTTGGCGGACGAGCCCACGGGAAACCTCGACTCGGGCAACGCCGAGGCGGTGATGAGCCTGATGGGCGAGTTGCACAACGAGGGCGCCACCATCTGCATGGTGACCCACGATCCGCGCTGGGCGGGCTACGCCGACCGCACGGTGAACCTCTTCGACGGTCGCGTCGTCGAGGACGACGTGCTGGCCGATCAGCAGCTCATCCACCACGTGGCGGAGACCGTCACGGCGCCTACCGAAACCGAGGCGGCAGAGCCGGCCTAGATACGTATCGAATGGGTTGGAGGGTGGCGGGATACCGCCACCCTCTTTCTCTTGTAGGTCCGGGGTCGGCGTCATCCCTTGTAGACTGAAGTCGTGATCGACGAAACGCAGCCCCACATCCTCATCGCCGACGACCAGCAGGACGTGCTGGAAGCGTTACGCCTGCTGCTGAAAGGCGAGGGCTTCCAGATTGATACGACGACCTCTCCGGCGGGCATTGTCGCAGCGCTCGAGGAGAGTGATTTCGACGTGCTGCTGATGGACTTGAATTACACCCGTGACACCACCTCGGGCCGCGAGGGGCTCGACCTGCTGCCGCAGATCGGCGGCTTCGACAACACTCTGCCGGTCATCGTCATGACGGCATGGGGCAGGGTCGACGGCGCCGTGGAGGCAATGCGGAACGGGGCGCGCGACTACATCGAGAAGCCCTGGGACAACGCCCGGCTGATCGCCACGGTGCGCACCCAGGTCGAGCTCGGCCAGGCGCTGCGCCTCAGCCAGCGCCTCGATGCCGAAAACCGCATGCTGCGCCGCGACGGGCTGCCCGAGATGATCGCCGAGTCCCGCATCATGCAGCCCGTGCTGCAACTGATGGAGCGCGTCGGCCCGTCGGATGCCAACGTGTTGATTACCGGCGAGCACGGCACCGGCAAGGAAATCGTGGCCCGCTGGCTGCACGCCAGCTCTAGCCGCGCCGAGCGACCCCTGGTCACCGTCAACGTCGGCAGCCTGTCCGAGGGCACCTTCGAGAGCGAGTTGTTTGGCCACGTCAAGGGCGCTTTTACCGACGCCAAGACGGACCGCGTCGGCTACTTCGAGCTCGCCGACCGCGGCACGTTGTTCCTCGACGAAATTGCCAACGTTCCCATGCCGCAGCAGGCCAGCCTGCTGCGCGTCATCGAGAGCGGCGAGATGCAGCGCGTCGGCTCCTCGCGCACCCGGTGGGTCGACGTACGTATTCTCTCGGCCACGAATGTCGATGTGCAGCAGGAAATCGAAAGAGAGCGCCTCCGCGAGGATCTCCTGTATCGCTTGAATACCGTGGAAGTGTCGTTGCCGCCGCTGCGCGACCGGCGCGAAGACATCCCGCTGCTTGCCACCCATTTCCTGCGGCGCTATTCGGCCCACTACGGCCAGGAGGTCAAGGAATTCGACCGCTCGGCAATGCAGATGCTGCTCGAGCACTCCTGGCCCGGCAACGTGCGCGAGCTCGAGCACGCCGTCGAGCGCGCTTGCCTGATGGCCAACGGCGACAAGGTAACGATGGACGATCTTGGCCTGCGGGAACGGCGCGACAGCGTCGCGAGACTCGAGCAGATGAGCCTCGAAGAAGCAGAACGCTACCTCATCCAGAAAGCATTGAGCCGCGTCGACAACAACGTCAGCCAGGCGGCGGACGCGCTCGGTCTCAGCCGCAGCGCGCTGTACCGCAGATTGCAGCGCTTCGGTCTGCACGCGGGCGAGGAATAGCAGGGCGCCGCAATGGGCGTGCGCGATCGGTTGAAACGATCGTTCAACTACGAGACCCGTGTCCTGTTGTTCGCCCTCGCATCCGGCCTGCCGGCCATCGTGGTGGCGCTCTTCCTGCTGTGGCGCGGCGGCTTCGAGCCCAAGTACCAGCTCACCGTCGCCGCCGTCATCGTCATTGCCTGGCTGTCGATCGCGCTCGCCCAGCGCACGCAGATGGTCCGGCCGCTACAGACGCTGTCGAATCTGGTGGCGGCGCTGCTCGAGGGCGACTACTCGATCCGGGTGCGGGGCCAGAGCCGCGACGAGCCGCTGGGATTGGCCATCACCGAGGTCAATCGCCTGGGCGAGATCCTCAGAGAACAACGGCTGGGCGCCATCGAAGCTACGGCGCTGCTCAACAAAATCATGGACGAGATCGACGTGGCGGTGTTCGCCTTCGACGACGACGACCACTTGCGACTGCTCAACCGTGGCGCCGAGCGTGTCCTGGGGCAGCCCCCGGACCGCGTCATCGGCCGTAGCGCCAAGGATCTCGGGCTGCAGGCGTGCCTCGAGGGCAAGGTACCGCGCAGCGCCGATATCGCCTTTCCGGGACTATCGGGCCGCTGGGAGATCCGCCGTAGCCAATTCCGCCAGGAGGGGCGGGTACACCATCTACTGGTGCTCTCCGACCTCACCCGAGCGCTGCGCGAGGAAGAACGGCAGGCGTGGCAGCGTGTCGTGCAGGTGTTGCGTCACGAGATCAACAACTCGCTGGCACCCATCCATTCGCTGGCCGGCAGTCTCGACAGCCTACTGCGACGGGATCCCGAGCCCTCCGACATGCGCGACGATCTACAGCAGGGCCTCCGCGTGATCGCCGGCCGTTCGAAGGCGCTCAGCCGCTTCATGGCGTCCTACGCGAGGCTCGCCCAGCTTCCCGAACCGCGCCTTGCGCCCCTCGAGGTGCGCCGGTGGATCCGACGGGTGGTGGATCTCGAGACCCGTCTCGACATCGCGGTGGTCGCAGGCCCGGAGATAAACGTAAGCGCCGACGGTGATCAGCTCGATCAGCTGCTCATCAACCTCTTGGGCAATGCCGTCGACGCGGCGCTCGAGACCGGTGGCGGCGTCAGGGTCAGCTGGACACAGTTGAACGGCTACACCCAGCAGCTCGAAGTACGTATCGACGACGAGGGCCCGGGGCTTCCCGATCGACGCAACCTGTTCGTTCCGTTCTTCACCACCAAGCCGCAAGGATCGGGAATCGGGCTCGTGCTCAGCCGCCAAATTGCCGAGGCACACGGTGGCTCACTGACACTGGAAAACCGCCAACCCGGACCCGGATGCTGCGCCCGCCTGCGATTGCCGGCGCAGAAAACGTAGCACGGACTCAGGAAGGCTCGCCGGGTCGCGGATAGTTCACCTGTTTCTTTGCCAGAAGTCAGCGCAAGGTCACACGACACTCGTGCAACCGCGGGAGACGGCGGTAGTATCGGGACGAGTTATCGTCCATCTGCTGCGTCAACGTCATTCTGTCCGGCTAGAGCATGACCGGGGAAGTCGCTTTCATATGAAGCCTGCCGGAAACATTTATCAGTCATTGATCGTAGTTGCGATGATCGCGTTCATCACGATCATCGCCGCCTGCAGCGGCGCGAACTCCGGCGTGGAGTTCCTCAGCATCGGCACCGGCGGCACCGGCGGCATCTACTACCCGCTCGGCGGCGCCATCGCCGCGATCCTGTCGGCGGGTGACGCGGGGCGCCAGTACACCGCCGAGGTGACCGGAGGCTCCGTGGAGAACATCGCGCGCATCGGGCAGGGCCAGATCGACCTGGGGTTCGCCATCAGCACCTCGGCGCGGGCCGCCTACGAGGGCAGCGACGATCGCGCTCCGATCGCCGACCTGCGCATCGTCGCACCGCTGTACCCCAACGTGGCGCACGTGTTGGTGCGCGACAGCGCCGGCGTCGCGTCGCTGGGCGACCTGGCCGGCAAGTCGGTATCGGTGGGCTCGGCGGGGAGCGGCACGGAGCAGTTCGCACGTCATCTGCTGGGGGCCTACGGGCTCGACTACGAATCCATCGACGAGCGCTTTCTTTCGTTCTCCGAGTCGTCGTCGGCGTTGCGCGACGGCGCCATCGACGCCGCCATTTTCTCGGTCGGCTACCCCGCCGCGGCGGTTCTCGAGGCCACCACCAACGCCGCGGTGCACCTGCTGCCGTTGGAGCGCGAGGATGTCGAGCGGCTGCGCGCCAGCTTTTCGTTCTACCGGGTGGCGACAATCCCCGCCGGTGCCTACAACGGGCTCGAGAGCGACCTGCCCACGGTGGCGGTAATGAACTGGATGGTGGGGCTCGAAGGTCTCGACGATGGCTCGGTGACCAGCCTGCTCGACCTATTACGTGACGATCACGAGGCACTCGTGCGGGTCAACCAGATCGCCCGGCAAATCGACCTCGCGGCGCTCGCGGATGCACCGATTCCGCTGCACCCGGCGGCACAGCGCTGGTTGGAAGCAAACCGCTAGCAGGCGGCCCGATGGCGCGGGTACTCTTGTTGATGCCGACCAACACCTACCACGCGGCCGATTTCATCGACGCCGCCGCGCAGCTCGACGTCGATATGACGGTGGGGACCAACGGCAGCCAACCGCTGCAGGCGCTGACCCCGGGCTCGACGCTGACGCTGGACTTCGACGACCTCGACGGTTCCAGCGCAGCGATCGAAGAGCTCAACCGCGAATTTCCCCTCGACGCGGTGGTGGCTACCGATGACGAAACCACGGCGCTGGCGGCGGCCGCCGCGACAGCGCTCGGACTGCCGCACAACCCCCTCGACGCGGTGCTGCCGACGCGCAGCAAGCTGGCCCTGCGCCGCGTCCTGGCTGGCGCCGGCGTCCCCTCTCCGGCCTACCGGGTGCTCGATTTGGGGAGGGCTTCGCCGACCAAGGAAGACCGCAGCGCGCCGCACGCATGAAGGCCGCAACCGCGGCCGGGCTCGAGACAGTCCTTTTCCCGTGCGTTCTGAAGCCAACCTTCCTGTCCGCCAGTCGCGGCGTCATCCGCGCCGATGACGCGGTAGAGTTCCGCGCCGCGGCGCACCGCGTCGGCGAGATCCTGCACGACGAGAAGCGCGCCGGCGGCGGCAACCCGGAATCGCATCTGATTCTGGTGGAAGACTATATTCCGGGCCACGAGTACGCCGTCGAGGCGATGCTGCGCGGCGGCCGGATGCACCTACTGGCGCTGTTCGACAAGCCCGACGCACTCGCCGGCCCCTATTTCGAGGAAACCATTTACGTCACCCCCTCGCGTGCCGAGGAGTCGGTCCAGCAGACCATCGTCGCCACCGTCGAGAAGGCGGTGACGACGTTGGGGTTGCGCGAAGGCCCGCTGCACACCGAGCTGCGCGTCAACAACGAAGGCGCCTTCGTCATCGACCTCGCCGCCCGCGCCATCGGCGGCCTGTGCTCGCGCGTGCTGCGCTTCGGTACCGGCATGTCGCTCGAAGAGCTCATTTTGCGCCACGCCATCGGCGAGGACTTCACCGCTTTCGCTCGCCAAGATAGCGCCGGTGGCGTCATGATGATCCCCATTCCCCGCGCCGGCGTGTTTCGCGGCGTCACCGGCGTCGGTGAAGCAGAGCGAGTCGAGGGGATCGGGAAAATTATCTTCACCATCAAACCCGGCCAACGCGTCGTCCCCCTGCCGGAGGGAAACCGCTACCTGGGCTTCATCTTTGCGCAGGCGCCAACCCCTGCCGAGGCCGAAGAAGCGCTGCGCGCAAGCCACGCCGCTTTGAGCTTCGAGATCGATCCAGCCTGATTCTACGCATTAAGCGTCGGAGAGCGCCGAACGCAAGGCGCGCGCCGAGAGGGCGACCGAAGTCGTACTTTTGGGTACGGCGTAGGGAGCCCGACCAAGCGCAACGCAGCAGTCGGCGCTCTCCGGCGCCGCGATGGCGCTTTACCCACGGCCGAGGTTGCCATACCCTTTTCTCGAGCCGGCCACCTTCTTGATTCCGCCGGCACGGAGGAATTCATGAACCAACCAGAAATGAAATCGCCACTGCAGGACGCCACGGTTTCGAGCAAGCCGATCACGTTCACCACGGCAGCGGCGCTGAAAGTACTCGAGTTCGCCGAGTCCACCGAGCAGCCGGAGGAAATCGCCCTGCGCGTCTACGTGCAGGGGGGCCGTACCGGCTACGACTACGGCTTCAAGTTCGACCAGCAGCAGGAAAACGACGTCGTCTTGCCGCAGGAGGGCTTCGACATCCTGGTGGACGGGTTCAGCTTCCACCTCATGCGCGGTGCCTCGGTGGACTACGTCCAGGGCATGTCGGGCGGCGGCTTCAGCGTCACCAACCCCAATGAGCCCGATTCATCGAACGACCCGCTGTTCACCCGCGTCAAACACTTCATCGACGAGCAGATCAACCCGGGTGTGCAGACGCACGGCGGGCACGTGACGCTGCTCGAAGTCAAAGACGGTATCGCCTACGTGGAGCTCGGCGGCGGCTGCCAAGGCTGCGGCATGGTCGACGTGACGCTCAAGCACGGCATCGAGCGCATGCTCAAGGAACAAATCCCGGAAATCGAGAGCGTCTACGACACCACCGATCACGCTTCCGGAGACAATCCCTACTTCACCGAGGGAAAAGGCGGCTCATTCAACGTCTGAGGCCCTCGCTGACGCCGTCGAGCCGATCGCCGCGCCCACACTCGGGACAGGGAGGGCCCGATCATGCCACTGCTGCTCGGGGTCGTCATTCTCGCCGGCATCGCGCTGGCGCTCTACCTGTCCCACCTCGCCGCCAAGAAGCGGCGTGAGGCCATGGCGGCGCTCGCTGCGGAGCTTGGCTGGCGCTTCGACCCCTCCAGCGACCACCGCCACGACGACGAATACGCCCATTTCGAGATCTTCCGCAAGGGGCACAGCCGCGTCGCCTACAACACCTTGAGCGGAGCCACCGAAATCGATGGTCGCACCTACCCGATCAAGATGGGCGACTTCGACTACAAGGTCACGCACCGCTCCGGCAAGAGCAGCCACACCACCACGTATCGGCTCAGCTACCTGATCCTCCACCTCCCTTTCGGCCGCACACCGGACCTCTTGATCCGCCGCGAGGGAGTGTTCGACAAGCTCGCCGGTGTCTTTGGCTTCGACGATATCGACTTCGAGTCGGAGGAATTCAGCCGCAAGTTCTACGTCAAGAGCTCGGACAAGAAGTTCGCCTACGATGTCGTGCACCCGCGTATGATGGAGTGGCTGCTCGCCAAGAAGGTGCCCATGATCGACATCGAGCGTGGTCGTTGCTGCGTTGCCCAGGACAAGACGCGCTGGAAGCCGCACGAGTTCAAGCGCTGGCTA
>SMVA01210777.1_pt1 | contig 13969 bp, 15 predicted proteins | sample 2456451 | NCBI WGS metagenome assembly SMVA01 (sample SAMN11095933, study PRJNA526329) | marine sediment metagenome | biome: Marine sediment; feature: Surficial sediment; material: Deep marine sediment; isolation source: Hadal surficial sediment | place: Pacific Ocean | collected 2014-05 | depth...
CTCAGCAGGCATGCCAGAGCGGCAGGCCAGGATGCAAAGTCAAATCATGTCAGAAGCATTTATTCACAATATCGATGCCTTGGTGACCAAGGATTTTCTGGAGAAATGTCTGGAGTTGCAGGACGAGAAGATGAGCGGCAAGTTCACGCTGCTATTCTGGATGATGGGCCTTGGGTTTTCGCTGCTCGCCCTCCCCCTGTTGCAAATCTGGTTACAGACCTGAGAGAAATCGGATTATGGCCAGTACCGCCTTCGATACCCTACAATACCTGCGAAGACTCATCGAGACGGGCGTACCCCGAGCCCAGGCGGAAGTGATGGCAACGGCGCATGGTGAACATACAGAATCCCTGGTAACCCAGGGGTTTCTGAGCGCAAAACTCGAGGCATCGGATGCCAGGACCAATGCGCACTTTGATATCATGTCAGCCCGGATGGAAGCTCTGGAAGAGCGCATAGGTGTGCGCATTGAAGCCCTGGAAGAGCGCATGGGTGTGCGCATTGGAGCCCTGGAAGATCGCATGGACGGGCGCTTCGAATCAATGCAGGAACGCATGTCGAGCCAGTTCCGGTTTATTACCTTCACCCAGGCCATTGTGGCGGGTGGCGTGTTAATACCACTTCTCAATAGTTGGATTCTTTGAGTCACGCACGCGATCTTTCTATACGCCCTTTAGCCGCCACCGACGAACCCGAATGGCGCCGTCTGTGGACGTTATACCTGGAATACTATGAATCCTCGGTGGAGGAAGTGGTGTATCAGACCACCTTCTCGCGCTTGTTGTCAGAAGAAGATAACGAGTTTCGGGGCCTGATCGCCGAACTGGATGGCAAACCGGTTGGCCTCACCCATTATTTGTTTCATCGGCACTGCTGGCGGGTGGAGAACGTGTGTTATCTGCAGGATTTGTACGTGGATGCGGATGTACGTGGCACCAGCACTGGCCGGGCGTTGATAGAAGCCGTGTATGACGCCGCAGACGCCGAGGGTTGCCCGAAGGTGTATTGGCTCACCCAGGACTTTAACGCCGCTGGCAGGCGTTTGTATGACCGCGTGGGCCAGTTGAGCCCGTTTATTCGGTATGACCGGCCGGGGTAGGCTCCGAGTACCGGGGACAGAATTAATTCTGTCCCCAAAATCCAAACCTATGACGTAAAAGTTGTGACCTCTCTGATCTTTGACACTGCCAGATGCAGGCGTACACTTGTCGATGCAGGTATTTCCTCAGAGCACGCGGAGGCTCACGCACAAGCCATGTCTGAAGCGATAATCGCCATTACGGAAGAATTCGTTACCAGGGACTATCTGGATCTGCGGCTGGATACACTGGAGTCCAAGCTGAACGTGCGCTTCGCTGAAATCGATGGGAAGTTTCGAACGCTCTACCTGATGAACGGTATTATTATTGCCAGTGTGGTGATTCCGCTGTTTAGGACCATGGCCTAGATCTCTTTGGTCGAATGAATTCGTCGGGGACGCCCAGTTGCTACGAAAAACCGATTTATCCCATCATTGATCGAATGAATTCGTCGGGGACGCCCAGTCTCTACGCAGTGAGTAGCGGGAAGAAATGCAGCGCGGCATGCACTACGGCGCAGCTGGCGATGCCGGCCAGGACGTCGTCGATCATGATGCCAAAACCGCCGCCGACGTTTTTATCGAAGGCGCGTATCGGCCAGGGTTTGAGGATATCGAACACCCGAAATACCACGAATCCCAGCAGCACGGTGACCCAGCTGACCGGCAGTGCCCACATGGTGATCCAGTAGCCGGCGAACTCATCCCAGACGATGCCGGGGTGGTCGTGCACCTTGAGTTGTTTGCTGGCCGCGCCGCAGATCCAAATGCCGATAAGGCTGGCGGCAACTACCACGGCGGTGTAAACAGGCAGGCTGAATTGGCTGAGCGCCAGGTACAGCGGCATCGCCATTACCGTGCCGGCGGTACCGGGGGCTTTGGGGGCCAGGCCGGAGCCAAAGCCAAAGGCCAGGAACTGGATGGGGTTGGTAAAGGGCCTGGGTTCGATGGGAGCGGGATCCACCAGCGGTGGCGCGGCTACAGCTTCGGCCTGGGGTGGCGGCGACTCTGCGTCTGATCCGAAATGCACATAGCCGTTGTCGGGCACTTTAAAATCACATTGCACGTTTTTTCGCACCTCGCTGCCGTCGATGACTTCGCCGATATGCGTGCAAGTTGTCGGTACCAGGGGGGTTTTGTAGGGAGGCACCGTGAACAGCAATTCGTAATCATCACCGCCGCTGAGCGCCCAGGTTTTGGCCTGGTCCGGGTCAGGAACCGATTGCAGGGCCGGGCTGAGCGGCACCTTGCTGGCATCAATGCTGATACCCACCACACTCTGCTCGGCAATGTGCCGGGCGTCAGCCAGCAGGCCATCGGAGATATCTATAGCGCTGGTGGCCAGTCCGCGCAATTGCAGGCCCAGTTCGATGCGGGCGGAGGGACGGTAAAAGCGTTTGAGCAGGTATTCCTTGTACTGGTTGTCGCCCGGCCAGTTGCCGTTCATCACCGTCAGTGCCGCCGCCGCATCACCGGTGGTGCCGCTGACATACACCTTGTCGCCGGGTCTGGCGCCACCCCTGGTAAGCGCCTGGCCCTGGGGAACCGCGCCCAACACCTGCACGGTAATACTCAAGCTGCCGGTGGTGGTATCGCCACCGATCAATTCTACGTCGTAGTCCTGGGTGGCCTGTTCGATGCCGCGGGAGAATTGTTGCAGCCAGCTATCGGTGGCCTCGGGCAGGGTCAGGGCCAGGGTAATGGCGCGGGGTTCGGCGCCGGTGGCAGCCAGATCAGACAGGGCAGTAACCACCGCGCGATAGCCGATCTGGTCGGGGGGTGTATCGACGTAAAAGTGCACCCCTTCTACCAGGGTATCGACCGAGGTGGCCAGTTGTTCGCCGGGGTTAAGGTCTAAAATGGCGCAATCGTCGCCGATCTTGTTGGAAAACGGGGCGAAGTATTTTGATATGAGGCTAAATTCGTCGATCATGGGGCGTTGTGGCGGAATGAATTCCGCCCTACGGTAGGGGCGAAGTATGTAGCTATGAGGGAGAATTCATCGGTCATTAGACATTTTGGCGGAATGAATTCCGCCCTACGAGTTGATTTCCACCTGGCGCACCTGGCGGGCGACCTGGTCCAGCACGCCGTTGATAAACTTGTGGCTTTCGGCGGCGCCAAACTTCTTGGCCAGGTTGACCGCTTCGTTGATCACCACCTTGTAGGGCACGTCGATGCGGTGCACCAACTCAAAGGTACCTATTCTGAGCAGGGCGCGCTCGATGGGGTCCAGCTCTTCGACCGAGCGGGCCACCATGTGGGGGCCAAACACCGCTTCCAGTTCATCGGTCTGGGCGGGAATCTCATGCAGCAGGGTATGGAAGTACTCACCATCCACCTTGTCAAAATCGTAATCGCCCCGAAACTCGGCCTCGATATCGGCGAGGGTGGAGCCGGCCATATGCCATTGGTACAGCGCCTGCATGGCATAGTGGCGCGCCTTGTGACGCTTGGCCGCCAGCGGATTGTACGCGGATTTTTTCCTGGCCATGTTTACAGCTGGCCCAGCAGACTAACCATTTCCAGCGCCGACAGGGCCGCTTCTTCGCCCTTGTTGCCGGCTTTGCTGCCACTGCGCTCGATGGCCTGTTCGATAGTATCAACGGTAAGTACCCCGAAAGCGACCGGCAGGCCGGTGTCGTGGGCGACCCCCGCCAAGCCTTTCACGCATTCGCCGGCCACGTATTCAAAGTGGGGGGTGCCGCCGCGAATGACCGCACCGAGGGCGATAATGGCATCGTAGTTGCCGGAACTGGCGGCTTTTTTACAGACCAGCGGAATCTCGAAGGCGCCGGGGGCGTAGATCACGGTAATGTTGTTGTCGCTGACGCCGTGGCGGCGCAGGGTATCGATGGCGCCGGCCTTGAGGTGCTCGACCACAAAGCTGTTCCAGCGCCCCACCACCAGGGCAAATTTGCCGGTGCTGGCGGTGAAGTTGCCTTCGATTGTTTTAATGTCACTCATGTTCATCTCCTATTCCGGTGATACGTACTCGGTGACCTCGAGGTCAAAACCGGAAATCGCATTGTACTTGATCGGTGCGCCCATCAACCGGATTTTTCCCACCCCCAGGTCGCGCAATATCTGCGATCCCAGCCCCACGGTCATGTAGGTACTGGTGTTGTCGCCCACCGCCGGGGCAATGTCGGCGGTGCCAAAGGCTATATCGACACTGTGCAGCAGGGCGTCATCGTTCTCAGCGCGGGCCAGTAACACCACCACGCCACTGCCGGCGGCGGCCAGTGCCTTGAGACATTTCTGAAAATTCCAGCTGGGCCGGCCCGGTGCCTCGGCGCCGAGCATATCGCGCACGGCGCTCTGCACATGCACGCGCACCAGGGTGGGATGGTCGGGGTTTATCTCGCCCAGGTGCAGGGCCATATGGACGTGGCCGGTGGTCTGGTCTCGATAGACGGTGAGATCAAATTCGCCGTAAGCGGTAGTGATCTTGCCCTCGCGCACCTTGACGATGGTGCGCTCGCTCACCACTCGAAAATGGATCAGGTCGGCGATTGAACCGATCTTGAGTTGGTGAGTACTCGCAAACTCAGCAAGCTGTGTACCGTTTGCCAGGTTGCCATCGTCAGCGAGAATATCGGCGATCATGGCGGCCGGGTGCAGACCCGCCAAACCGGCGTAATCCGAGGCCGCTTCGGTGTGGCCGGCGCGGGTCAGCACACCGCCGGGAACCACCGTCAGCGGAAATATATGACCCGGTTGCACGATGTCTTGGGCCACCGTGGTGGGCGCTACGGCCACCTGGATAGTGCGGGCCCGGTCGGCGGCGGAAATGCCGGTGGTAATACCCTCTTTGGCTTCAATCGATACCGTGAAATTGGATTTTTCACCGCCGGGGTCATCGGCCATGGGCGGCAAACCCAATTGCAGGCAGCGCTCTTCGGTCAGGGCCAGGCACACCAGGCCCTTGGCCTGCCGCGCCATAAAATTCACCTGTTCGGCGGCCACGTGTTCGGCGCCCATCATCACCACGCCCTCGTTGAGGTCGGAGTCGGCATTATCATCGAGCAGCACCACCATCTGACCCGCGCGCACCGCGCTGATAATTTCTTCGACTGCGTTCAATTGCATGTTTAGTTGGGTCCTTTGAGAAAGCCGTGTTCGGCGAGCAGGGCTTCGGAGATGTCTCTTGATCCGCTATCAGGCGTGGCGGCATCATCGCCCTGCAGCAATCGCTCCAGGTAGCGGGCGATAACATCCACTTCCAGGTTTACTCGGGTGCCCACCTGGTAGGTGCTGAAGATGGTCTCTTCAGTTGTTTGCGGGATGATATTGAGGTCAAACTCGCAGCCGTTTACCGCATTGACGGTAAGGCTGGTGCCATCGATACAGATCGAACCCTTGTGGGCGATATATTTGGCCAGTTGCGCAGGAGCGCGTATCACCCAGCGCACGCTGCGGCCATCGTCGGCAAAACTCACTACCTCGCCCACACCGTCGACATGGCCCGACACAATATGGCCACCGAGGCGGCTTTGCGGGGTCAGGGATTTTTCCAGGTTAACCGGGGAGCCGGTTTTTAATCCGCCGAGGGTGGTAAAGGCCAGCGATTCGTTGGACACATCACACCAGTAGCCATCGCCGGGCAGCTCGGTGACGGTCAGGCAGCAGCCGCTGGTGCAAATGGAATCGCCGATTTTCACATCATCCAGGTCCAGCTTGCCGGTGCGCACGCGCAGGCGCATATCGCCGCCCTGAGGCTGTATGTCAGCGATTTCGCCGATGGCTTCTATGATGCCGGTAAACACGTCAGTCTCCAATCTTCACCCACCCGCCGCACATCGGCGATGGTGAGTTTGCGCTGGTCGGCCATCACATCGATGGGCAATTCCAGCAGCGGGCGGGCATTGCTGCCGAGCAAGGTCGCCGCCATATAGACAATTAATTCATCCACCAGGCCGGCGCTGACAAAAGCACCGGCTAAACGGGGCCCGCATTCTACCAGAATGTCATTCACTTGCCGCCTGCCCAGTTCGGTTAATGTGTGGGCTAAATCGACGCGGTTTTCCGGGCCGGGCAGGTGCAGGCATTCGGTGTTGGTATTGGTGCTATAGCGGGAGGTATCGGCGTTTTCATCGGCGTAGACGATTAGAGTATTGCCCGGCTGACTGAGGATAGCGGCATCGGCCGGGGTGCGCAGGCTGGAATCGAGTATCACTCGTAGGGGTTGCTGTTGAATATCCAGGCTGGTATCGCGCACGGTCATGGCCGGGTTGTCGTGCAGCACGGTTTCTACCCCGGTGATAATGGCGTCACTGCGCCCGCGCAGCTTTTGTACATCGGCTCGGGCGGCCGGGCCGGTAATCCACTGGCTTTCACCACTGGCCATGGCGGTGCGGCCATCGAGGCTGCTGGCCAGTTTTACCCTCACCCGCGGCTGGCCGGTGCGCATGCGCTTGTAAAAGCCCGGGTTAATGGTTTCGGCCTGGGCTTGCAGCAGGCCTTCTTCCACGTTTATGCCGGCGGTTTTGAGTTTGTTGATGCCATCGCCGGATACCTCTGGGTTGGGATCGTGCATGGCCACGAAGACTTTGCCAATACCGGCGGCGATCAGCGCGTTGGCGCAGGGGCCGGTTTTGCCGTAATGGCTGCAGGGTTCCAGGGTGACATAGGCGGTGGCGTCATAGGGGTTCTGGCAGCTGTTGAGTGCTTCTATCTCGGCGTGGCTCTGGCCGCTGGGCCGGGTAGTGCCTTCACCGATTATTTTTTCATCGCGGGTAATCACGCAACCCACGGTTGGATTGGGACGGCTGCGGTAAATGCCACGGCGGGCCAGTTGCATGGCACGGGCCATCATGTCGGTATCGAAAATCGTGCTCATGGCAGGGCCTTTCCTATGCGCTCAGGATCTTTCATATGCGCTCAAGGCTGTCCATGCGCTAAGGGCTTAGCCCGGGATAGTGTCCGGCTGGGGGGCAGGGGCGTCGGTATCTTCCACTTCCTGCATGCGTTCGATCTCGGCCTGGAATTCGCTGAGATCCTGAAAACTGCGATACACACTGGCAAAGCGCACATAGGCGACATCATCCAGGCCGCGCAGGGCATCCATAACCATCTCGCCCACCACGCGGGATTTGATTTCGCGTTCACCGGTGGCCTGCAGGGAGTGTTTGATCTGGGTGATGGCGTCCTCAATATCTTCCACACTCACCGGACGCTTCTCCAACGCGCGCAAAATGCCCGAGCGCAGTTTTTCCTCGTTGAAGGGTTCGCGGTTGCCGTTCTGCTTGATCAGCTTGGGCATCACCAGTTCGGCCACCTCGTAGGTGGTAAACCGGTCGGCGCAGCTCAAACACTCGCGGCGACGACGCACCTGGTCGCCCTCGCCCACCAGGCGTGAATCGATGACTTTGGTGTCTTCCGCGGCACAGAACGGGCAATGCATGGTGAACTCTTTTGTGGGTCAGGGGCCGGTAAGTATATACCGTATAAAATTTGGGGTCGCCCAGACCCTACAGGGCAGCGATCTTGGCGAGGGTTTCTGGCTCTTTCTCGATCAATCGAAACAGAATAGCCGCCTGGGTGTTTGGTTTGCTGCGGCCCTGCTCCCAGTTTTTCAGGGTGGCCGGTTTCACACGCAGCATGCTGGCCAGTACCGGCTGTGAGTAGCCAAGCTTTTCACGCAGGGCAATGATTTCGGCCGGGGAAATCGTGGGGTCGTCAGGAATGGAGACCGTGTACTCGCGGAGGGTGATTTTGCCATCCAGGTGGAGCTTGAGTTCTTTTAAACTCTGGATTAATTCTTCTCCGAGACTATGCTCTGTCATGACCCGCCTCCCTTAATTGATCGAACCATTTCGGAGAGAATACGCCTCTCCTCCAAACTAATATCCTCTCTGCTGCCTTTGTCATATAGCGACATGAAATACACTCTTGAAACTGACTGCCACCAAAAGTAAATAACTCGAAGGTCGCCACGTTTTCCTTTTCCACGCCTGGAATCCCCCCAAGGGATCTTTCTAAGACCTCCGGTACCAGGAATCACAACGCCTGCTTCTGGATTGTCGTTTAAATACTCTTGCAAGCCAAAAAAATCCGCTTCACTTAGGTATCGCAACCGTCGAGAACTGAACATCGTCGATTCGACGAAGACGACATTCATGCGCAAAAATATACGCTTATTGCGTATAGTCTGCAAAAAGGAAATTCCAACATCCGAGGCATCCTTGCCTCCAGTTTGGTGGGGGTCTATTCAGTTAAGCACAGGAAAATCACGCGCGGGGCACTGCAAGATTTGGGGTCAGATCCGGATCTGACCCCACTCTGACCCGGATCTGACCCCAACTTTAGGCGTAGACGGGGAAGCGGGCGCAGATTTCCAGCACCTTGGTTTTAACCTCGGCGATAACCTGCTCGCTGGTGTCGTTCTCGAGGGATTCCAGCACGTCACACATCCAGCCGGTGAGCTCGATGGTCTCGGCTTCGCCAAAACCACGGGTGGTAATGGCGGGGGTACCGACGCGCAGGCCGCTGGTGATAAACGGTGAGCGCGGGTCGTTGGGAACGGCGTTCTTGTTGACGGTGATATTGGCAGCGCCGAGAGCGGCGTCGGCATCTTTACCGGTGTAGTCCTTGCCGATCAGGTCCACCAGCATGAGGTGGTTGTCGGTGCCGCCGCTGACAATCTTGATGCCGCGCTCGATAAAGGTCTTGGCCATGGCGCGGGCGTTTTTAACAACCTGCTGTTGATAGGTTTTGAATTCGGGCTCCAGCGCTTCTTTAAAGGCCACCGCCTTGGCGGCGATCACGTGCATCAGCGGGCCGCCCTGCCCGCCCGGAAATACCGCGGACTGCAGTTTTTTCTCAATCTCTGCGTTGGCGCGGGCCAAAATCACCCCACCACGGGGACCGCGCAGGGTCTTGTGGGTGGTAGAGGTCACCACATCGGCGATCGGCACCGGGTTGGGGTATTCACCTACCGCGCACAGGCCGGCCACGTGGGCCATATCGATAAACAGGTAGGCGCCACAGCTGTCGGCAATATCGCGAAAGCGCTGCCAGTCCATGACGCGGGAATAGGCGGAAAAGCCAGCGATAATCATTTTGGGCTGGTGCTCATCGGCCAGCGCCTGCACCTGGTCGTAATCCACTTCGCCGGTGTCGGCCTTCAGGCCATATTGGATGGCGTTGTAATGGCGGCCGGAGAAGTTGGGTTTGGCGCCGTGGGTGAGGTGGCCGCCATCGGCCAGGCTCATACCCAAAATGGTGTCGCCGGGAGTAATCAACGCCAAAAACACCGCCGAGTTGGCCTGTGAACCGGAGTGGGGTTGCACGTTGGCGTAATCGGCGCCAAACAGTTCTTTAACACGGCTGATGGCCAGCTCTTCGGCCTTGTCGACGTACTCACAACCACCGTAGTAGCGCTTGTGGGGATAGCCCTCGGCGTACTTGTTGGTCATGGAGCAGCCCTGGGCTTCCATCACCCGTGGGCTGGCATAGTTTTCCGAGGCGATTAGCTCAATATGTTCTTCCTGGCGGCGGTTTTCATCCTGTATGGCCGCAAAGATCTCATCGTCATATCCGGCTACTGTCTGGCTGCTGTCAAACATCGAAAATCCCCTGCATAGAGCGCTTTTTGGAAAGCGCGAATCTTACCGATTTGGCAGGCAGTTATCCACAGTTTTGGCAGTGCCCGCTCGCAGAGGTTACACTTCGACAACAAAACACATGAGAGGATTATCAGTGGCACTTTCTTCAAAAAGGATTTTGGTTACCGGCGGCGCTGGCTTTCTGGGTTCACACCTGTGCCGACGCCTGGTGGGTGAAGGCCACGATGTCCTGTGTGTCGATAACTACTACACCGGCTCCAAGCACAACATCAGCGACCTGGTAGCCAATCCCCTGTTTGAGTTTATGCGCCACGACGTGACCTTTCCGCTGTATGTAGAGGTGGACGAGATTTATAACCTGGCCTGTCCGGCCTCGCCCATTCACTACCAGCACGACCCGGTGCAAACCACCAAGACCATTGTGCACGGCGCCATCAATATGCTGGGGCTGGCCAAGCGCACCGGCGCCAGGATCTTCCAGGCCTCTACCTCTGAGGTGTATGGCGACCCGACCATGCACCCACAGCGCGAAGAATACTGGGGCAATGTAAACCCGATTGGCTTTCGGTCCTGTTACGACGAGGGCAAGCGCTGCGCCGAAACGCTGTTTTTCGATTACCGGCGCCAGCACGATCTGCCCATCAAGGTGGCGCGCATCTTCAATACCTATGGCCCCGGCATGCACCCCAACGACGGCCGGGTGGTGTCTAATTTTATTGTGCAGGCTCTCAAGGGCGAGCCCATTACCATCTATGGCGATGGCCAGCAGACTCGCTCGTTTTGTTATGTGGACGACCTGGTGGAGGCTTTTATCCGCCTGATGGCCACCGATCACGAGGTCACCGGGCCGATCAACCTGGGCAACCCGGGAGAGTTCACCATCAAGGAGCTGGCAGAGAAGGTTATCGCCATGACCGGCGCCGGCTCACAGTTGATTTACGAGACGCTGCCCGAAGATGACCCCACGCAGCGCCAACCCGATATCAGTCGCGCCAAAGAGCTGCTGGATTGGCAGCCGCAGGTGGCGCTGGATGAAGGCCTGGGAAAAACCATCACCTATTTTCGTGAATTACTCGGCTGAGGTTGCACAGCAATGGATATAGGTATTTTTGGCAGCGGTTATGTGGGCCTGGTACAGGCGGCGGTGATGGCCGATGTGGGCCACCAGGTCACCTGCATGGATATCGATACCGCGCGCATAGACCAGCTTAAAACCGGCGAGCTGCCCTTTTACGAGCCGGGCCTGGGCCGCATGCTGCAGGATGGCATCCACAGTGGCCTGCTCGCCTTTACCGACGACGCCGTAGCGATGGTCAAGGACTGCGAGTTTTTATTTATCGCCGTGGGCACCCCCTCTGACGAAGACGGCTCGGCTGATGTGCAGTATGTATTGCAGGTGGCGCGCACCATTGGCGAGTTGATGGACGATCGCAAGGTGGTTATCACCAAATCTACCGTGCCGGTGGGCACCGCCGACCAGATTCGTGATGCCATAGCTGGCGCCTTGCAGGAGCGCGGTGTCGATGTCGAATTTGACGTGGTGGCCAACCCGGAATTTCTCAAGGAAGGTTCTGCCCTGAGCGATGCCACCCGCCCGGACCGTATTATTATTGGCAGCGACTCACCGCGCGCCATTGCCGACATGAAAATCATGTACCAGGCCTACAATCGTAATAGAGATAAGTTGATGGTGATGGATGCGCGCTCGGCCGAGATGACCAAGTACGCCGCCAACGCCATGCTGGCCACCAAGATCAGCTTTATCAACGAGATGTCGAATATTGCCGAGGCGGTGGGCGCCGATATCGAAGAGGTGCGGCGCGGTATTGGCGCCGACCCGCGCATTGGCTACCAGTTTATCTATCCCGGCGCCGGTTATGGCGGCTCCTGTTTTCCCAAGGATATTCGTGCGCTGCAGCACCTGGCCAGCGCGCATGGACAAGAGGCACCCATTATCACCGCTGTGCACGACACCAACCAGCGCCAGAAAAACAAGCTGGGGGAACGGGTGTTGGAGTGCCTGGGCACGGATCTGTCTGCATGTCGCATTGCGGTGTGGGGGCTGGCTTTTAAACCCAATACCGATGATATGCGCGAGGCGCCGGCCGGTTATTTGCTCGACACCCTGTGGGCACACGGCGCCACCGTGCAGGCCTTTGATCCGCAGGCCACGGCGGCAGCGCTGGCCCTGTACGGCGAACGCGACGATCTGCTGTTGTGTGCCAGCAAGGAAGATGCCCTGCAACAAGCCGATTGCCTGGTAATCTGCACCGAGTGGAAGGCGTTTTTCTCGCCCAATTTTGACAACATGAAAAAGCTGCTCAAGCGGCCGCTGATTATCGATGGCCGCAATTTGTACGATCCCGCCTATATCGCCAACCATGGCTTCGAGTACTACGCTATTGGCCGCGGTCTTTCGGTGTACAACCCTAATTTGGCGGAATGAATTTCGCCCTACGATGTTATTTGGAACCTGACCTCTATGGCTCAATACGTTTACACCATGAACCGCGTCGGCAAAGTTGTGCCGCCCAAGCGCAAAATTCTTGAAGATATCTCCCTGTCGTTTTTCCCCGGCGCCAAGATTGGTGTGCTGGGCCTGAACGGCTCGGGCAAGTCCACCCTGCTGCGCATTATGGCCGGGCTGGATACGGATATTCTCGGCGAAGCGCGGCCACAACCGGGTATTAAAGTAGGTTACCTGGCCCAGGAGCCGCAGCTGGATCCTGACAAGGATGTGCGCGGCAATGTGGAAGAAGGACTCAGTGAGGCCATTAACGCGCTGGCGGATTTGGACAAGGTGTACGCCGACTACGCCGAGGAAGATGCCGACTTTGACGCGTTGGCCAAGCGCCAGGCGGAACTGGAAGATATTATCCAGGCCACCGATGCCCACAATATTGAACACCGCCTGGAGATTGCCGCTGACGCCCTGCGCCTGCCGCCCTGGGACGCCGATGTCACCAAGATTTCCGGCGGTGAGCGTCGCCGCGTAGCACTGTGCCGATTGCTGCTGTCCAACCCGGATATGCTGTTGCTGGACGAACCCACCAACCACCTCGATGCCGAGAGCGTGGCCTGGCTGGAGCGCTTTTTGCTGGATTTCCCCGGCACCGTGGTGGCCATTACCCACGACCGGTACTTCCTGGATAACGCCGCCGGCTGGATCCTGGAGTTGGACCGGGGCCGCGGCATCCCCTACGAGGGCAATTATTCCGATTGGCTGGAGCAAAAAGAAGCGCGCCTGGAACTGGAAAACCGCCAGGAAGCCTCTATGCAAAAAACCATCAAGGCTGAACTGGAGTGGGTGCGGTCTAACCCCAAGGGCCGCCAGGCCAAGAGCAAGGCGCGCCTGCAGCGCTTTGAAGACCTGCAGTCGCAGGAATTTCAGAAGCGCAACGAGACCAACGAGATTTATATTCCACCGGGGCCTCGGCTCGGTGATCTGGTGATTGAAGTGAACGACATCTCCAAGCACTTCGGCGACCGGCAGATATTTGAGAACGTCAGCTTCAATGTACCCAAAGGCGCCATCGTCGGCATTATCGGTGCCAACGGCATGGGTAAATCCACGCTCTTTAATATCATCAGCGGTGCCGACCAACCCGATACGGGGACGGTGCGCCTGGGTGAGACGGTAAAGCTGGCCTACGTGGACCAGAGCCGCGACACCCTGGACGGCGACAAAACCGTGTGGGAGTTGCTATCTGACGGTCAGGACACTATTCAGATTGGCAATTACGAAGTGAGCTCGCGCGCCTATTGCGGACGCTTTAACTTCAAGGGCTCGGATCAGCAGAAGTTTGTGAAGGATTTATCCGGCGGTGAGCGCAATCGCCTGCACCTGGCCAAGTTGCTCAAGCTGGGCGCCAATGTATTGTTGCTGGATGAACCGACCAACGATCTGGATGTGGAAACCCTGCGCGCGCTGGAAGAAGCACTGCTGGCCTTTCCTGGCTCGGCGCTGGTGATCTCCCACGACCGCTGGTTTCTGGATCGCATCGCCACCCATATCCTGGCCTTCGAAGACGATGGCAGCGTGGTGTTTCACGAGGGTAACTTCTCCGATTACGAGGAAGAGCGCAAAGCCCGCCTGGGTGATGCCGCCGCACAACCACATCGCATCAAGTACAAGAAGTTAAAGTAAGGCCGACAAATTCGACCAAATCCTGGGGTCAGAGCCGGGTCAGAACAGGGTCAGATCCGGATCTGACCCCAAAATGTGCCAAACTACTGATAGGAGGTGACCTATGAACGATATTGATCACGACCGCCGACGTTTTACCCGGGTCACGCTGGATATACCCACCGAGGTACACCA
>SMVA01155563.1_pt1 | contig 13960 bp, 13 predicted proteins | sample 2456451 | NCBI WGS metagenome assembly SMVA01 (sample SAMN11095933, study PRJNA526329) | marine sediment metagenome | biome: Marine sediment; feature: Surficial sediment; material: Deep marine sediment; isolation source: Hadal surficial sediment | place: Pacific Ocean | collected 2014-05 | depth...
AGTGCGGGAAACAGATGCCCGCCCGTGCCGCCGGCGACAAGAAGAGCGGTTTTTGCCATATCTGGAGCCGTTCCCTCTCAGGTATGACCGGCCGCCGCCGCCCGCGCCATGATGGTGACCCGTGGACCGGCCCTCTGCCGCGACAGGGCGAGCAGGAAGCCGATTGTGATCGCCGCCGCCAGCAACGCCGATCCGCCGTAGGAAATAAACGGCAGCGTCATGCCCTTGGCCGGCAGGAGTTGCAGATTGACGCCCATATTGATGAAGGCCTGCACGCCGATCTGGGTGACCAGGCCAGCGATCGCCAGGCGTTCAAAGGTGTTTTTGCGCTTGAAGGCCAACATCAGGCCGCGCATGACGATCACGGCAAAGATCAGCACCAGGATCAGGCACACAACGATGCCGAACTCCTCCGCCACGACGGCGAAGACAAAATCGGTATGGGAATCGGGCAGCACCCGTTTCATGACGCCCTCCCCCGGTCCGGTACCGGACCAGCCGCCGCGCTGGAACGATTTGAGCGCGGTATCGACCTGATAGGTGTCGCCGCTGGCCGGGTCGATGAAGCGGTCGATCCGCGCCGCCACATGCGGATACATCCGGTAGGCCACGAACAGCCCGGCGATCGAAACCACCGCCAGCCCGGCAACGACGATCGGTGATACCCCGGCAAGGAAGAACAGCGCACCCCAGACGGCGAAAATCAGCATGGTCTGGCCGAGATCCGGTTCGGCGACCAACAGCGCCGTGACGATCAGAAGCAGAACCACCGCCAGAAGCCGGCCCGGCACTTCCGGCCGCCTGGTGTCCTCGGCGAACAGCCAGGCGACGATGACGATGAAGGCCGGCTTGACGAATTCCGACGGTTGCAGCGAAAAGCCGGCAATAGAGAGCCAGCGCCGCGATCCCTTGACCTCCGTGCCGATGAACAGGACCAGCATCATCAGGATCAGGCTGACGATCAGCATGATCAGCGCGGCGCGGCGCACCTGGCGCGGCGTCAAAAAGGAAATCCCGATCATGACCGCCGCCGCCAGCGGCACGAACAGGGCGTGCCGCAGAACGAAATGCATCGGCGCCAGACCGATCCGTTCCGCCACCGGCGGGCTTGCGGCGAACGAAAAAACCAGACCGGTCAGCAGCAGAAGAATGACCAGGCCGAGCAGGACCCGGTCGACGGTCCACCACCATTCGGTCAGCGGCGAGCGATTGGCGCGAGAGATCATGCGAGCACTTCCCTGATTGCATGGACTTCATCGGAAGAGGTTTTGAGTGCCGCGACCGCCTGCCGGAACGCCTCGCCGCGGGCTTCGAAATCGGCGAATTGATCGAACGAGGCACAGGCCGGAGACAACAAAACCACCGGTTCGCCGGCATCGTCGAGCGCCGCATCGGCGGCGGCTTGCCGCACCGCCGTGGCAATATCGCCGGCCAGCACATGCGGCACCCGCCGGGCCAGGATTGCGGAAAAGGCGTCCGCCGCCTCGCCGATCAGATAGGCTTTGGCGATGCGCGAAAAATGGTCCGTCAGCGGTTCGATGCCGCCAGCTTTGGCCTGCCCGCCGGCTATCCAGTAGATCGGGTCGAACGTGGCGAGCGCCCGCGCCGCTGCATTGCTGTTGGTTGCCTTGGAATCGTTGATGAAGAGTACCCGGCCACGCCGCGCGACGATTTCCATCCGGTGCGCCAGACCCGCAAACGTCGCCATCGCGCCCGCCACAGTATCGGGCTCCAGCCCCAGAGCGCGCACGGCGCCCCAGGCGCAGGCGGCGTTCTGCCAGTTATGGGTGCCGCGCAGATGGGTCAGCCCGGAAAGGTCGGAGGCCGCGCCAGCCCGTTCCCAAAGGACACCGTGCTGGTCAACGAAAAGATCATGGTCTGAATTCTGCCCGACAGACACCGTGGTCCGGCCCGGCCCGTCATCGCCAGCGCCCAGTTTGCCAGCAAGCTCTTTGGATATCTCGTCGTCAACGCCAATCACTGCATGATTGCCGGGCCCCATATTGGCGAAGATCTTTTCCTTGGCGCCCTGATAGGCGGCCATGTCGCCATGCCGGTCGAGATGGTCCGGCGTCAAATTGAGCCAGATCGCGATATCGGGCCGGAAATGCTGCGTCAGGTCGAGTTGGAAGGAGGAAAGTTCCAGCACATAGACAAGACCGGATTTGGGCGGCGCTAGGTCGAGCGCCGCCCGGCCGATATTGCCGCCGACGGCAACGTCCATCCCGGCGGCGTCCAGGATATGGCCGATCAGCGCCGTGGTGGTCGATTTGCCGTTGGTGCCGGTGACAGCGATGATTTTCGCCACGCCATCGGCCTCGCGGAACAGCAGTTCAATGTCGCAAATGATTTCAACGCCAGCTGCACGCGCCAATGCGACGACGCGATGGGGCTCAGGGTGGGTCAGCGGCACGCCCGGCGCCAGCACCAGGCAGGCGATGTCGCCCCACGGCCAGTCGCCCGGCTCGGCCAGCGTGGCGCCGGCCGCTTCGGCGGAAGCGTGTGTCGCCCCCCTGTCGTCCCACGCCCAGATTTTGGCCGCCCCGCCGCGCCGTGCCGCCTGCACCGTTGCCAGTCCCGACCGCGCCAGGCCGAATACGGCGATAATCCGGTCCTTCAGATGGGTCAGCGCGACGGCCAAGACGCTATCTCAGTTTGAGGGTCGAAAGGCCGATCAACGCAAGCACAACGGCGACGATCCAGAAGCGGATCACGACCTGCGGCTCGGTCCAGCCGAGCTGTTCGAAATGATGGTGGATCGGCGCCATGCGGAAGACCCGCTTGCCGATCAGTTTGAAGGAGGCAACCTGGATGATCACCGACAAGGCTTCCATGACGAAGATGCCGCCGATAATGGCCAGAACCAATTCATGCTTGGTTGCCACGGCGATGGCGCCCAGCATGCCGCCCAGCGCCAGCGAGCCGGTGTCGCCCATGAAGATCGCCGCTGGCGGCGCGTTGAACCACAGGAAGCCGAGGCCAGCGCCGATCAGCGCGCCGCAAAGCACCGCCAATTCGCCGGTTCCCTTGACATTGTGGAGCTGCAAATAGTCGGAAAACACCGCATTGCCAACCAGATAGGAGATCAGCCCGAAGGAGGCGGCGGCGATCATCACCGGAACAATGGCAAGCCCGTCGAGCCCATCGGTCAAATTGACCGCATTGCCCGAGCCAACGATCACGAATGCGGCGAACAATACGAAGAAGATACCAAGATCGATCAGCAAATCCTTGAAGAACGGAATGGCGAGGGAAGAGGAATGGGGGTCGTCGCCGGTGTTCATCACGAAAACGATAACGAGCCCGGCGAAGACGAATTCCAGCGCCAGCCGCGTTTTGCCGGAAAAGCCGTTGTGGCTGGCGCGCGTGACCTTCAGATAATCATCATAGAAGCCGATCAGCCCGAAGCCGGCGCCGATCGCCAGCACACTCCACACATAAACGTTCGTCAGATCGGCCCATAACAGCGTCGAAACCGCAACGCCGAGCAGGATCATCAGGCCGCCCATGGTCGGCGTGCCGGCTTTTTTGAAATGGGCTTGCGGCCCGTCGTCGCGGATCGGCTGGCCCTGGCCCTGCTTGACCTTGAGAATCCGGATAATGGCGGGACCGAACAGAAACACGAAAATCAGCGCCGTCATGGTCGCCGCGCCGGTCCTGAAGGTGATGTAGCGGAAGACATTCAGGATCGGAAGCTGGTCGGAAAATTGCTGAAGATAAGTCAACATCGCGTTTTCCTGGCTGGCCGCATCGACTGACCCCGTTTCTCGTCCGGTTCCCGGTCCGTGGCCTGAAACCGCCGGACCAGCGCCTCGACAACCGGTCCAAGCCGCGTTCCCGCCGATGCCTTGACCATCACAACGTCGCCGACGCCAATCGCGTCGCGAAGAATCGCTTCCAATCCGCTCGCTTGTTCGCCATAAGCGCCCCGGCACCTCTCCGGCAAGACCTGCCACAGGTTTTTCATCATCGGACCGGCCAGAAAGACCAGATCGGCGCGCGATGCAAGCACCGGCGCCAGCAGCTCCCCATGCAGCCGGCCGGCCTGCCTCCCCAGTTCCAGCATATCGCCGAGAACGGCGATCCGCCGCCCCGAACCCTGTGGCCTGGCTTGTTCCAGCAAGGCGAGCGCTGCGCGCATCGATGCCGGATTGGCATTGTAGCTTTCATCGATCAGCACCGCCTCGCCGCCGCCCTCGCCTGGGCCAATCCGCAAGACAAACCGTTCGCCCCGCCCTTTCAATGCGGCGACACCGGCAAGCGCTTTTCCGGCACGATCCGGATCAAGGCCCAAAGCGTGGACCGCAGCAAGGACGGCGAGCGAATTCCTCACCAGATGCAGGCCCGCCACGCCAAGCGCGTAGTGCAGCGTTTTTCCCCTGATCGCCACCTCGATGCGTGACCCGTCATCGCCATGCTCGACATGGACAAGCCGGATGTCGGCATCGTCATGGGCGCCGAAGGAAAGAATTCGCGCCTGGCCGGCGGCGGCGCGTTTAGCCAGCAGATCGTACCAGCAATTGTCGCGATTGAGGATCGCCGTGCCGCCCGGCGCAAATCCCTCGAAAATCTCCGCCTTGGCCTCGGCGATCTCCATCTCGCTGTCGAAATACTCCAGATGCACCGCTTCCACATTGGTGATGATCGCCACATGCGGGCGCACCATCTTCACCAGCGGTGCGATTTCGCCGGCGTGGTTCATGCCGATTTCAAAAACACCGAATTCGCTTGATTGCGCCATCCGCGCCAGCGTCAGCGGCACGCCCCAGTGATTGTTGAAGGACCCGACCGGGCCGTGCGTTGCGCCAAAGTCGGAAAACACCGTTCTGAGCATATCCGTGGTGCCGGTCTTGCCGACCGAACCGGTGACCGCGACGATGTTTGCGGTGCTGCGCGCCCGCGCCGCCCGGCCAAGGTCTTGCAGCGCCCGCAAGGTGTCGGCGACCGCCACCAGGGGGGCCCCCTCCTCATCGGATTTCGGGCGATAGCCGGCTTCCACGACGGCCAGGCCGGCCCCCGCCGCAAGCGCCTTGCCGGCGAAATCATGGCCATCGAGCCGGTCGCCGACAATGGCGAAGAACGCTTCGCCAGCCTTGACGCTGCGGCTGTCGATGGAGATTCCCGTGACCTCTTGCGGCAAGGAACCGCGAGTGACACCGCCCATATAAGCGACCAGGTCGGCCGTGCGCCAGAGCCCGCTCACGCGCCCTCTCCCGTGCCGGCTTCAAGGCCATCGGCAAACGCTGCTCTGACCTCGTCCTGATCGGAAAACGGATGCACGACATCGCCGATCGTCTGGCCGGTTTCGTGACCCTTGCCGGCGATCAGCAGTACATCGCCCGCCTTCAGTTCCGCCACCGCCTTGCCGATTGCGGTGCGTCGGTCGCCGATCTCCTCAGCTTTCGGCGCGCCGGTCAATATGGCGGCGCGGATCGCCGCCGGATCCTCGCCCCGCGGATTGTCATCGGTGATGATCACAATGTCGGCGTGGCGCGCGCCCGCTTCGCCCATCAGCACCCGCTTGCCCGGATCGCGGTCGCCGCCGGCGCCAAAGAGCACGATGAGCCGGCCCGACGTATAGGGGCGCAGCGCCGTCAGCACATTGGCCAGCGCTTCAGGCGTATGGGCGTAATCGACGAAGACGAGGCCGCCGGAACTGTGCCGGCCGATGCTTTCCAGCCGGCCGCTGGCGCCACGCAGATGCTGCAACGCATCGAGCGCCACATGCGCGGCGACACCCGTTGCGATCGCCAGGGCCGCCGCAACCAGCGCATTGGACACCTGGAAGCGGCCGACCAGCGGCAGCGTGACATAATGGGTCTGCGCATCGGCATCGGTGACCAGCATCCGCGCGCCGTCCGGCATCCGCGTCAGCGAGAGCAGCTTCAGCGCCTCGCCAGCTTCCCCGACACTCAGAAATTTGAGGCCACGGCGCTGCGTGATCCGTTTCACCCGGATTGCCTGGCCCTGGTCGGCATCGGCGACCGCCGCCGCCCCCTCCGGCAAAAGCGTATCGAAAAGGCGAAGCTTGGCATCCAGATAGGCGTCCATATTGACATGGTAGTCGAGATGGTCGCGGGAGAAATTTGTAAATGCTCCGGCGGTCAGATCCAGCCCGTCCAGGCGGCGCTGATCGAGGCCGTGGCTGGAGGCTTCAAGCGCAATATGGGTAACGCTGCGGTCGACAAGGCGCGCCAGCTTCTCATGCAGCGCCACCGGGTCGGGGCTGGTCAGCGCCGAGGTGTCGTCAAGACCGGGCGCCGTCAGTCCGGTGGTGCCCCAGCTTGCGGCGCGCAAGCCCGCCCGCTCCCATATCTGCCGCAGGAACACCGCCACCGACGTCTTGCCGTTGGTGCCGGTGATGGCCACGACATGGTCGGGCTGGAGGCGAAAAAAGCGCGCCGCCGCCAGCGCCAGCACCCGGCGCGGATCGGCAACCCGAATGACCGCAATGCCGGGATCGTCGAAGCGGGCATAGGTCCCGGTGAGAATGGCGACGGCCCCGGCCTCGGTCGCCTGCGGCACGAACCGCGCGCCATCGGCCTTGGCTCCGGGCAGCGCGGCAAAGACCATGCCGGGGCGTATCGTCCGGCTGTCGGCGCTCAGGCCCGAAACGGTCAGGCCTGCCGAGCCTTCCGACAAGGCGATATCGTCAGGGAAGAGTTCTGCGAGCCGGCGCGGCCCATCGGGCCGGGATTTGGTCACCAATGCCTCCTCACCGCATGGCGGCAAGGGTCGTGGCCGGTTCGTTCGGGTCTGTCAAGCGCGGTTGCACGCCGAGCATTGGCGCGATGCGGCGCACCACGGCGGCCAGCGTCGGCGCCGCATTGCGCCCTGCCGTGGCCGGCAGACCTGCCCTTTCCGGCTGCGGTTCGTCGATAATGACCAGCACCAGATAGCGCGGATCGTCCATCGGAAAGGCGGCCAGAAATGCATTGAACCGTTTGGACGAGGAATAGCGGCCATTGACGACCTTTTCCGCCGTGCCGGTTTTGCCGCCGACCCGGTATCCCTTCACCGCGGCGCGCCGGCCGGTGCCCTTCAGCACGTTGAGCCGCATCAGGTCGCGCATTTTGCGGCTGGTCTCCTGGCTGACCACGCGCCGGGCCAGCGCCGCCGCCTCGGATTGCGAGCGCGGCAGGAAGGTGGGCGGAATATAAAGTCCGCCATTGACCAATGCGGCGGCGGCTGCGGCCGTCTGCAACGGCGAAACGGAAATGCCGTGACCATAGGAAATGGTGATCGATGTGAGTTTCGACCATTTGGCCGGCAGGATTGGCGTCCCGGTTTCCGGCAGCTCGGTTCTCAGCGTGGAAAGCAGGCCGAGCTTTTCCAAAAATGCCTTCTGGCCTTCGATGCCGACAGCCAAGGCCAGTCGCGCCGCGCCGATATTGGAGGAGTAGATGTAGATTTCCGGCACCGACAGCCAGCGCCGTTTGCCATGGAAATCCTTGATGGTGAAGGAGGCCACGCGCAACGGCCGGGTCGCATCGAAAGTATCCTGGAGCTGGATGCCGGAATCGAGCGCCATCGCCGCGGTAAAGGTCTTGAAGGTCGAGCCCATTTCATAGACGCCGACCGTGGCGCGGTTCAGCCGGTCCTTGTCCAGCGCTTCCACCGGATTGTTGGGATTGTAGTCGGGCAGCGAGCTCATGGCGACGACCTCGCCGGTTCTGACGTCCATGACGATGCCGATGGCGGCGATTGCCTTGTAGCGCTCCAGCGCTTTTTTCAATTCGTCGCGAAGCGCGTGCTGTACCCGCAGATCGAGGGCGAGCCGCACCGGCTCCAGCCCGCGCTCCAGCGCAAAACCGGCCTGATGCAGATCGGCCAGACCCAAAGTGTCGATATATTTCTCAATACCGGCAATGCCCTGATTGTCGACATTGACGTGACCCAGGATGTGCGAGGCCGTTTCGCCGCCGGGATAAAAGCGGCGGTTTTCGGCGATAAAGCCGATGCCGGGAATGCCGAGCCGGTGGATGGCCTTTTGTTCGCGCTGGGTGATCTCGCGCTTCAGCCAGACGAAACCGGCATCGGTGGCAAGCCGCTTGCGCAGGCGCGCGGTGTTGAGGTCCGGCAGGACGCTGCCCAACAATTCGCTCGCTTCGTCCGCATCGATGATCCGGCGCGGCTCGCCGTAAAGCGAGGCGGTCCGGATATCGGTTGCCAGGATCTCGCCATTGCGGTCGATGATGTCCGGCCGCGCCGCGGCGATGAGATCGGCCGGCGAAAAATGCCGCGCCGAGCGATCGTCTGCCGAAATGCCGAGCAGGACGAGACGTATCGCCAGGGTGGCGAAAAGCAGACCGAATCCGGCCATCGCAAATGCCACCCGCCAGCGTCCCTGACGCTCCGTGCGGGCGGCCAGGGCGCTGCTGACGCCGCGCTTGCCGGCATGGGGATACCGCCAGGTCTGGTCGGCGGCGCTCTCCGGGCAGAACTGCGCGATGGACTGCGGCACGGAACGGTTTGGCGGCGCTGTCATTGGCGCTTTCATGGGCGCGATCCTGATGCGATCCTGGCCGGGCCGGGCCCGGCGGGTTCAAGTTCAAACGCTGGCGCTGCCCGATTCGCCATGTCGGCCCGAGGCGCCGGATCCGCCGACCGGCGCATCGGCAAATCGGCGAATGTGCCGATTTGCTCCGGCAAAACCGGTACCAGTTCAAACCGCCCCTGGTGACGCTCGATCAGCTCCTGGACCCGCAAGGGCTGGATGAGATAGCTCCACTCCGCCTTTAAAAGCGAAATGGCTTCCTGTTCCTCATCGACCGCCCGCTGCAAATCGGCGGCCCGCTTTGCAACGTCTTCGGACCGGTATTTCACCTGGAAGACGAAGGCCGCCGATGCGGTCACGGCCAGAACGGATGCGACTTGCAGCCAGCGGATCATGCATAGGCCTCCGGACCGGCAACGCCGGCAAGTACCGGGACTCCCACCGCTTTCATGTCGAGCATATGGGCCGGCGCCGCCGTGCGGATCGCCGCCCGCAGCCGGGCGGAACGGGCGCGCCGATTGGCGGCGACCTCCTCATCCCTCGGCACGATCGGCCGCTTTGTCAGTTCTGTAAAGCTCGGCCGGGCTGCAATCGTCTGCGGACCATGGCGGGAACCGCGGCTTTGGCGCGAGCGCGCCTGCACGAAGCGTTTGACGATGCGATCTTCCAGCGAATGAAAGGCGACGACAACGAGCCTGCCGCCTTCCTTCAGGATGGATTCAGCCGCCGCCAGCGCCATGGCTATCTCTTCCAGTTCGCAATTGATGAAGATGCGCAGGGCCTGGAAGGTCCGCGTCGCCGGATGGATGCGCTGGGGGCCGCGGTACGTGCCGGCGGCCTTCTCGACGATATTGGCAAGCTGGCGGGTGCCGGTGATCGGCCCCTCCCGACGCGCCGCCTCAATTGCCCGGGCAATGCGTCCGGCCCGTTTTTCTTCGCCAAGCACGCCGATAATCCTCGTCAACGCCTTGACCGGCGCGCGGTTGACGACGTCGGCGGCCGAGACGCCGCCGCTCTCCATGCGCATATTGAGCGGCCCGTCATGGCGGAACGAAAAGCCGCGTTCGGGGTCGTCGATCTGCATCGAGGAAACGCCGACATCGAACACCACCCCATCGGCGGTGGCGAAGCCGAAGCTGTTGGCAAAAGCATCGAGACCGGAGAACCGGCCTTCGACCAGCTTCAGATGATCGCCCGAGGCCGCTTCAAGGTCGCGGCCGGCGGCGACCGCCACCGGATCGCGGTCGATCGCCATCACCCTGGCGCCGGCATCGAGCAATGCGCGTGTGTAGCCGCCAGCACCGAAGGTGCCGTCGATAAAGGTTTCGCCGGGGCGCGGCGCCAGATGCGCCATGACCTCGCACAGCATGACCGGTTCGTGCGAAAGCAATCCGCCATGCTCCCGCTCGCCCGTCATGTCTGGCCATCCCGGCCGCCGCCCGGATTGGCGCCCCGGCGACGCGAGCCAAGCGCCCGCGTGACCGATTGCAAATGTGCCCGCGCCGCCTTCTGGCGCGCCGCAAAGCGTTCCGGTTCCCAGATCTGGAACTTGAAGCCCTGGCCGGCAAAGACCGCGATCTCGGCAATGCCGGCAAAGGCGCGGAACGCATCGGGCAGAATGATCCGCCCGTCCTGGTCGATCTTCAAAAGACGGCTTTCGCTGTAAAAAGCCGTCGAAAGGGTTTCATGATCTTCTGAAAATGGCTCAAAGACGCCGAGCCTTTCGGCAATCGCCGATTCCAGACTTACGCCGCCGGCATCGATTGCCGGCTGGTCGAGCGCTGGATAGCAGTAAAGCCCTTCGCTGCCATCGCGGGCCAGCGCGACGCGGAACGGCGCCGGTACGGAAACGCGGCCCTTTGCATCGAGCCGGTTGGAATACGTCGCAACGAATCCGTCCATTGCCAATCGCGCCCCGCCCCGGCGAATGATCCGGCCCCGCGCATCGCGAAACCGACTACGGGTCCGGCGGCAAAGGGTGTGCTTTGCCGCCGGAAAAGGCCTGGCGTTAATTTCGGAAAACCACCGGACCACCCGAACTGCAAACCGGGAGGCCATGGAATATCATGGGTTCTGATGGAGCGCAATGGAATCAACTGGAATAATCCTGCTTTTATCGAAAATTTCGCCACCGATTGCGCCAATGGCAGAGCGGCCCAGCCTCGACCATTGCTTGCACCGATGAAATTCGCGCCGTGTTTGCGCCGTGTTTGAATTGTCGTGCCGTGTTTGCATTGTCGTAAAGACGGCGTATTGAGGCACCACTTTTTTTTATGATCGGGCGGCGATTCTTGAAAAAACGCTCGCCGCGAAGACCGCATGACCATCTGGACCCGGATCGGCGACATCCTTTCGGAAAGCGCCGGCGCCCTGAGCGCCGCGGTTTCCGCCTTTGCCGACACCCTGCGCGGCGGCGGATCGGAGATGCGGCGCAAGGTCGCCTTCACCATCGCCATGATCGCTCTTTCGGCCAAGATGGCCAAGGCCGACGGTGTCGTCACCCGCGAGGAGATCGACGCCTTCCTGCAGATCTTCGAAATTCCAGCCGGCGAAGAACGCAATGTCAGCCGCCTGTTCAATCTCGCCAAGGCCGATATTGCCGGCTTTGAGACCTATGCCCGCAGCGTCAGCCGCATGTTTCCCGAAGACGCGCAAATCCTGGAAGATATCCTCGACGGCCTGTTTCATATCGCCAAGGCCGATGGCGTCGTCCATGAACGCGAACTTGCCTATCTTGAGCGGGTCGCCGAAATTTTCGGCTTCGACCATCGCGGTTTTTCCCGCCTGCGCGAGCGCCATGTCATCGGCGCGGCCGGCGACCCCTATCTCGTCATCGGCGCCGATCCAGGCTGGGACGACGCCCGGCTGAAGGCCCATCATCGCGCCCTGGTCCTGGAAAACCATCCCGACCGGCTGATCGCCCGCGGCGTGCCGGAGGAGTTCGTGCGCATCGCCACCGAACGCCTCGCCGCCATCAATATCGCCTGGGAGAGCATCGAGCGCCAGCGCCGCGACCGGCGGCGCAAGCGGGGAAATCGCCAGTGAGCGCCGGCCGGGGCGGCTGGGCGCCGTCGGTGGTTTCGATTCCTGCCTGCCCCTCGCCCAATCACGGGAAACGCCGAACCGGGCCGCTCGACATGATCGTCCTGCATTATACCGGCATGCCCGGCGCCGATCAGGCGCTCGCCTGGCTGTGCTCTGAGCAAAGTGAGGTTTCCGCCCATTATTTCGTCTTTGAGGATGGCCGCATCGTCCAGATGGTCGAAGAGGATCGCCGCGCCTGGCATGCCGGCGCCGCTGGCTGGGCCGGCGAAACCGACATCAATTCGCGCTCCATCGGCATCGAAATCGCCAATATCGGTGATGAGGGCGGCCTGCCGCCCTTTCCGGACGCACAGATTGACGCGCTGATCGGTCTGTGCCGCGACATAACCGGCCGCCACGCCATCCCCGCCCATCGCCTGCTCGCCCATTCCGACGTCGCCCCCGACCGCAAGCGCGATCCCGGCCAAGCCTTTCCCTGGGACCGCCTTGCCAGCGAAGGGGTCGGCCACTGGGTCGAACCCGAACCCGTTTCCGGCGGCGCCGCTCTCGCCCCCGGCGATAAAGGCGAACCGGTCGCCGCCCTGCAGGGCCTCTTGGCGCTTTATGGCTACGCGCTTACCGTCAGCGGCGTTTTCGATGCCCGCACCAGCCATGTCGTCACCGCCCTTCAGCGCCACTTCCGGACGGAAAAGATCGACGGCATTGCCGATGCCTCGACGCTGACGACCTTGCGCCGATTGCTCGCCGCCCTGCCCTGATCCTGCCGGCTGCCCCGATAATTTGACGATAGCGGCTGATTGTTGCCAATTTGCAACAAATCACCGCTTCGCAGGCACATTTTTGCCACATAGCCCCCTTAGCAGCCCGTCCGATGTTGCGTTGCACAATAAATATAGGACGGGTTTCATGAACGATGTGAGCGGGTTGCTGCTGGCGGCCGCGATAGTAATGGCGGCGGCCGGACCGGCAGCGGCTGAGAGAATATCGGGTTTCACGCCTGCGCGCGAAGCGGCGACCGGAAAATCGAGCCTTCACCAGCTCGTTGGCAAACACGCCCGCGCCGCCGGCGTACCGGTCGCCCTGGCGCTGGCGGTTGTTCAGGTGGAAAGCAATTTCAATCCACGCGCCCGCGGCCGCGCCGGCGAAGTCGGCCTGATGCAGATCAAGCCGGCAACGGCCCGCGCCATCGGCTATAAAGGGTCCGTCAAAGCGCTCTATAATCCGCACACCAATCTGACTTGGGGAATGAAATATCTCGCCGAGGCGCACAGGCGCGGCGGCGGTACGATCTGCGGCACGGTTTGGAAATACAATGCCGGCCATTTCGCCAAGCGCATGACCAAGACGTCCTCGCGCTATTGCGGCAAGGTCAAGGCGATCCTGCGCAAATTGACCTGAGCGCTCGCGCCGCTGGAACAGGTGTCGTATAGGAGGCGCGCGTTTGCATGGGTTTAATCCAAAACAGAAAAGATGCTCCGTTCAATCCGTCATGGAGAACAAAACCTTCAGGATCGATGAGATTTATGTGCCGGTCAAACGGCGCAAGACGCTCGACATGAAGGTCGCCAATGAGATCGCCGAGAGCATGTTGGAAAAGGGTCAACTGACCCCGATCCTGGTTCGCCGGGACGGCGAGAGGTTTGTGCTGATTGAGGGTCTCCATCGCCTGGAGGCATGTAAGGCATTGGGCGAGGAAACCGTTGTGGGAATGCTCGTGCGGGCCCGGCTTCACTAAATCTGGTTCTAACCTGGTGCGGCAAATGAAAACGCCAGCCGGCCTGTAAGCCGGGTTCTGTAGCACCGGGCCCCGAAAGACCCGGCGTGAGGGCCATTAATCCGGAGCGGTCCTTGCGGACCGCTTCACGCGACCGACCCGGGCAGCTGGGCAGGATCTTACATCGAGCGGAAATGCTGCATCACGAAAGCCAGTAGTCTTTCGTTGTCTCGCCAAGCCGCGTCTCGGTATAGCGCAATACGAAAACCGCGACACAAAGCAGCAGGATCGCGCATACTATGACAATTATGCGCGTGTCGCTCATCTCTACGACGGTTATGCTTGTGAGCATACGGGTAAGAACCGTGATCGCTATGAAAAGGAGAAATTGCGCCGGGATACGGCCGCTCTTGAAATAAATTCCGACCATTGCGCCCAGTTCCAGATAAATAAATAGTAGCAGGATGTCGGAAATCGTTCCGTAACTCTGGGTCATCATTTCCATATATGCAAAGACGGCCGACCAGACGACCGTCCCGCCCAAAACAAACAGCGCCGTCAATACGAAAGCATCGATCATTTGATTGCCGATCTTGTCCGCCCAATTGCGCAGGAAACCAACGTTTTCTGCGTCATCGACCGCATCGGTTGATGGGTTCTTTTTTTCCACCGTTATCTCTCCCTGGCCAGCCAATCCGCGGATG
>SMVA01148625.1_pt1 | contig 13955 bp, 10 predicted proteins | sample 2456451 | NCBI WGS metagenome assembly SMVA01 (sample SAMN11095933, study PRJNA526329) | marine sediment metagenome | biome: Marine sediment; feature: Surficial sediment; material: Deep marine sediment; isolation source: Hadal surficial sediment | place: Pacific Ocean | collected 2014-05 | depth...
TGACCCGGTACTCCGGATCGTCACCGTGTTGCATCCCCGGATACATGCTCTCGGCGAAGTAGTCCAGATGACCTGACGTTTGCCACAGCTCCGACTTGGCAAGATGGGGAGTGAAGACGAAGTCGAACCCAAAGCGCTCATGCAGTTTCCGGCTGTGATCCTCGATGATCTTCCGCAGTTGTCCACCCTTGGGATGCCAGATCGCGAGTCCGGAGCCAAGCTCTGGTGGGAAGCTATAGAGATCCAGCTCCGGGCCCAGCCGACGATGGTCCCTCTTCTCGGCCTCTTCGAGCCGATGCACATATGCCTCGAGGTCTTTCTTGGACGCCCAGGCAGTCCCGTATATCCGCTGAAGCTGCTCCCGCTTCTCGTCTCCGCGCCAGTATGCACCTGAGCTGCGAAGCAATTTCACTGCCGGAATCCGGGAGGTCGAAGGGAGATGGGGCCCGAGGCAGAGATCGATGAAACCGAGGTTCTTGTAGGCCGTTACCTCCTTTCCCTCGGACACCTCTGATTGATCGACGCCCTCGATGATCTCGACTTTGAATTTGTGCTCGGCAAATACTCGAAGGGCCTCATCACGGCTCATCGCCACTCGTTCGAACGGCTGATCCTCGGAGATGATCTCTGCCATCCTTTTTTCGATGAGCACCAGATCATCGGGGTGGAATGGCTCTGCAACCTCGAAATCGTAATAGAAGCCGTCGGCGATGGCCGGACCGATGGCAAAAGTGGCTCCCTCGAAAAGGTCGAGGACCGCCTGAGCCATCACGTGGGCGGATGAGTGACGCAGAATGTGAAGGCCATCGTCGCTGTCGAGGGTGATCACCGCGAACTCACCACCCTGAGTGATTGGCCGTGACAGGTCGAGAAGATCACCGTCGACCTTGACTGCTACCGCGGCGCGGGCCAACCGAGGGCCGATCGACTCGGCAACTTCGAGTCCTGTCACACCGTCCGGGTGAGAAACAACTTTCCCATCGGGATAACGAAGGTCTACTGGCATGTCACTTTCTCGCTAGCCTGGGACGGCAGAGTAATTCGGTAACCGGGGATAGTCGCCCGCTTACCCAACGAGAGGGGTTACGCACGATATGGACGCACGGGGACTGGTAGAAAGTCTCTATCCGAACGGGCGGATCCGCGAGTTGTCGGCAGGGGCCAACAAGGTCTACCGCATCATGGAGAACGGCACCGAGACCTCGATTGTCAAGGTGTACCCGGTGGCGTCGCGAGAAAAGCGCGAGCAGCACGCCCTCGAAGCGCTCGCCGGCATCGACGGAATCCCGACTGTTCAGAATCATGGTCTCGAAGGCGAGATGGCCTGGCTCAAGATGTCCGACGCCGGCGCCTGGAACCTCGCGAATCTTCCCAAGAACCTCGACATGATCGAGTCTGCTGGGAAGATTCTCCGCAATGTTCACTCGTCGAAAGCGGAGATCACGAACCTCGTCGTCGGGATCGACAGCGATTACGTGCTCTACCATTATCGCTCGATAATCAAGCGCCTCGGTCGTTTCCGGCGCAGATTTGGCATGGACAAAGCCGTCCTGGACAGGGCTCTCGACATCGAGCCTCCACTTGCCACCGACCCGGTACCGTCACACACGAGACCTTTGCCCTCGAAGTTCATCGTGAGTGAGGAGAATCAGGTCACCCTGGTCGACTGGGAATGGGCGACCATCAGCCCACCCGAATCGGACCTCACTCTCGCTGTGTGGCAGTTCGCTACTACCAATGGCGAGGACGCTGCGGCTGCCTTCCGTCGGGGTTACGCCGCCGAGCTCCCGGAGAGCCGATATCGCTCATGGGTGGCCTACCACGCCGCGATGATGATGCTTGAAGCAGCCGAAGTTCGCGACGGACGCCTTGGCGACCTGTCATACCTGGTCGACGATCTGACCGAGGCCGTGATGGGCGGCTAAACCCGCTGAACCGAAATCCACGAAATCGCAAGTCACCTCTCGTAGCCTCTAACTGCCTTTCAGTAGGGAGGACGGACGGTGTTTGAAGTTCTGGTTACTGCCACTGCAACAACTGGTCTGTTCGCGCTCGCCAAGGGGATCCGGGTCAACCAATCATTTCGGGTGGATCCGAGCCCTCTGGCACTTCCGCGAGATGAGCGGGGCTACGACCTGCCTTGTCCGTGGTGCTACGCGCCCACCGACGAGCAAGACCAGCGTTGCACGGGATGTGGGCAGGAATTCGGCTAACGCTCTCACCACAGACCAATCGTATCTGCGGACCGGCCGTCTGCGCCGATACCTAAAACACGCCACCAATCCTATGGTGAGATGAGTGAGCAAGGTAGGACTTGTCCTCGGTGGTGGGGGCATCACAGGTGTGGCCTACGAGATGGCTGCCCTCATGGCAATCGAGCTGGCAACCGGATGGGATCCCAACGACGCCGAGGTAGTGGTTGGCACCTCGTCAGGATCCTTTGTTGCGTCGCTGGTGCGCAACGAAGCTCTGAACCTCGACTCTCTCGTGAGGCCGTCCGACAATCGTGAAGGCGTCGCTGAGCGAATCAGATCCCATGTCTTCATCAAGGGCCCGAGCTTCAATGTCGGAAAGTGGGTTCGACACGGGATCGTTCCCGGAGTTCGGCGGCCCGGGCTGACGCTGTTCCTCGGATCACCGGCTCGTTATCACGCTGGGGGGATCGCTGATTGGGTCACGACCCATATCGGATCGGAGGCGGCCCTTTCCTGGCCTGACCGACCAACCGCAATCGTCGCTCATGACCTGCGTTCCGGCAGGCGCACGGTGTTCGGAACCGACTCGGCGCCGGAAGTCGGCATCGCCGACGCGGTGGCTGCCTCGTCAGCCATACCGCTCATCTTTCAGCCGTACTCGCTGGGCGATGGCCTCTATGTCGACGGAGGTGTCTCCTCGGGGACCCATGCCGATCTGGTGCTGGGATCGCCGGCGCCTCTCGATCTGGTGCTTGTCATGGCTCCGCTCGCCGCGGAGGTGCCTCGCCTGCGGGCCCGGTTCTACGAGAAGATGCTCGACCGAGTAGGCGCACGTTCTCTCGCCGGGGAAATCGAACTGATCAAGTCGGATTGGCCTGACTGCGACGTCCTGACCCTCAGCCCTTCGCCGTCGGTTCAGAACGCATCACGTCCCAATCCGATGGACGCATCGCGCTCTGTTGCGACGTTCATACGCACGCTGGTCTCTATGAAGCGGACCCTTGCGCAGCCTGACGTCTGGGAGCGTCTCCAGCACCATCTCATCGCTGACCGACAGACAAGGCGGGTGGCTACCCGCTAGCCACTGACTCCCGCGACATGCCAAGTTGCGCAATCAGGCTCACGGCTACGGCTCCGAGAGCCATCGCAACCACCACCGAGAGCCAATCATCTCCGGGCACTCCGATCTCTGCGCTCCCGATTCCGTCGGGCCAGGGCCAGAGGATGCGAGCCGAACCCGCCATCAGTCCGATGAGCGCGGCCAGAACATTGTCGTGATGATGCTCCAGCAACCAATAGAGAAGCTGGGAGAACAATGCGAGGCCAACCACCGCACCCAGGGCAAACACGATGATTGTGCCAAATTCCCGATCGGTGACCGCACCCAGCACGGGGGCGTACATGCCGAGCATCAGAAGGATCAGGGATCCCGAGATACCGGGCAGAATCATGGCGCAAATCGCCAGAATCCCGGCGCCGAAGAACGCCAGTGCGGACGGATCTCCTCTCACCTGGCCTTCACCAAAACCGAGGGCCACAAACAAAACCAGACCCACAATCGCTGCAATCACGAAGTGACGCCATGTGGCCTGTCGAAGAAGCCTCCACGCGATTCCGATTGACCCCAACACCAGGCCCAGGAACAGTCCCGCAATGACCACAGGTCGCTCCTCGAGCTGACGCTCGAGAAAGCTTGCCAGCAAGACAATGGCGAGTGCAATCCCGGCGAGAAGCGGCACGAGAAATCGCCACTCGACCTTGTTTAGGTGATCCTTGAAACCGGCAACATCGGCTTTGATCATCGACCCCAGGGCAGAGCTTCCCTGGCGAATCGAACCGACGAGTTGTTGATAGATTCCAAGGACAAGCGCGATCGTCCCTCCGGATACTCCGGGCACGAGGTCGGCCGTGCCCATGAGGAACCCGCCAACCATCGAGCGCAGAACCTGTCTCAACACGGCGCGAGTATGGCGATGCGCCGCGGAGCGACCAAGGAATCAGCCAAGAGTCTCCGGATTCACGTTGGCTCCCGAGATAAAGGCCACAACGTGCTCTCCTGGCTCGGGTTGGTAGGCGCCAAACATCAGGGCGGCAACGGTGGTCGCTGCCGCAGGTTCCACGACCAGCCTGACGTTTTGCCAAATCCATGTCTGGGCGGAAATGATCTCGGTATCCATCACCAGCACTGAATCATCGATCCACCTGTTGGCGTACCATGCGTAGTTCCCGATCGACTCGGCTCCGAGAGAGGATGCCGCTACTCCCCCCACGTCGACGACAGTTGGTCCCCCGGCCTTGCGCGCAGCGTGAAGACTGGCACAGGCTTCGGGTTCGACGGCAACGACTCGTACCTCGTCACGAAGCCAGCTGGCTACTCCCCCGATCAGCCCTCCACCACCGACTGCAACCAGAACGGAATCGACATCTTCGATCTGGCGCATGATCTCTCTTCCGGCCGTCCCCTGTCCAGCCACCACCTCTGGCTGGTCATATGCATGAGCCTGAAACGCTCCACTTTCAACGGCCCAGTCTTCGCACGCGGCGAGAGCCTGGCGGTAGTAACCGGGGATCAGCCGGACGTCCGCCCCGCACTCGCCAATTCGGTCGATCTTCTCGGCTGGTGATGTCTCCGGGACGAACACAGTCGCCGAATATCCCAGCTTGGAACACGCGTATGCAATTGCAATGCCGAAGTTGCCGCCCGAGGCAGCGGTCACACCGGAGACCGGGATGTCTCGGGATGACAACACGGAGAAGGCCCCACGAACCTTGAAGGAGCCAGTGGGTTGTAGATGGTCCAGTTTGAGCGAAAGCCGGTAGCCGGCCTCGAAGACGTCGCCTAGTTCGACCACGGGGGTCAACCTCGTGAACGGGGCAATCCGGTCGGACGCCGATTCGATGTCGGAGCGGGTGACCTCGAGATCCATTCGGGGACGACCCTAGAACGGAGATCGCATCAAGAAGGCCGGTCTGTTCGAGAACGCATGCCACGGTACGGAAGTGTGTTGACGGCGGTCTCGCCCTCCCCATACTCCCAACGGTCGTTCCACCAACAGAGGCTGGGCTCTTCCGGTCCACCAAACAGACGACGGCCGCTTTCCCTTGGGCCGAGACTCACGGTTTGCTGGCACCTTTTTGATATTGGTGGGCGGTACGGGACTTGAACCTGTGACCTCTCGCGTGTGAGGCGAGCGCTCTAGCCAGACTGAGCTAACCGCCCGAGTGCGATCAAGGTTACCGACGGACCATCGGCTAGTCGATCTCGGCGCCCCGATGCCACAATGCCGCCATGATGCTCCACGACCTGGGCCCCTATCCGAGCGCCGAAGGCTACGACCAAGCTCTTGCGCTGGACGCCTCCGATCCACTTCGGAACCACCGAGACCTCTATGTCCACAGCGACGACGACCTCATCTACATGGATGGCAACTCGCTGGGTCGACTCCCCAAGGCAGCGATCGAGTCCATCGAGGCCGTGACTCACCACCAGTGGGGAGACAGGCTGATCCGTTCCTGGAATGAGAGCTGGTGGGAACTCCAGTTGGAGATTGGCGACCTCCTCGCTCCCCTGCTGGGTGCCTCACCGGGTGAGGTGATCATTTCCGACTCGACGTCGGTGAATCTCTACAAGCTGGCACTATCCGTTGTCAACGCGGCCCCTCAGCGCTCGAAGATCGTCACCGATGACCTCAACTTTCCTACCGATCTCTACATCCTGGAGGGCATCGCCGGCCAACTCGACAAGGAACTGGTGATCGTCACATCCGACGGTGTCCACGCTCCCCTGGAAGGGCTGGAAGACGAGATCGACGAGACCACGGCGCTGGTTTCGCTATCGCATACTGTCTTCAAGTCGGGATACACCTACGACATCGCCGAAGTCAACGTGATGGCTCACCGGGTCGGGGCATTGACGCTATGGGACTGCAGTCATTCGGTCGGCGTTGTTCCCATCGCCTTGAACGCCACCGGGTCAGACCTCGCCATCGGATGCACCTACAAGTACCTGAATGGCGGCCCGGGCTCACCTGCCTTCATCTATGTCCGATCCGATCTTCAGGATTCACTGGAGAACCCAATCACGGCGTGGTGGGGCCACGCCGAGCCCTTCTCTTTCGATCTTGATTTTCGACCAGTATCGGGAATCAGACGGTTCCACACGGGCACGATGCCGATCCTCTCGCTCGCCGCCACGGAAGCAGGGATCAGAGATGTGATCACGGCCGGGGTGGACGGCATTCGAGCCAAATCGGTGGCGCAGACCGAATACCTGATCGGTCAATGGGATCTTCACCTACGTCCTCTCGACTTCGAGTTGGCCTCCCCTACTGACCCCGATCGGAGAGGATCTCATGTCTCGCTCGAACACGAAGAGGCCTGGCCAATCACACGAGCTCTGATAGAAGTCGGCCAGGTGCTACCGGACTTTCGCTCGCCCGACAACATCCGGCTTGGTCTATCGCCCCTCTACAACACCTTCCTCGACATACACACCGCGGTCCAGCGTCTCAAACTGATCTTCGAATCGAAGGCACACGATGCATTCGCCGGTGTGAAGACCACGGTCACTTGAAAGTTGTCCAGCGATGAGAAGGAGAGAATTCGAGGAGGTGGTGGACCGCACCCTCGAGGAGCTCCCCGAATGGGTCGTTGCCAAGATCGACAACCTCGTCGTCGTGGTCGAGGAAAACCCGACCCGCGAGCTAGGAGACGTACTCGGAGTCTACGAGGGCGTCGACCTCAGCCAGCGGGAGGACTACTTCGGCGCGATGCCCGACCGGATCGTCATCTTCAGACAGCAGCATCTCGCCCTTGGCTTGGACCGGAACGCCCTTGAAGCCGAGATTCGGAAGACAGTGCTCCACGAGTTGGGTCACCATCTAGGTATCGACGATGCTCGACTTGCTGAGCTGGGTTGGGCCTAACGACGTCTTGTCTCAGGAATACCGGCGTTTCTCAGGACTGCGGCAGGTACTCCAAACTCGCGCCAAGCGGCGTAACCGACACCTTTGCGCTCCGAATAAGCCTTAGCGTATGTCACAAACCCGGACTCCAGTTGGTCGAGGCTCTCCACATCTTCCATACTGGACAGCACCGATTGGATATCGAGTCGGGTCTGGATCAAAGCGAGTGTCTTGAGGGGGTCGTCTGAACCGTCGATCTTCTCATTCAACCTGGTCAATCGGCTCTCGAGACTCTCCTTGGTGACCGGGCGCCCCTGCTTGCGGACTTCGATCGTCTTCAAATAGGCCTTGATAGCCCTTGCTTCTTTACGTCCCTGTGCGAGGGCGTCCTTGTGTTCTTGTGACATCTCCATGATCTTCAACCTCCTCTGCGTAATGCTGGCAGACAACCGAGGTGCGTGGGGTCGAAAACAGCGATCTAAGTTCGAGGATGAGAATCAAAGATGGCGTGATCTTTCGAGGAGCTGGAGGTCTAGCGTCTTCTGTCCGCCTTTCCGTCTCCGGTTGTCCGACCGCTTCGGCGACGGCGGTGATTGCCGATGCCGTCGGCTCACGGGATTCAGTAGAGGAACATCGGCTTGCCCAGCAGGTGACGCACTCTTGGCATATAGGCCTCGATGTCGTAGAACTCATCTACATCGACGCGTTTTACACCCTCGCCGATCACCGAGATAGGCACATGGGTGTAGGTGCCACCCCGCAGCGCCACCATCCGCCCATGACTGCCCTCGAGTGCAAGGTCGGCCGCACTCGCCGCGTAATTCCCGGCAACCATCAGATCTAGCGTGTCGGGAGCGCCGGAGCGCATCAGATAGGCGACCTGCTGGTAGAGAATCGGATGCCCGGTGCGCTCTTTCAAGAACTCGCCGGTCAGCACACCGATACCGCCGAGCTTGCGATGCCCGTATGCGTCCTCTTCACCGGTCAACACCGTGTTGCCCTCCAGGAGCCGGGCGCCTTCGGAAATGGTGAGCATGGCGTACCCCGACGGGTTTGCCGCCTGATCGGCTATCAGAAGTGAGGCAAGTCTGTCGATGTCGAAAGGGACTTCCGAGATGATCGCCCGATCGACGCCGGCAAGGTAGGCGGTGATCAGCGAGGTCTCCCCGCTGTCCCGGCCGAACAACTCGACGACAGCGATCCGCTCATGTGAGCCGGCCGCAGTCCGGAGCCGGTGGATGAAGTCGACTCCTCGGGTCACCGCGGTGGAAAAGCCGATGCAATAGTCGGTCCCGTGGACGTCGTTGTCCATGGTCTTGGGTATCGCAATGACCGGAACACCCTCCTCATGAAGCCGCAATCCGTAAGACAGCGTGTCGTCGCCACCGATGGGGATGAGCACGTCGATCTTCTGACTCTCCAAGACCGAAAGAACGTGCCCGGTGATGTCGTGAGTGCCTGGACCGGAGAAATCGCCCTTGATGAAGTCGGGTATCTGCTCCTCCTTCATCTTGGCCGGATTTGTGCGTGAAGTATGTAGAAAGGTGCCGCCAGAGCGGTCGATCGTCCGGACCGTCTGCAAATCGAGATCGATGAGATTGTCGGAAACCGTTCGTTCGTCTTCCGGATTGGTGCTGGTGAGCCCTCCCCACCCTCTCCTGATTCCGATGACCTGGTGTCCGTCTTGGGAGACCCGATTGACCACGCCCTTGATGCATGCGTTGAGACCGGGTACATCACCGCCTCCGGTCAAAATGCCAATCCTCATGTGATTCTCCCTTCACCGACCGCAGAGACGGTATCCGCCCCAGAGGAAGAGTAAAGCGTCTGACCCCATCAACCGGCTGAGGTGGAAACCACTGTCTTGCGACGGTAGTTAGGCGCAGGCACCTCGTTATGGGGATCGCGAAGCGAGGGACGCCTCGCGTAATGTTGTTTCCAATGACGCAGCCCCTCGTAGAACCACTGTCCTTCGCTCCGTACGTCCCGCGGATCGTGCGAGAGTGGCTGAACTCTCCGGATCCGACGTCCATGCATCAATCGATCGAGGGAACGGCTGTGTTCGTCGACGTCTCCGGTTTCACTCGCATGTCGGAGCGTATGGCCCGACTGGGAAAAGTCGGTGCCGAGGAGGTCACGGGGATCATTGGCGACACCTTCTCGCAACTTCTCGAAGAGGCCTATGCCTACGGGGGAAGACTCATCAAGTTCGGGGGCGACGCACTCCTACTTTTCTTCCGTGGCGATGAGCACGAGCGGCGCGGAGCCGCCGCGTCTCTGGCGATGCGTACGACGTTGCGGCGCATTGGCAGATTCGACACCCCGGCGGGAGAGGTCATCTTGAGAATGTCAGCCGGGGTCCACAGTGGCCCGTACGACTTCTTCTTGGTGGGCACCTCACATCGTGAGTTGCTGATCGCAGGACCTTGCGCCACGATGGTCGTGGAAGCAGAGGAGCAGGCGGGTACGAGTGAGATCCTCGTGACTGCCCCGACGGTATCGGCATTGTCCGCCCGAAACCTCGGTCCCGCCCGTGGTGAGGGACGTCTTCTCCGGGGACGCATTAACGCACCTCGAAGAACCGTGCAGTTCTTAGAGGTCGAGGAGGATCTCGGCGTCTCGGTCCCGGTGATGATCCGTGATCAGGTGCAAGCGGGATCGGGGCAAGCCGAGCACAGGGCGACGGTCGTGGCATTCATCAACGTGAAGGGTATCGACGAGTACCTGGCGCGCTCCGAGCCCGCTTCTGTCGCCGGCGACCTTCACGATTTCATCACCGACGTTCAGACGGCAGCGGAAGCTCACGAGGTGTGTTTCCTCGGCACAGACATAGACGTCTCAGGTGCCAAGGTGATTCTCACCGCGGGAGCCCCGGTGAGCACCGGGAACGACGAGGAGAGCATGCTCCTGGCGTTGCGCGACATTATTGCGACCGATCGAACACTCGATGTCAAAGTTGGGGTGAACCGGGGCGCTGTGTTCGCAGGCGAGGTCGGCACCAAGTTTCGCCGTACTTACACCGTGATGGGTGACGCGGTAAATCTGTCGGCCCGTGTCATGTCCCAGGCCGGTCCCGGTGAGATCCTCGCCACTCAACCGGTGTTGGATGGTTCCCGGACCCTGTTTGATGTCACGCCTGTCGACCCCTTCTTCGTCAAAGGGAAGAAGAAGCCGGTCACGGCGTCGATCGTCGGCGGGCCGAAGGGGGCTAGATCAACGATCGCCGCGAGCGAGCTTCCGCTGATCGGTCGGGACGAGGAACTCCAGACACTGCTCGACGCCTGGAGCATGGCCGGGGCCGGAAACGGTCGGGCGGTAGAAATCGTCGCTCATGCCGGCATGGGTAAGACCCGTCTGCTCGCAGAGTTCCTCGAGCGCGTCGAGGTCAATGATCTGGTCTCGGCCGAGTGCCGGCTGTACCAGGCCAGCACTGCATATTTCCCCTTCCGAAGCCTGCTGAGGAAGGTGCTGGGTTTGGAAGATCTGGGTAGGTCAAAATCAGTTGAGCGATTGCAGCGGACTGTCCAGGAAAAGGCGCCCGACCTGGTGCCGTGGGTCTCGTTGATCGGAGCCGCGGCGGATATCGACATTCCTCCAAGTGACGCCGTGCGGCAACTGGACGACGAGTTTCGCCCATCCCGCCTGGAGGAAGTCGTTGCTTTCTTGTTAGAGGCTGTTGTGGCGACGCCAACCGTGTTTGTCATCGAGGACTCTCAGTGGATGGACGAGGCATCCAGTGATCTGATGAACAAGGTTATCGTCGCGGCCTCATCTCGTCCCTGGCTGATCGTGCTGGCTCGTCGTCCCGCGAACACCGGGTTTGTGGCCGATGATGAGGCCATTCTGAGTCGCATCGAACTCGGACCGCTGGGCCACCAGACCACCAGGGACCTGATAATTGCTGCCACGCAGTCGAACCCGTTGCGGCTGGTGCAGGTGGAGAGCCTTGCATCGCGCGGACAGGGCAACCCGCTTTTCCTGGTAGAGCTTCTTCAGGCGCTGCAACGCTCCGACGACGTCGATGCCCTCCCCGACTCTGTCGAGGGTTTGATCCAGGCTCGCATCGACACCTTGATACCGCTTGATCGGGATCTTCTTCAGCACCTGTCGGTGTTGGGTGTTGGCTTCCAATCAGAGCATGCCGAGGCTGTGCTCTCGCAGACTCCGTCTGAGATCGCGGCGACGCTGAATTCGCTTGGGGAGTTTCTCGCCGTCGATCCAAACGGGTGGGTCCAGTTCCGGCACGCATTGATCCACGACGTGGCCTATGAGGGTATGCCCTTCAGGCTGCGGAGGCGGTTGCATGGTCAGATTGCAGAGTCGATCCTTGCCGAGGCCGGCGAGGACCAGGACAGCCAGTCAGAACTGCTGTCGCTGCACTTCTTCGAAGCGGGTCGCTGGCTCGAAGCCGGCGACTTCTCACTCAAGGCTGGTGCGAAGGCCGATGTCATCTACGCCAACCTGGAAGCGGCAACCTTCTACCAACGGGCATTGATGGCGGCGAAGCATCTCGGAAGTCAAGATTCAGAGATTGTCGCCATGAGTGAGGCGCGTGGTGACGCTCTCGAACGAGCCGGGCTGTTTGACCAGTCGCTGGATGCCTATGGGGTCGCCTTACGGGCATCCGACGAACCTGTGCGAAAGTCGGATCTAATGCTGAAGCGAGCTCGAGTCAGAGCGTTCGGTAGTAGCTACTCAGCTGGGTTGGGAGAGCTGACGAAGGCGCGGCGGCTTCTCGAATCTGAGAGCAGCAATTCCGCTCAAGGAGGGCGTGCTCGTCTCGACTCATTTAGGGCCGTGATTCGCATGATGCAAGGACGCTCCGACGATGCTCTGCACCTGGCCGAGAAGGCGTTGGTCGAAGCTGCAGAAGCAGGAGAGAAGGAGGCGTTGGCCCGGGCGTACACGGTCCTCGACGCTGCGTGTCTAACGCTGGGTCGCGTCTCAGAGGCCGACTATCTGCCCCGGGCACTGGGGATGTACGAGGAGATGGGCGACCTCCTAGGTGTGGCTCTGGTCACCAACAACATGGGGGAGCGGGCCTGGCTGGAGGGAAGACTCGACGATGCGGTCGACCTCTACTCGAAGGCCGACGAGGCCAATCGAAGGGCCGGGAACGACCCCGAAGCAGCCATCGGCCGGATGAATATTGGCGAGGTGTTGATCGCCCAAGGTCGCTTCAAAGAGGCAAAGGTGATTCTCGAGGACTCATCTCGGGTGTTGCGCGCTCATAACTCGCGTGCAGCAGTTGAGGCAGATATCCATCTCGCTCGCGTTGCTCTGGAGAATGGTGAACTGGAAGCGTCGCAGAAGGCACTCCATGGAGCCGTCGCCGAGGCCACCAAGACGGGCCAGTCCGAGTATGCCCTTGTGGCAAGAATTCATTTGGCGGAGGCCTATGCCGCCGAGGGACAGCTCACAAGAGCGTTGCAGTTACTTGACGAGGCCGAATCAGAAATTGACCAGGGTGGCGATCTCTATGGGCCTCTTCTCGCAAAGGTGCGAGCTATCGCACTGCGGGACATAGGTCGGAAGAGCGAGGCTCTGGAGAGCGCAATCTACGGCCTCGATGCCGCACGTCGGCTGAGGATGCAACACCAGGAGACCCAGCTGGAAATGTTACTCGTAGAGTTGTCGGCCCAAATCCAGGTTGTTTCGTCTATCTGAAGCTCCGAGTTGCATCCCCCGTGCTGAACAGGATGAACTTGGCTTCGATGCCCGTCCCAAAATCGGATTGGCCCAAGGTTGTCTTGGTCTCCTGAACGACGCAGGTGGTGTGTCGATCATCGGGACCTGACCCGGTCTGCTCATTGAGGGGCAGGACGGTGTCGGTGTCGATACCGTCGGGAACGGTTATCCCGTCCGGGTTGCGAGGATCGATCAAACAGAACTGAGCGAGGAACTCGCCGTCCCCATCGTCGTATCGAAGTACGGCGGTCGTGGGCACCGGGAGGAAGGTCCAGGTTTCCAGGGTGTAGGCGCCCGGGATCCCGGCACCGACATTGGTGATCGTCACCTCGTTGTTGGCGGTGTCGGCCTCGAAGGCGATCGACTTGCCAGTCGCGCCGCCACAGTTGGCGAGGAAGAAGGTCCCCTGGGGGCCACCTTCTTCACCCAGCGGCGTGGCGGCGGTGTTGCAGGTCACGTTCTCGACATCGGTGATGTGGAACAAGGAGTCGTTGGTGTGGAGGAAATCACCGAGTGGTCCTGGTTCAGTCCCGTCGGCACCACCGTTGAGCGAGAACTCACCGCCTTCTGTGCTGGTGACGATCAGATCGATCCGGTCGAACACTGCGTCCGCAATTATGACCCGGAAGTTGTCACCGTCAGACGAGTCCGGTCCACAGTCCGTGTCGTCCTCGCAGTTGAACGCCTGTTGAAGACCGCCAACCTTGGCGACGCCCAGGTAAAGCTGATATGACACTGCGACATCGTGCTTGCCCTCGATATCGATCTCGGCGTAGTCCATCTCTTTGTCGGCCAGGTCCCCGGCGAGGGTTATCGAAATCGCCCCTTCGCTGAGGTCGACCTGACCGCATGGTGTGCCCCGGCTCCCGTTCTTCCTGAGTCCGACGTCATCACCGTTCAGTCCGACATTGTGGCCGTCTACCGATGACAGAGCTGCCACCGGGCCATCGACGGCCGCAGAACCTTTCAGTTCACATCGGATTGGCGGTCCGATGTCCTGCAGTTGGGCGGGGACAGTGGATTCGTATTCGGAGCCGTTCCAGATCTGAAACTCGAAGTAGTCGGTGTCGCCCAGGTGGAGACGTAGGACCCCCTCGTTGGGGAGATCGCTGATATTCGGGTGCACTGGGGGAATAAGGTGTGTGCCCAACGCCGGCACGGTGACCAA
>SMVA01460806.1_pt1 | contig 13948 bp, 7 predicted proteins | sample 2456451 | NCBI WGS metagenome assembly SMVA01 (sample SAMN11095933, study PRJNA526329) | marine sediment metagenome | biome: Marine sediment; feature: Surficial sediment; material: Deep marine sediment; isolation source: Hadal surficial sediment | place: Pacific Ocean | collected 2014-05 | depth 0-1...
AGAAGTTCGAGGGCAAGATCAGAAGGTCCTATGCGGAGAGCGAGGAGTGGTGGCCCGAGTCGGTGCGGCCGCACGAAAGCGCTCCGAACATCATCATCTTCCTGCTCGACGACGTGGGCTTCGCCCAGATCGGTAGCTTCGGCGGCCTGGTCGAAACGCCGAACATCGACCGTCTCGCAGACGGCGGCCTCCGCTACAACAATTTCCACACGACCGCGCTCTGCTCTCCTTCTCGCGCTTCGCTCATGGCAGGCCGCAACCCGCACTCGATTGGCCTCGGCAGCCACTCGCTCACGGCCATGGGCTTCCCCGGCTACAACGCCATCATTCCCGAGTCCGCGAAATCGGTCGCCAACTATCTCCAGGACGCGGGCTACGTGAACTACGCCCTCGGCAAGTGGGACCACACCCCTCTGTACGAGGTGTCCCAGGTCGGTCCCTTCGACCGCTGGCCCAGCGGCGAAGGCTTCGACCACGCCTATACGTTCATGGCAGCCGACGTCCACCAGTTCATTCCCGTCATGTGGAACGATCACACGCCCGAGCCCTACCGCAAGACGTATCACCTGGATCGCGATCTCGCGGACCGTGCGATCGCGTGGATCACGGGCCACAAGTCCATCAAGCCCGACCTTCCGTTCATGATGCTCTGGGCGTCCGGCTCCATGCATTCGCCCCACCACGCGCCGCCGGAATATCTGAAGAAATGGCGGGGCAAGTTCGACATGGGCTGGGACAAGGCCCGCGAGATGATCATCGAGAAGCAGAAGCGCCTCGGGATCGTGCCCGCGGACACGAAGCTCAGCGCACGGATTCCCGAGATCCCGGCCTGGGACTCGCTCGAGCCTGAGGAGAAGAAGCTCTATGCCCGGCAGATGGAAGCGTTCGCAGCCCAGATGGAACTGGTGGATCACCAGATCGGGCGCGTCATCGCGGCGCTCGAGCGCATCGGTGAGCTCGAAAACACACTGATCTTCGTCACGTCCGACAACGGCGCCAGCGGCGAGGGGGGTCTGGCCGGTACGTTCAACGAGACCTACGTGCTGAACGGCCTCCAGACGTCCTTCGACGCCAACATGCGCCACTACGACAGCTGGGGTGACGCCACCACCTACCCCCACTATCACGCGGGCTGGGCGATGGCCGGAAACACCCCGTTCAAGTATTTCAAGCAGAGCGAACACCGCGGCGGACAACACGACGCCATGGTGGTCCATTGGCCCAAGGGGATCGAGGCGAAGGGCGAGATTCGCAACCAGTATCATCACATCTCGGACGTCGCCCCGACCATCCTCGAAACGGCCAAGGTCTCCGTTCCGAAGGAATACGGGGGCGTCGAGCAGCAGCCGATGGACGGCGATTCGATGGTGTACTCGTTCAACGACCCGGATGCTCCGAACCGCAAGAAGCGGCAGTACTACGAGATGTTCGGAAACCGCGCGATCTGGGAGGACGGATGGAAGGCAGTGACCCTCCACGGCAACCGGATGCCGTGGGACATAAACGTGGCGCTTCCGTTCGATCAGGACGTCTGGGAGCTGTACAACACGGCGGAAGACTTCTCCGAGAGCACCAACCTCGCCGCCCAGTATCCGAAGAAGCTCGAAAAGCTGAAGAAAGTCTTCGACGAAGAAGCCTGGAAGTACAACGTCTATCCGTTGCACGACGACATGATCAATCGCCTCGCCAGGCAGCAGGATCGTCTCTTCGGAGACCAGAAGGAGTTCGTGTACTTCGCCCCGGGCGCCACCCGAATCGCGGAAAAAGCCTCGGCCCCGGTCAAGAACCGCTCCCATACGATCACCACGAACCTCGACCTCACCGGCAAGGAGGAAGGCGTGATCGTGGCGGTGGGCGGCATGACGGGCGGCTTCACGATGTTCCTCAAGAAGGGCAAGCTGTACTACGACTACAACTACCTGGACGGCGTCCACTACACGCTCGAATCGCCCAAGCTTTCCAAGGGCGAGACGAAGCTCGAATTCCGATTCACGAAGACCGGTCAGTTTGCGGGAACCGGAGAGCTCTACGTCAACGGAAAGAAGGTCGACGAAGCCGATATGCCCATGATGCACAGGAGCACCTATTCGCTGGCCGAGACCTTCGACGTGGGTCGAGACACCGGAACCCAGGTCTCCAAGCTGTACGAGGGTCCGTATCCCTTCCAGGGTGACCTCGACCGCGTCGTCATCCTCATGACCGACTAGACGCGATCCTCCGAGATCGCTGGGCCTGGGGATCTCCGACACCTGCACCGGGCCGCGTTCGGGCGCGCGGCCCGGCGCGGTGTACTCTCCCGTGCTCGAGGAGAGAACCCTTGTTCCCCTGGCTCTTTCTGTTCGTCGCCGTCGTCGGCGCCCTGTTCACATTCAACGCCTATCTGCCTCAGCGGCGGACGGGCCCGTTCATCATCCCGAGTTTTTTCGCGGGATGGCTGACCTCGGAGCTCCCGGCCCACCACTTCGCCTGGCAGGTGGTCGCCAGCGTGATCTTCGTAGCCGCGGGCGCGCTCGCTGCGTGGCCCGGTTGGGTGGGTCTCGGCATCACCTTGACGTCGTGGGCCGCGCTGCTCGCGCTGGTGCCGCTCTCGCGGCGAGCGGCCCCGGTGGCCGAAGCGGCGCTTTCCGCCGGTCTGGGTCCCGACTATCGCAACCAGATCGACGCCGACCTCCTCGAGAAGATCGAGCGGACGCCGCCTCCGCCCCCCCTGCCACTCAACCCCTTCCGCTTCAAGCACCCCGATGTGACCATCACGCGCGACGTCGCCTACGTCCCCAACGGCGGACCGCGCAACCGGCTCGACGTGTATGCGCCCAGCGCCGGCGCGGGCAACGCTCCCGTTCTGCTCCAGGTCCACGGTGGCGGCTGGGTGATCGGCAGCAAGAAGGAGCAGGCGCTGCCCCTCATGAACCACATGGCAGCCCAGGGCTGGGTGTGCGTCGCTGCAAACTACCGGCTCAGCCCCAAGGCAACGTTCCCCGACCACCTGATCGACCTGAAGCGCGCCGTCGCCTGGATTCGCAGCGAAATCTCGGGCTACGGGGGCGATCCGAACTTCATCGCGGTCACCGGCGGCTCCGCCGGCGGACACCTGTCGGCCCTGCTGGCTCTGACGGCCAACGACCCCGAGTACCAGCCGGGCTTCGAAGCCGTGAACACCCGGATCGACGCCGCCGTTCCCTTCTACGGCGTGTACGACTTCTCAAACCACTACGACCTACAGGCCACGAGCGGAATGAACCGTTTCATCGGGAAGTACGTGCTCAAGAAGGACCCGATCCAGGACGCGGACGCCTTCCGGCGCGCCTCCCCCATGCATCGGATGAATCCCGACGCTCCACCCTTTTTCGTGATCCATGGGTCCCACGACAGCCTGGCCTCGGTCGAGGAAGCCCGGCACTTCGCCCAGGCGCTTCAGCAGGTCTCGAAGGAACCCGTCTGCTACGCCGAGATTCCGGGCGCCCAGCATGCGTTCGAGATCTTCCATGGGCTTCGCACCAGCATGGTGGTGCAGGCGGTCGACCGGTTCCTGGCCTGGAACTATTCGCGGTACCGAAAGACGGGCTGAGGCTCGGCCGTGTCCCGCAGCGAGGCTCCCCATTCCATTCATTCCGGCCGGACCCAGCCGCGCGAAGGGCACGAGGGCGGTGTCAGCCGTTCTCGCCCTCGTCCAGGAGGACCTGGTTTCCGCCGCCTTCGCGCGCCCGGCGGAGCAGCCGATCGGCGCTCTGCAAGAGCGTGTCCAGTTTGTACGTGGCTCCGATCGCCGTGCAGGTCACACCCAGACTGATGCTGACGCCGATATTCGCGCCCGTGGTGGCTAGCGGCATCGACAGACCCAGAACGGAGGCACGACAGCGTTCGGCAACGCCTGCGGCATTGTCGAGATCTGTATTCGGGAACACGATGGCGAAGCTCTCACCGTCCAGGCGGGCCACGACGTCGTACTTTCGGATCGCCTGCTGAATCACACCGGCGACGCGCTCGATGATCTGATCGCCGACCTGCTTGCCATGCCTGTCTTGCAGGCGACCGAAGGAGTCGATTTCGACCAGCGCGATGCTCACCGGATCACCATTCCGGACGGCGCGGGACAGCTCCTTCTCTCCGTGGTTCACGAAGTACCGGCGATTGGAGACGCCCGTCAGCGTATCCGTATCGGACAGATCCTGGAGCCGTGCGTTCATGCGCTCGAGATCTCGCTTGGCGAGCTTGAGCTGATCGTTGGCGCGCTCCAGCTCGAAGGCGTGCTTCACCACTTCCGCTTCGGACAGGCGCTTGCCATAGGCCGCCAGGGCGCGCGCGATGGCATCCTTCAGCTTGTCCGCAGTGAGGTCGCTCTTGACGATGTAGTCGTCGGCGCCGGCACGCGTCAGCTCCGCCGCGGCGTATTCATCACCCTGGCCCGTCAGTACGATGGCGGGGCGCAAGTCGCCGATCCGCCGCATCTGCTCGAGCACGTCGATCGCCGTCATGTCGCCGAGTTGATAGTCGAGGAAGATGAGATCAGCGTCATGGTTCAGGAATTCGATCAGCGCGAGATTCGGATCGGTATAGGCGTGGAGCTCGATCTCGATGGTCGACAGCTCGTCGAGCACACGGCGCAGGAGTTCGAGTTCTCCCTCGTCATCGTCGATGGCAAATGCCACCAGCGTTTTAGAACTCATGTTGCGATCCCTTCATCGTTGCTGGGGATGGTCCGGCGGTAGCGTCACCAGCTCGAACCAATAGTGTTGAAGTTCCCGGATGGTCTGAATGAACGTCTCGACCTCGACCGGCTTCTTGATGAACGACTTGCAGCCGAGGGCATAGGAACGCACGACATCTTCTTCTTCGTCGGAGGTCGTGAGGGCGATGACGGGAATCTGCGAGATAGTGGGATCCTCGCGCACACGCTCCAGCACCTGCCGTCCGTCGATCCGCGGCATGTTCAGGTCGAGCAAGATCAGATCCGGCCTGGGCGAATCCTCGGGGTTCGTGAACGCGCCCTCACGCCGCAAGTAGTCCAGTGCCTCCTTGCCATCGGATACGATACGGAGATCGGTGCAAAGGACGTCCTGTTGCAGCGCCCGCCGCGTGAGCTCCTGATCACCCGGATCGTCCTCGACCAATAGAATCGTGGCCCGTTTTGTGGTCCTCCGCAGACTCGACATCACCCATCTCCCTCCGTCTCGCCGATCGTGAATTTGAAATGCGAGCCCTTGGTGGGCTCTGATTCGACCCAGATCAGGCCGTGATGACGTTCTGCGGCCTTCTGACAGATGGCCAAGCCGATTCCGGTGCCCTCGTACTCGCTGCGCCCGTGGAGGCGCTTGAAAGGCTGGAAGATCTGCTTCGCGTACTCGGGCTCGATTCCGATGCCATTGTCACGGACGCCCAGCACGAGGCCCTCCCCGTTTCGCTCGACCGTGATGTGCACTCGGGGCTGCTCCGCGTCGCAGAACTTGATCGCATTGGACAACAGGTTCTGGTAGAGCTGGGTGATCAGCGTCCGGTCGGCCTCCACCTTGGGAAGTGGATCGCGGACGATCTCCGCGCCGGCTTCCTCGATCTTGAGTGCCAGAGCTTCGAGAGCGGCATCGACGCACTCGTCCAAGCTCAGAATTTCGGTGGCCATCGCCGTCCGGCTCGTCCGTGAGAGCGCCAGCAGGTCATGGACGAGTTGCTCCATGCGGCGAGCCGCGTCGGTGATGAAATGGAGGTCCTTGCGGGCAGCCTCGGGCAGATCGCTGCCGAGGTCAGTCTGGAGCAGTGCCGAGAACGAGACGATCTTGCGGGTCGGTTCCCGTAGATCGTGGGCGGCGATGTAGGCGAACTGCTCGAGCTCGCTGTTGAGTCTAACCAGCTCATGGCTCTTGCGTGCGAGAGCCGCCTCGATCTCCTGGGATTCGGCGAGATCCTGGAGGAACAAGAAGAAGCCGGGCCGGGCATTCTCATCCATGGGCTTCGCCAGCTCCATGCGGGTGAACAGGTACGAATCGTCCTTGCGGATGGTGGTGACGTCGGCGGATGCGCGACCGGTCTCCTCCATCTGGGTGTAGGTCTCCTTGACCCGAGGTACGTCGTCCGGATGCACACGAGGCCGGCCCGGCATGCCCTTCATCTCATCGGGCGTGAAGCCGAGCATCTTCGCGTAGCTGGGATTCACCCAGAGGTAATGGCCCTTGTCATCGAGGCGGGCGATGCCCTCGACCGAACCCCACACGGCGCTCACCATGTCGCCCAGCACTTCGCGTACCTTTTCCTCGTCGCTGAATAGGCTCAGGTAGCGAACGCGGAGCTGACGATACGACGGTTGCAGCCACACGAGCGCAACGGCAACGGCTGCAATCAGGACCGGCAGCGTCACATCGGCGTGGATCAGGCGGGCCAGCCCGGCAGCAGCCAGCACGGCCCCGAGCGCCACAGCTCCCCGGACCTGCAGGCGGCCGAGAATGTCGATCGAGCCAGTCGGGTCCATTGGGCTGTCGACGACCTCCTCGGAGGTGCGCCACCCGGCCACGCTGCCGTTGGTCTGGATGCAGCTGCGCGGGTGACGCCGTTTTCATTCGTTTCGGAGGTTTTGCGATGCGGATAAAGCCCAATCCCCTTGCTCTCCTAGGCCAAATCCGAACGCACCTCCCAGCCGTCGAATCGGACCGACTTACAAGCGCAAGTGCGTGACAGTTGCCGGGTGGTGCTGCAATCGATTCAGAGACCGGCAATCCACTGGCAACTTCGTGATCGGGGGGCAGGTAGGAGCTGGGACGAACTGGAAGTTTCAGCATGCCGGGTCAGGCCCAATGACCCGTCCCTCGCCACTCGTCTCCGGCCGCGCGGACCCAGCCAGCCGGGAGCCCGTCGAGGTTGCCGAAGATGCCTGACGTTCCCGCTCTTCGCGGTGTGGATCAGAGAGACCCACCCGCCTTCAAGGGCGGATTCGCGGACGGTTTCTTGGGGTCGATGGTGGCCCGTCGCACGGCGTCGGGGCAGGGTCTGGGATTCTGCTGGTGGGAGAACCAGCCCCAGCCGCACTCGCAGATCAGGTGGGTGCCTCGAAAGACATGCCCCATGGCGGAAGGGTGGCAATCGCAGTAGCGGCGGACGCAGACGGCGTCGGACTTCGCGCGGGTAACTGCGCTGAGGAGGACTCGACCCATGGTTCAGATAGTGCCAGACCTGCCGCCCGTTCGCTCCACGATTCGCTCAGCGCCAAGCAAATCGGCATCGCGCCGCAAACGCTGCCGCTGTAGGCGGTACTCAGTATCCTACCACTGCGTTCGCGACACCCCGTGGCTGCGGAGGAAGCGAGTAGACATTGCGTTCGTAGTCCCGATTGTAGGGAGAAATATTGAGCGGCTCTCCTCCCACGACCAGCGTCGCACTGCCCCCCGGATCGAAGCCCATCACGCTCTGCATCCCCCGCGCCCTCAGAATCTCCGCCATGTCGATGTGGGTCGCACCCACGGACTCACGAATGCGACCGTTCACAGCCAAGACAGACAGGCCCCCCTCGGCGTCGAGGCCAACGGCAATCTTGGGTCCCCGCATGTCGAGGTAGTCGAGGCGCGCGGCCTGGGTCTGAATCGAGTTCTGCGTCTTCCACCCTTCGATTTCCATGTCGATGCAGAGCTCTCCCTGGTCGAGCAGCAGCGGACCCGCCTCGATGGCATCCGCGACACCCGCAAGTCCAGCCAGGTCGAGGGAGAGCACCCTTCCCACTTCCCATTCCGAGGGCAGCCCTCCGGACGGAAAAGAAATCACCAGACCGACGGGAAGCACCGGCAGATCCTCCCCCGGCAAGGTGTGATGAACTTCCATGATCCGATTGCCCACGAGTCGCACCAGACTACGGCCGTCGCCGGGAAGGCTCGCGCCCGGATAGAGGAGGTCGTAGAAGCACGCCTCCCTGCCTGGCTCGCTGAGATTGCGCTGTTCGGCCGTGAGCTCCAGCCGGCTTCGCCCTAGCTGCGCAGACAGACCCGCTTCGCAGCTTACCCGGCGAATACGCAGCGAGCCGTCCGCGCTCACCAGGAAGGCGGGCTTGTTGAAGAGTGGCGGGCTCAAGACCCGTCCCCCAGAGATGATCAACCCCAGCGGCGAGCCGATGTACGACTCTGGCAGCCCGAGCTTTCCGACCAGCTCGGCATTCAGGATATAGCCACCGTTCCAGGCAATCTGCGCCCTTCTCCCCGGGGAACGCTCGAATCGACGCACGAACTCGGGAACCGTGCGATTCTCGCCCTTGGTGGTAACGATGGCATAGCGGAGCGGGCTCCGGCTGGGCGGCACCGAGGCGATGACTCCTGACCAGGGAGAGCCATCGGCGTAGATCCCATTCAGCGACTCGTGCACGACCGACGTCAGGCGACTCCCTTGCGGACTCGACAAGCGGCCGAGAACCTCCTCGACGGGCGAGCCGCGTTCAGCCGCATCCGCGCGCAGGGCGTCCAAGACGAACTCCGTGCCGAGACGCTTGCAGAGCCTACGGAAGCGCCGACCCGCCAGGGTTTCGCTCAAGCTCTTCGCAGTCTGGACGGGCGTCGGGTAAGCGAGGGTGCAACGCAGACCGGCGGGCGCCCACTGCACGTAGCCACTGCCGAGCGACACGCCCAGTAGATTCGCGGTCAACAAGTCGTCGGCGCGACCGATGTGAAAGCGCTCGATCGCCGCGCCGTCCGTGGTCATCGCCCCGTGCTCACAACACACGACCGCGAAGCCTCCCGCTTTGCGAACACCGTCGAGCGCGTGCAGGGCTTCCTCTCCGAGCTGTCGAAAATCGACGCCAACGGAGATCTGATCACTGGCAATCACCCGGCACACGCCGCGCTGGTGGAGCAGTTTGAGGTCGCGGTCGGCACTCACCCCGGATGGGGAGCCACCCACCAGATACTTTTCGAGGGCCTCCGCGGTGACTTCACCGGGCGACGCATCCCGCCGGACGATCAGGAAGATCGGCGGCAGTGCATCAACTTGCGACAGCGGGCGTTCAGACAGCTCGTCGGAAATCCCCAGTCCCAGGCGCAGGCGGGCGGTCTGCACCACGAAAATCTCGAGCTCGTGCTCCGTATTCGCGCCGGGAAAGAGCGCGAGCGGCACGCGCTCTCGCACACGCTCCAGCAGCCGATCTCGGTCGTCGATCTCGGGCACACCGCCACAGCCCAGTGCCACCGTGCCGTGCCAGTCGGCGAGTGAGTGGAGGCTCGCCTCTTCGACCGGCGACGGCGTCACGGCGCCAAAGAGCTCAGTATGGAGCAGAGCAATCACGCCCGTGAGCTCCTGGGGCGTCAGATCGCGATAGGGATGGTGGCGCCGGTTCCGGTGACGGTACGCGAAGGAGTGATCGATGCGAACAGGCATCTCACCCTCGCGCCGGAGGAAGAGCTCTTCCACTGAATTGTAGAACTCGGCCAGCTCCAGCCGCTCCGCCGGCTCCGGAGCGGCCGCTACCAGCCTGCGGGCAAAGGCGAAGGCCGTTCCCCGAAGCCGCTGTTCTTCGACCCGGAAGTAGCTCGGATCGATCAACGACTTCAGGAGCAACATGAACCCCATTCGGCCATAGCCCGGCAGGTATTCGCGATGGTCCGCAGCCAGCAGGCAGGAGAGCTCGGCTGAAGTGCCCGAGACCCTGTCGGCGAAGCGAGCCAGCGCGCTCGCCGCCCGTTTCTCTGCACTCGCCCCCGGTTGGAGCTGGAAGTGGAGCTTCCTCAGGATGACCTCGAACTCCGAGGCAAGCGCTCGCATGCTGAAGCGTCGCTCCACGACCTGACGGTTGTGCCTGGCGGTCTTCTCTGCCCCCTCCCGCGAGAGCAGCTGATCTCGCAGCCGATTCACCGTCGTGTCTTCGAAGCCGGGGCCCGAGAAAGCGTTCACATCGAGCCTGTCGTTCCGCGCGAGATTCTCGCCCACGACAGCAGAAAAGACATCTCGGGGCTCGTAGCGTCGCGTCAGGATGGGCACTCCGCAGGCGGCGGATTCGATGATGGGCAGCCCACGCCCCTCCGTCTCGCTGGGAAGCACCACGAGTGAGGCAATGTTGTAGAACTCCGGCATTCCGATGGGGTTCTCGTGCCCGGCGCGAAATTCGCGAGTGTCGAAGGCGCTGAAGAGCAAGGCGAGATAGACGCGGTCACGAACTCTGGAGTCCAACTTCGACACCATCGCAGCGAAGTTGCGAACCACGCCCTCGAGGTACGCCTCGTTGCTCGCCGCCACCGGTCCCGTCACCAGCAGCGTGAGCTTCTTCGAAGGGTCGGCATAAAAGGCCGCCGCGAATTCGCGATCGCGGAGCAAACGGGCGATCAGCTTGAAGTTGGACCCGATGCTCTTGCGCGCCAGAATTCGCGTTGGCTGCAGAAAAACCATGTTGTTGCTCGCGAAGTCGACCTGGGCCTGCTTGTCCCTGGCGATCAGAATCGGATGCCCCTTCTTCAGCGACCCCGCTTCGACGACCTGTTCCGCTGCCACTGCGCGAACTCTGGATCGACGGCCCTTGAGGATCTCGACCAGCTGGTCCCAGGTCTCGCGCGAGCGCCGTCGGCCCAGCGGCGCGTAGCGCTCGGTGTCGATGGCCGTACCAATCGCCGCGACGCCGGCAGGGTTCAGACCGATTTGTTCACAGAGCAGACGGGTCTGATGGGCGTTGATGCAGAGGCTGAGCCAACTGCGCGAGTCCCACGGATAGATCATCTCGAGAATCGAGAACACCTCACCGACGTGGGCATTCGTGAAGAAGTGGTCGCGGGGACCGGAGCGCAGCTTCCCGACCTGACGATCGACCGCACTGTGCCCCCCTTCGAAGTAGAAATCGTGGCAATTGTTGATCACCGGAACGCCCAGCAACTCGGAGACGAAGATCGTCGCCAGCGCCAGGGCCGGGTTGCCTGGATTGGAGTTGACGTTGACTAGGTAGAGGAGCCGAATCTCGTGCTCCTCGACGATCTCACCGAGGCTTCGACAAAGCTCCAGCGTCGCCTCCCAGAAGCGTTGGATGAGTTCGTTGTAGATGGGCCCACCCCGCTCGAGCTTTCGCTCGAAGAAGTCCCGGTAGAGCGGCCACTCGCCAAAGGCCTTCATGCCGTCCACACTGTGCCGACGTCCGTTCACATCGATCACGTTGTCGGCATACTCCGTGAAGTGGCTCCCGATGTAGTGGAACTTCGTGCCTGGCAAGACGGTCTCGAGGGCCCGAGCGTACTTGGCGATCTCCATGGAGACACCGTCGATTCCGTAGTTGAAGGTCAGGAAGGCGATCGCGTGGGAGAGCTCGCGCTTGAAGTGCTCGAAATCCCGGGCCGCGTGCATAACGGCCACGTCCCGGTTTTCGCGCAGGCGATCGATGAGGAGACCCAGCTCGAACCAGGTATTCACCGGCTCGGCCCGCAAACGGGCCAACATCTCGGTGGTTCTGGGGTGGGGCATGCTGTCTTTCGGCCTGTCGCCCGGGCAGCCCCGTCACGCCAGCCAGGTCTTAAAAGCTGAAAAGGACCTCAAGCTTCTGCTCGAGTACCTCGTACGAGAAATACTTGCGGCCCAGTGCGAAATTATGCTCGGCGATCTCCTTGCGCAAGTGCTCGTTGTGGAGAATCTCATCCACCTGTTCAACGGCCTCGTCGGTCAGCTTGCTGTCCTCGAGGGTCACGCAGCGGAAGCCCTTGCTCCCGATGTCGGGCCAGTAGACAGGCTTGTAGTTGTTGATGAAGATGGGTCGCCGGGCGAGTACGGCCTCTACGAAAGCGTTTCCGAAACCCTCGTACGTACTGAAATAGGTACACGCGACTGCGTTGGCATAGGCATCGGAGAGAGAGTAGATCTTGCGTCCGTCCGGGTTCCGGCGACGTTCGCTGAGGATTCGGTGGTAGGCAAAGCGAACTCGGTGGCCGAGGTTCTGCTCCGCGACCCGATCGACCAGACGCTTGAAGTAGCCCTTGCGCACATCGTCCGCCGCGCTGCCGGTAATGACGAGCTTGATGCGCGGATCGTCGAGCTGGCCGATCAGATCGATCGCGGTCTCGATGCCCTTGCGCTCGACGATGCGCGTAATCTGGAAGACCGCGATGTCGTCGCGATCGAAGCCTAGTTCCTGCAGCAGATCCCTGTTGTAGACGTCTGACACGCCGAAGGGTTTATTGAAGTCCATGACGTTGGGGACGACGAGGGCGTCGATGTCGAGGCGGTTCTTGAGTTCCTGCTGCGCTGCCAGGCTGATTACCGCATGGCGGGTTTGTGGATGGGAGCGGAGTGGGAAGGTCTGCTGCACCAGCTTGTCGATCTCTTGAAAGGGCGATTCGTAGCGATTGCCACGCTCCCATGCATAGTCGTGGTCATGGGTGACCAGCGGAATGTCCATTTTCTCCATCGCCATGCGGATCCCCATGCCCATGGACAGGTGACACGGCAGCGCCGATGCGTTCTCGGAGAGCAGCACGTCGATCTTGTTGCGCAACACCCAGCCGAAGATCTCGGTCGCCACGTGGTGCGCGTTGCTGTCGAGGTTCGAGAGCAGCTCGTCGGGGTCGTCGGGCGGGAAGAAGAACGCCCGGTTTTGTTCCCACTCACACTCCGGGGAGAAGAACGAGAGGATCGGGAGCCGGGTCGCCCGTTCGGGGGCCACCACCTGGCCCTTGAAGATGCCCGACAGGACAAAGACCTGATGGCCCATCCCCTCGAGGACGTGGATCCACTTCTCGGTCTCCAGCGCCACCCCGTCCACGTCGCCAATGCGTCCGATGATAATGCCGATGTTCACTGCCGTGTCCCCTTCGCCACGTGTTGACGGATAGAGGGGGGGCAGGAATGTCTGGGGGGGATCGACGATCGCGGCATAGTTTGTCGCATGCCGAGTCTCTTCGCTCGCACGAAGTCGCAGTCGTTCCCGCAGTTCCTGAGAACCCCGATCGGGAGGCCGTGAAGACCGGTCGCTCGGGCAGAAGACTGTGGCCCTGCGAACCTCGGATCCCCCGGGGACTCGTCATCACAGCAGGTTCTCGGACCTCGATCGCCCACGCGACCACCCTACCCGAATGACGGCGGCTTTCCGAACGACGGTGGCATTGCGCCGGGATCTGCAAAGCGGCCTGGCCGTCTTTCCGACCCCCTCCGCCTCCGGTCCCGCAAGCGCAACCGCGACATTGTGCCGTGGACCGAGCACAGCTTGGAGATCCTCAGGCTTCGCCGAAGGGCGCCACGGCCCAGATATTGGATGGGTCTCCACCCCAGCGTTCTTGCCACCGCCTACTTGCGAGCCGGTTTGTCGGTCCACAACCAGACCACCCCTCGGCTCCAACATCCCGATTCGCGGAGGCACTGCAGTGCGATCCAAGCAGGCGGTGATCGCTACGCTGGCGGCCGCAGGCTATTCGGAGCCGCTGCTCTCACTCTCGAAGTAGACCTCCGCATCAAGGCTTCCCGAACAGCGGCGGCAGTCACGCGGGCGCCCACCAAGGGCGTCCCCGCATCCGAATTCGACTTGTACTCCCCCGGCAGCGAGGATCCAGCCAGACGAGTTGCGGGTCGTTGCCCTGGGCACCGGCATGCCGAGCGCCCGGCCCCAGCAGGCGGCTGCCTGCTGGCTGGTCGAGCTGGGAAACGGCGACCCGTTTCTCTTCGATCTCGGGGCCGGCTGCCACGAGCGGATCGCCGCCCAGAAAATTCCATACGACTACTTGGACCAGCTGTTCTACGACGGGAACGGCGTGATTATCCGCAGCATCCCGGCCCTTCACACAATCGCCGTGTCAGAGCACTCCGACGCCACCCCTGGCTTCGCAGCTTCCAGCGCTTGGCTTGAGATGCAGGGTGCTCGCGTCCCTCGTGCTGAGGGCTACCGCTGGGCCAGGATCAGAGCGACCCGCTCGCCTTGACGGGCGGCTTCGCGGTCGGTTTCTCCGATTCGATGGCGGCCCGGCGCGCGGCGCTGGGGCAGGCCCTGGGATTCTGCTGGTGGGAGAACCAGCCCCAGCCGCACTCG
>SMVA01190718.1_pt1 | contig 13946 bp, 12 predicted proteins | sample 2456451 | NCBI WGS metagenome assembly SMVA01 (sample SAMN11095933, study PRJNA526329) | marine sediment metagenome | biome: Marine sediment; feature: Surficial sediment; material: Deep marine sediment; isolation source: Hadal surficial sediment | place: Pacific Ocean | collected 2014-05 | depth...
AATACTTTCTCGATAGCACCGGTAGTGAATGGTTAAGCGGAACGCTATCAGGAAAACCGGCGGGCATGTTTACGTCAACATCTACGTTACACGGCGGCCAGGAAACAACGTTGCTCTCAATGGCATTGCCGCTCATGCACCACGGCATGCTAATTGTCGGCCTGCCCTACACTGAAGATGCCCTGTCAACGACCACCAGTGGCGGTACGCCGTATGGAGCCAGCCATGTCACCTGGAACCGGGATGCCGATCGTCTCAGCGACGAGGAAAAACAACTGGCGCAGGCACTCGGTACACGAGTCGCAAAGATCGCAGTGAAGCTCGGCGCTACCTAAACGAATTTAGAATTTCTGGACAAGCTGCTCAAGGTTTCTTTCACGAACGGAATCGTCAGGCGGCGCTTGGCTGCTAGCGCAGCGCTATCGAGCTGATCCAGCAATGCATACAAGCTCGCCATATCCCGCCTACTACGATTCAAGAGGAAATTTGCCGTGTCGTCGGGCAGATCCAGGCCGCGATGACGGGCTCTGAGCCGTAACGCCTTGATACGATCCGCCTCATCGAGCGCGGTCAGGTGGAAGGCCGGCAGCAAGGAAAAACGGCTTGCGAGATCAGCGAGACCAAAACGGCATTCCCGCGGCGCTGCGACGGCCGCCGCCACCAGACTGCCGCCCGAGTCAGCGACCAGGTTATACAGCGTAAACAGCGCCAGATCCCAGTCGGCATCGCCGGCAACCAGGTGCACGTCATCGAGGCAAACGAATTGCCGACTGGACAGGCCGTCCAATATGCCGGGTCCCGCGTCAGCCAGCAACGCCAATGGTACATAAGCGGCGCGATCGTCCTGCTTTTCGCAAACGGCTTGCAGAAGATGCGTCTTGCCGGTTGCCGCCGCCCCCCAAATCCAGCAGCCGGGCCCATCGCCAGTTTCCGCGAGCTCATTCAGGAAGGAGACAAGCGCATCGTTGTCCGCTGGCCAGAAGCTCTCGAAAACCGCGTGGTCCTGTAGTTTCAGCGGCAGGGCCAACTGCGTTAAGGGCACCTCTATGTACCTCTCGTGAGCCGCGTTGCTGGCCAGATCGATGGCGCGACGCGGCGCGTGCCGAAGGTAATGGCCCAAGTCCTTGGCGAGGTGCGCAACAATGTCGCGGCGCGATCTGGCCGCAACCCGTATGGGCCGTGGCCCAGTCCGCCGATGTGGGTAATACATGCAACGGTGTTGCTTGCGGACTGACATTTGTTACAGAGACAGTTCATGTGGTAGGGCAATCAAGCTGGAGTACTAAAGATCAATCCGCAGTAACCGCCATTGTATAACGAAGCCTCTTGGGCGGATTGGGATGCGCTAGACACGCTTGCCGTATCCAGATACTGTCTTCGCGTATCCGCCTTGCCAAACGTGCAACAGCCCTACGGCGCGGCCACGACAGGTACATAGAGGTGCCCTCATGGTGTGGTTTCTCCTGCAGCGTTCTGCTCGCCACTTTTTGCAGGGCGCAATTCCGCATGTTCCGCGAGATACCGGTTATAAGCGAAGCGGACCAGCACAGACAGGACCGCGGCTGCCGGCAACGCCAGCAGGATGCCGAAAAAACCGAACAACTGGCCGCCGGCTGCAATGGAGAAAATGACCAAAACCGGGTGCAGGCCGATGCGGTCGCCAACCAGCTTCGGTGTCAGCAATGACCCTTCAATCATTTGTGCAACGGTAAATGTCGCGACCACACCGACAAGGCGCAGCCAGGGTTCCGGTTCCAGTGCGACCGTCAACCCGGCGAGCCCGATACCGAAAACGAAACCGAGATACGGTACAAAACTGACCAGTCCCGCAACGACGCCGATGGCGATCGCGAACTTGAGTCCAACCAGGCTCAAACCCGCTGCATAGATAATACCCAGCGCAATCATGACCAGAATCTGGCCGCGCAGAAACGCACCCAGCACCTCATCCGTCTCGCGGGCCAGTGAGATCACGGTTTCGCGCTGGTGGGACGGCACGATGGCACCAATCTTATGCAGTATCGAGTCCCAGTCGCGTAACAGGTAAAAAGTGAGTATCGGAATAAGGAACAGGCTGATGACCGCGGTGGCGAGCACACCGCCGGAACGGCTAACTGACAACAATATGGTCGCACCCCAGTCGCCAGCCAGGTCACTGTAGCGCGCGAGGAAAGCACCAAGACCGATTTCCTCGCCGGGCTCAACGCCGATGAATCCGATGATCTTCGGCAACCAGACCTGCTCGACCTGTACAACAATTCCCGGCAATGCTTCGAGCAAAGCGGATATCTGAGTTCGTATCAGCGGTACCACCAGCAGGATTAACAAACCGAGCCCGACGAAAGTCAGCACGAAAACGCTGACAACGGCGATCGTCCGCGGAAACTTGAGTCGCTGCAGCCGGTCCGCCAGTGGATCGCCGATGTAGGCGAGCAACCCGGCCGCGATAAACGGTGTCAGCACCGGCGCCAGCAGCCACAGGAGCCAACCGCATAGCGCGATCGCGATGACCCAGTTGTTGCGCAACGAGGCACTCATTTCATTGCTCATCAATGTTGCCGCCATGCTGTGCCAGGCTAGCCCATGACCAGACATAGTCGATGCCGCTGATCACAACCGTCACCACGATCGAGGCCCCGAGCACGGTAAGCGTGATTTGATCCGGCCAGCCGAATGCCGCGCGACTGAGAACGAAGATAATAAACAGCAACTGCAGCGCCGTATTCAGCTTGCTGATTCGGGTTGGCTGGCCCTCTACCGGGCGAATCAGGAAATTGTATACAGTAGCCCCGCCGACGATGACGACATCCCGGAATATGACCAGAACGCCCAGCCACAGTGGAATATGACCCGTGTAAACCAGCACGATGAAGGTGCCTGCAACCAGCAATTTGTCTGCTATGGGGTCCAGCAATGCGCCGATGCGCGTACGCCAGTCAAAGCGCTTCGCCAGATAGCCATCGACACCATCCGAGAAACCCGCAACAAAACACAACGCCAGGGCTGATCCGTATCGGGCGTTGATAATCAGCAGCAGAATCGGAATTACCAGCACAATGCGCAGTAGGGAAATTGCATTTGGCAGCCAGCGAAGCGACATTCGATGTCAATCCGAGCGATACAGAAATTCGAGCGTATTTCGTTGCGAGACACCGCTGTCAAAAGTGCGATACGGGTAATCATCGTCGTCGAAGGGCACGACTTCAACCTCCCTGCTGTACGGATCAACCACCTCAAGCATGTAGCTCGACTCGAGCGTACGTTGCAGACGCTCAGTCCCGCCCTGAATCGCAATTTTATAAATAATCCGGTCACCGTCAACCGAATCAATCATTAACGCGTCAATCCCCCGCAGGTTCTCCATAAATCGTTGCACGCGTCCAAATGCGTTAACAGAGTCAACGCCGGAGATAATGAGCCGAATGGTGTCGATCGGTGCGCGGCCGCTGACTGCGTAAAGTGCGGCCAGTGAATCGGCGAGCTGATGAATCACCTCCTCCGGCTCGCCGTCCCAGCCCGCCCTTTCCCCGGCGTGGTACCAACTCCAGCGATTTGCTTGCAACGAATCCGGACGAATTCGGCCGAGCAGCACCGACTCGGCCTCGTAGCGAGTCGATGCCTGCAACAGCAAATCATCGAATCCGCCCCAAATATCGCTGAAGCTGATGTTTTCAAGGTCTTCAGTATCGAGCAGCGGGAACAGGACAGGAATACCACGGCGGGTGGCGACTTCCGCCACGCGTTCACGTAACAGCCGATTCCGGTCGATGGAGCGCGCGTCGCTGGAGATTCGCTGTGGATCGTCGGCCGCAACGATTTCCCGCTCGCCCTGGCCCCAGTCAACCGCAAGCCACACCAGTGTCAGGGGACGGTCACGGCCCCAGACGGTTGCCCCGGTTTGCCGCAGCACGCCTTCGATCGCGGGCCCGTCAAGCGACACCACGAGGGTATTGTCAGGTCCGGGGCGATACTGCAGCACATACCGGGCCGGGTTCGGAAACAGCGCCGCAATTTCCTCGGAATCAACGACCGCCGTGGTCCCGGTGACGCGCACCAACACCTCTGTCAGCGCGGTTTGATAAGCAAAGCTTCTCGAATCAGGATCATTCGGGTCCAGCGGCACCTGCACGGAATAAAGCGAGGTCATTTCAACAGCCGCCGCCGTTGCGCAGAACCACAGTACTGCAACGCCGAGCACCAATCGCAGCATGCGTGCCTTGCGGTAATTGCCTGTGCCGGCCGTGGGCCGGATGCAAATGCTGGCCGTGGGCCCGGCGAGGCGCCCTTGTCGTGTCATATCAATCTGCATGCAATCTGCCCGATCCGCGAACGGTGAAAAGGGTGTTTCCCGATCCCAAACGAAGCTCTATTATATCGCCCCGGGAGTCTGCGCGGCAGAATTTGCCACTCATTGTTTACAACGGACATTTGGCAACCAGAATGACAATAAAGCCACTCACATATAAAGATGCCGGCGTCGACATAGAAGCCGGCAATGACCTGATCGAGCAAATCAAACCGCTGGTTGCAAGAACGATGCGTCCGGAGGTGCTAACCGGGCTGGGTGGATTCGGCGGCCTGTTTGCACTGCCGCCAGATAAATACAGGGAGCCGGTGCTGGTCTCCGGCACTGATGGCGTCGGCACCAAGCTCAAGCTGGCGCAGTCGTTGAACCGGCACGACACGATTGGCATTGATCTGGTCGCCATGTGTGTCAATGACGTATTGGTGCAGGGTGCCGAGCCGTTGTTTTTTCTCGATTATTTCGCCTGTGGGCATCTGGACACCGATGTTGCCGCGTCGGTCATCGGCGGCATCGCCGCCGGCTGCGAGCAGGCTGGCGCCGCATTGATCGGCGGAGAAACAGCGGAAATGCCGGACATGTACCCGGATGGCGAATACGATCTTGCCGGATTCTGCGTAGGCGCAGTTGAGCGCGCAAACCTGATCGATGGGAGCGCAATTTCTGCGGGTGACGCAATGATCGGCATTGCCTCAAGTGGCCCGCATTCGAATGGCTATTCGTTGATCCGCAAAGTACTCGAACTCGCCGGGAATCCCGATATCGACGGTACGCCTGCCGAGGCGTTGCTGCTGGAACCGACGAAAATTTACGTCAAATCGATTTTGCAACTCGTAAAGTCAGTCAACGTCAAAGGCCTCGCCCACATCACCGGTGGCGGACTGACGGAAAACATCCCCAGGATACTGCATGGCGACCTGCATGCAGCGATTGCGGTAGATAGCTGGCAGCCAGGCCCTGTATTTGAATGGCTGGCCGTCTCAGGCCGTATCGCGATTGATGAAATGCGCCGCACATTCAATTGCGGCGTTGGCATGGTCGTCGTCGTTGACGCGGCAGATGCGGATGCAACAGTGGCAACGCTCGCAGCGGGCGGTGAAAGCGCCTGGCGACTGGGCGAGATCAGGGAAGGTGCCGGCGGGGTGGTTTACGTTTGAGCAACCCTTCTTGAGCAACCTTTGCGCGGCGGTGCTGATTTCCGGCAGTGGCACCAATCTGCAGGCATTCATCGATGAGGTTGCAGCAGGGCAACTCGAGCTGGACCTGTCAGTGGTGCTGAGTAACCGCCCGGATGCTGGCGGACTCGAGCGCGCGCGCAATGCCAACATCACGGTCGAATGCATCCGCCACCAGGATTATGCGCAACGAGCCCTCTATGACGCGGCGCTGGTCGAGGCGCTGGATAAGTATCAACCAGACATCATTATTCTGGCCGGCTTCATGCGCATCCTGACCGGCACCTTTCTCAATTACTTCAGCGGACGCGTGCTCAACATACACCCTTCCCTGTTACCGAAATTTACGGGTCTCGATACGCATCAACGCGCCATCGATGCCGGCGAGGAGTTTCATGGCAGTACCGTGCATTTTGTGACCGAAGAACTGGATGGTGGCCCGGCGATCATTCAGGGCCGGGTACCGGTCCTGCCGGACGATTCAGCGTCGGAACTTGCCGCGAGAGTACTCGCGGTCGAACACAGGATTTATCCGGAAGCCGCCAGGTTATTCGCGGCAGGCCGCATCGAATGCAGAGATGGCAGCGCCTGGCTGGATGGGGAGCGGCTCACCGAACCATTGAAATGGCCGGAAAATCAGCCGTAGGAGCTCGGCCCAGCGAGCGAATTGCTTTGTTTCCTATTGGTGGATTCACCCTTAGCAAACATTGCAGGGATTGATTATGGATCAATCCCTGCAATGTTTGTCGCTCGCTGGGGCGAGCTCCTACAGGCGAGCTCCTACAGGCGAGCTCCTACGACACAGTGAATCAAGCCTTGGGTAACGTTACACCCTTCTGGCCCTGGTACTTGCCGCCCTTGTCCTTGTACGAGATCTCGCACTCTTCGTCGGATTCGAAAAACAGCATCTGCGCCACCCCTTCGTTCGCATATATCTTTGCGGGCAGTGGCGTCGTGTTTGAGAACTCGAGCGTGACGTGGCCCTCCCACTCGGGCTCGAGCGGCGTGACATTGACGATGATGCCGCAACGCGCGTAGGTCGATTTTCCGAGGCAGATCGTGAGCACGTTGCGCGGTATTCGAAAATATTCGATCGTTCGTGCCAGTGCGAAAGAATTCGGCGGGATGACGCAGATGTCGCCTTGCTTGTCCACGAAACTGGATTCATCGAACGCCTTCGGATCGACGAACGCCGATTCGATATTCGTAAATATCTTGAATTCGTCGGCGCAACGCACATCGTAGCCGTAACTGGAGGTTCCGTAGGAGACGATACGTTCGCCGTTGACTTCCCGAACCTGTCCGGGCTCGAAAGGCTCGATCAGACCCTGCTCCTGCGCCATCTTACGGATCCAGCGATCGGATTTTATGCTCATTTATTTTCAACCACGATATTCGGAAAACGGCGACTATAGTCCTTGCCCTGTAACGCCAGCCGTGCGGCCATGCGTCTCGCGGTCGCCCGATACGCGTCTGCAGGGGCCGTATCCGGTGCGGCGACCACAGTAGGGTTTCCACTATCGGTCTGTTCGCGAATCCGCAGGTCGAGTGGCAACTGGCCCAGCAATTCAAGCTCGTATTCAGCTGCCATTTGCGCCCCGCCGCCGCTGCCGAACAACGGCTCCTCATGGCCGCAATTGGTGCAGACGTGGATACTCATGTTTTCGATGACTCCCAGCACAGGAACCGATACCTTGCGAAACATCTGCAATCCCTTGCGGGCATCCAGCAATGCAATGTCCTGTGGCGTCGTAATAATGACGGCGCCACTGACCGGCACCTTTTGTGACAATGTCAATTGAATATCACCAGTGCCAGGCGGCATGTCGACGATCAGGTAATCCAGATCCAACCACTGTGTTTGCTGCAACATCTGATTCAGTGCCTGGGTCACCATTGGTCCGCGCCAGACCATCGGCTGATCGGCGTCAATCAGGAACCCGATGGACATCAGCTGGATGCCGTGTGCGCTCAGCGGATTCATGGATTGACCGTCATCGCTGGTCGGCCGCTCGCCGGATACGCCGAGCATCAACGGAATACTCGGTCCGTAGATGTCAGCATCGAGGATACCGACATTTGCGCCCTCGCCGGCAAGTGCGAGCGCAAGATTGACTGCCGTCGTGGATTTACCGACGCCGCCTTTACCAGACGCGATCGCAATGATGTTCTTGACGTTTTCGAGTGGTTTCAGGTTGCGCTGTACGCCATGCGCCGTGATCCTGGTGCCTACAGCCACCGACACATCTTCAATGTCGGCGGTCGTTTGGGCGGCTTCCTTGACAGCCTGTTCGAGGTCGGCATGAATACCGCTGGCCGGAAAGCCGAGCTGGATATCGATCGAGGCCTTGTTGCCGTCCACGGCAACACTTGCCACCCGGCCGACATCGGCCACGGAATGGCCTGTTCCCGGCACCTGAACGGCTCCAATACTATGTTTCAGGTCAGATTCTGCAGACAATGTCACACTTCCCACAGTTGCATTAGGTTAAATTTATCCAGGGACGCCGATGCTGGCGTCCGGGGGCGGTATTGTAACCAGATTGGCCGGAAAGTTGCCCCGGCTCAACGGATTCCAGGCTTGCAGAAAAAGCCGGGGTCACAATTGGCCATGCAGGTGATATGGCATAATGCCGCGTTGGTGAGGACGGAGAGGACTGCGGATGCGGCGCTTGGGCGTCTGAAAACCCGCCAGTTCGCTCAATCGATTTCAAATTTGATGGCGTCAATTAACAAGGCACAGATCGAATCGTGTGCATGGGAGCGAATTGCCAGCACCGTGTGCTGGCGCTCGCCAGTGTCAAACACAGAAATCCTTGCGAAATCCACCATCAACATTCGGGCAGACTATCGCTGATGGGTATCCTCGGTGGCTTTCGGACAGATCAGCTGATTGGTCAATTGGTGAGCGAATCCGACGCCAATTCCATGGCCGCCCAAAAAACCATTGAACGCCTGAAAAAAATCGGCCCGAAAGTCATTCCGAAAATCATCGATGCGCTCGCGATGAGCGACAAGACGCACACAATGGTTTTTGTCGACATACTCGCAAGCCAGGTCAGCGACAAGACGCTTAAGTATTACCAGGAGGGTCTGGCCGACGGTGGCGATCGTGTCGTTACGGGAACGGCGTGGGCGCTCTCCAGCAGCAACAATTACAATCCCAATTCCCTGCTCGATTTCCTGGACGATCCCGACGTATCAAAGCCCGCGCTGATCGACGTGCTCAAGGTCCATAAAAAGGATCTGAGCGTGCATGATCTCATGCAACGCGCCTATAAACTGGACCCAAAAGCGAAGGCGGCGCTTTTCGCAATCATCGAAGATGTGGTGTCCGTCGATATGGTTCCCGACCTGATCAACCGCATGGGCGGCAAGGACCCGGCCATCAAGATTCACATCATGAGGCTGCTGACGAAATTCAACAAGGACGAAATCACCCGGGCGTTCGAGATGCAGCTCAGCGACTCTAACAAGCTCGTACGCAGCGCCGCACTCGATGCCCTCCATGATCGGAAAGGACACGTCACCATCGAAAAAGTGGCGAAGATTCTGCTGGACCCGGACCTGGAAGTACAAAATAAAGCCGTCGATTTATTGATCAAGCTCAACCACCCGGAAACCATCCAATATCTCGTAACTGCTCTCAAAGACGAGTCCGAGTACACGCGGCGTGCCGCCGTCGAAGTACTCAATGAAGTCTGCAATCCAAATTCGATCAAGGATTTGCTGGAAGCCATCAAAGATGACGACTGGTGGGTGCGCGCCCGCGCCGGCGATGCGCTGGCAGAGATCGGCGGACCGAAAGTCGTTAACTCGGTACTCGAACTGGTCAAGGACAAAGACGAAGAAATCCGTCGCACAGCCATCGAGATTCTGAATGCGACAAAAGATGAGACCGCCGTCGATACGCTCATCAAGGCTACCGACGATGAGGACTGGTGGGTGCGCGAGCGTGCAGTGGATGCGCTGGCGCAGATCGGCAGCAAGAAAGCGCTGCCGAAGCTCGTCGGCATGCTTGGCAGGAACGCCAAGACAGACACGGTCGTCGTACGCGCGCTGGGCAAGCTGGGTGATGCCGACATCATTTCCAAGATCGTCCCCATGTTGAAACGGCCAGAGCTGGAAATTCAGGTCGAGGCCATCAAGGCGATCTCGCATCTTGCCGACGAAGCTCACGCCAAAACCGTACGCAACTTGTTTCAGGAATTGAAGAAGTCTGAAGACAAAACGCTCGTCAATAACGCGGACAAGGCGATCAAGGAAATCGACGCTAAATTCTCCGAACCCGTACTTGCCGAAAACGTTCGTGCAGAAAAGATGAAGGAGCACACACAGACGCTGTTACTCGACGACAACGAACTCCAAGAATTAATTGGTGCTGAGGCGCCGGTCGCCGCACCCGCACCCGCACCCGCACCCGCACCCGCACCCGAGTCATTGCCGGTTCTCGACGTTTCGAAACTGGAGCCAGGATATGTCATTGATGGCCGATACAAATACATAGAAAAAATCGGCAAGGGCGCATTTGGCACCGTGCTCCTGATGGAGGACCAGGTCGTCGACGAGCAATTGATATTGAAGTTCCTGAATCCGAATGTATCGTCAGACGAAGAAATGATGAAGCGTTTCGTACACGAGCTGCGCTACTCGCGAATGATCACACACAAAAACGTCATCCGTATTTATGACTTCCTGCACCTGCAGGGCGCCTACGCAATCTCGATGGAATATTTCCCGTCCCACACACTCAGCGGAGAGATTCCGGACAGCAAGCCGATGAATTTTGCAAAGGCACTGCAATTTTCGATGGATATGGTGACGGGAATGGGCGTCGCTCACCAGGCCGGCGTAATACATCGCGACCTGAAACCCGCCAATATCCTGGTCAATGAGAAAGGCCTGCTAAAGATTGTGGACTTCGGCGTTGCGGCTGCGGCGAGCAGCGGGGACACCCAACTCACCAAAACCGGCTATGTGATCGGCTCACCCAAATATATGGCCCCGGAACAGATTCTCGGCAAGAAAGTCAATGAGGCTGCCGATATCTACAGCATTGGGGTCATCATGTACGAGATGCTCACCGGTATTCCCCCATACAGCCGCGGTGATCACATGTCGGTCATGTATCAGCATGTCCAGGGCAAGGCCAAGACCTGCCAGGAGATCAATCCGGAAATTCCGGACGATTACGCCCGCATCATCGGCAAGTCCATGTTTGTGGACAAAACCAAGCGATATCAGTCGATGGACGAACTGATGGACGCTTTAACCGAAATTCAACTCTAAAAATGTGCGCCAGCGCACTGGCGCCCACCCCTGATTCATCCTACGATACGTGCAAATCCATGCATTTGGGCTGCATTTAGTATCCATATTCTATGCCACGTATCGACTCATTCCTGAAACTGGGCCTCACCCAGGGTTGCTCGGACATCCATCTTGCGGTTGGCGTGCCACCGATGCTGCGCATGAATGGCGACCTGATGCCCATCAAATTCAGGAAGTTATCGGATACCGAGCTTGAAAGCTATGTCATGGAAATCCTCAGCGATTCGCAAAAGGACTACTTTTATTCTGGCCGCGACCTCGATTTTTCCTACGTCGCGGAAGACGGCGGACGCTTTCGTGTCAATCTGTTTCGCAAGGATACGGGCGTCGGGGCGGTCTTCCGCCATATCCCGAACGAAGTGCCGACACTCGAAAGACTTAATATTCCCGACGTGATACGCAGCTTCTGCGATTACCACCAGGGGATGGTGCTGGTTACCGGCTCCACGGGCACGGGCAAGTCGACGACGCTCGCCGCAATGGTCAATCACCTGAACAATACGCGCAGCCTGAACATCATCAGTCTCGAAGACCCCATCGAATTCGTGCACCCCAGCAAGAAGAGCCAGCTTATTCAACGCGAACTCGGCACGCATTTGAAAACCTTTTCCGACGGCGTTCGCTCGGCGATGCGCGAGGACCCGGACGTGATCCTGGTCGGCGAGATGCGCGACGCGGATACGATATCGATGGCGATGACCGCGGCGGAAACCGGTCACCTTGTACTGGGTACGCTGCATACAACGAGCGCCGTCAAATCGATCGATCGAATCATCGATGCTTTACCGGGCGATTTGCGGGAACAAACGAAAAGCTTCCTGTCGCAAAGTTTAAAAGCTGTGGTGACGCAGGTGCTGGTCAAGACGCCCGATGGGCGTGGCCGTAAGGCGGTATTTGAAATTCTGATCAATAACCGTGCTATAGCCAAGCTGATCATGACAGATCAATCTCACCAGATTCCATCGCAGCTGCAAACGGGCAGGAACGTCGGCATGCAACTGATGGACCAGGCGCTGCTGGATTCGATTCGGGCAAAAGAAGTTGATCCGGACGATGCATTTCGCTACGCGCTCGACAAGAAGAAGTTTCAGCGATTCGTCACGAATTCCGATATTGTCCCGACCCTGGATCCGGACGACTAGTCGTTCACGAAAATATTGCAGATGAATAAGATCGATCAATTCCTCAAAGACGCGCTCGCGAAGAACAGCTCAGATTTGCATTTTATTTCTGGCGATCCTCCCCGAGTCCGTGTTCATGGTTCCTTAACGCAGCTGAATGATGACGTTCTGACAATCGATTTCGTAAAAGAAGCAGTATACGAAATCATGAGCGGCCAGCTGCAGCGTGACTTCGAGAAAGATGATGCTGTCGATTTTGCGTATGAGATACCGGACATCTCGCGATTCCGCGTCAATGTCATGCGACACCTCAACGGTTACGGCGCCGTACTACGAGCCATTCCTTCGACGGCACTGACGCTCGAGCAACTCGACATGCCCGAAGTCGTGCACAATCTTTGCAAGCAGACGCAGGGCATGATCCTGGTGACCGGCAAAACCGGATCCGGAAAATCCACAACACTCGCCGCGATGGTCGACGCGATCAACAAGCGCATCAAGGGCCATATTCTGACGATCGAGGACCCGATTGAATTCGTGCACGCCAGCAAGAGCTGCCTTATCAGCCAGCGCGAAATCGGCAAGCACAGTGAGTCCTTTGCCGATGCGCTGAACTCGGCCTTGCGTGAGGATCCCGATGTCATCCTGGTGGGCGAACTCAGGGACCTGGAGACCATCAGCATCGCGGTTACGGCCGCCGAGATGGGCATCCTGGTCATGGGAACATTGCACACCAATGGTGCTGCTGCAACGGTTGACAGGATGGTCAACACATTCCCGGCGGACAAGCAAAATCATATTCGGACGATGTTGTCGACTTCCCTTCGTGGTGTTATCTCACAGCAACTCCTGCCCCGGAAAGACAAGCCGGGCCGGGTCGCTGCCCTGGAAATCCTTGTCAACACCTCCGGCGTCGCCAACCTGCTGCGCCAGGGCAAGCTCGATCAGCTGGAGACGGCAATGCAAAGCGGTGGCGCGACCGGTATGCAGACGATGGACTCGGCGTTGATGGAGCTTGTGGAAAGCGGTGTGATCTCCACGCAGGAGGCTTATAAACAGGCGAATAACAAGGCCAAGTTCAAGTCGCTGCAAGAGGATTCTGACGAGTCGCTGGACGAGTATGTTGACCCCGTTTAGGGTTATTGATTTCACAAGTTTGCCCGGCTAACTAAACCCAACCGAATTTTGTCGTACGTGGCATAATTCCCTGCGCGTTGAAGGCGCCATTCGATCGCGGATGGTGATTTTCGGCAAATACTCGAATAGTCAGGCACGCCTCCGGCGACAAGGATGACAAACCCAGTCCGAAAAATAATGGTATCCAGCGCTCTGCCCTACGCGAATGGATACATCCACATGGGACACCTTGTCGAGTACATCCAATCGGATATCTGGGCACGTTTCCAGAAACTTCGTGGTCACCAGTGCACCTACGTTTGCGCGGCCGATGCCCACGGCACACCAATCATGATCAAAGCGCGCGAGGAAGGCATTACGCCTGAAGAACTCGTGACCAGGGTTTCGCAGGAACAGCACGAGGATCTGCAGGCATTCGACGTCGCGTTTGACAATTTTTATACGACCCACTCCGAAGAAAACGAGCAGCTCGTTAGCCGTATGTTTTTGGCCCTGCGCGATGCCGATTACGTATATACAAAAACCATCGAACAGGCGTTCGACGAACAGGAGAAACTTTTCCTGCCGGATCGTTTCGTTAGCGGCACCTGCCCGCGCTGCAAAAGTGAAAAGCAGTACGGTGACGCATGTGAAGTTTGCGGCGCAACCTACACTCCCAATGACCTGATTGATCCGGTTTCAGTTATTTCCGGGAGCAAACCAGTGTGGAAGGAATCCGAACATTATTTCTTTCGCCTTAGCGAATTCGATGAACGTTTGCGCACCTGGATCGAATCGGCAAATCTGCACCAGAACATTACGAGCAAGCTCGAGGAATGGTTTGCCGCCGGACTAAAGGACTGGGATATATCGCGGGACGAGCCGTATTTCGGATTTTTG
>SMVA01408328.1_pt1 | contig 13943 bp, 11 predicted proteins | sample 2456451 | NCBI WGS metagenome assembly SMVA01 (sample SAMN11095933, study PRJNA526329) | marine sediment metagenome | biome: Marine sediment; feature: Surficial sediment; material: Deep marine sediment; isolation source: Hadal surficial sediment | place: Pacific Ocean | collected 2014-05 | depth...
CGAGACGCGCGTCATCTTCTGGTTCGTGTTGTTCGCCTGGTCCGGACTGGGCGCCAGTTTCGGGCCGGTGATCCTGTTCACCCTGTACTCGAAAACCGTCACCCGCGCGGGCGCCATCGCCGGCATGCTCACCGGTTTCATCAGCACCCTTGCGTGGAAAATCAGCGGCTTGTCCGACACCGTGGTCTACGAACTGGTCCCGGCGTTTTTACTGGCATCGCTCGCCGTCTGGGGCGTCAGCCAGATCACCCAACCTCGATCTATCCGATAAAAAATTTATCCTTTTCGAGCATTAAAAATTTTGATTATTTGTTCAGCTGGTGCAAAATGATCTCGACCATTTGGCGGGAGGCGCCTTTTTGCGCTTCAATCAGGGCGCTAGCTTTTTGCTCAATTTGCGCCATTTTGATCGAATCACCCAGCAAGGCATTGATCCTCTGTTCCAGGTCGTGGGCGTTGTGCACCACTTCCGCCACGCCGTGCCGGTGAAGCTGGTCGGCGGTTTCTGTGAAGTTTTCGATGTACGGGCCGTGCAGGACCAGCTTGCCGTGGGAGGCCGGTTCGATCAGGCTGTGGCCGCCGCCCGGCGCGATCAGACTGCGCCCGACGAAAGTGACATCGGCGATGGCGTAGACTTGGGCCAGTTCGCCCAGGGTGTCGAGCAGAACGATGCTGTCGCTGTGCGAGGCGCTGGGGGAAACCTCAGAACGCAGGACGAATTTCAGTTGCTGGTGCTCCAGCATTCGCATCAGTTTGGGGATGCGTTCCAGCCGCCGGGGCGCCAGGACGAGGGTGAGTCGCGGGTGGCGTAGTTTTAATTTTTTAAATGCTTCCAGAATGATGGATTCTTCTCCCGCGTGGGTGCTCCCCGCCACCCACACCGGGTGGCTTGCGGGAATTTTCATTTCTTCCCGAATGCGGGTGCGCTCGGGATCGAGGACCGGTTTCAGCATGTCGTACTTGGTGTCGCCGGTGACCCGCATCTGCCCGGCCCGCGCTCCCAGTTTTTGCATCGATGTTTTACCCCGATCGTTTTGCATGCAGATCACGGCAAATGCTTGCATCAGGTGCCGCACCAGAACACGAACCTTGCGGTATTTTTGGTAAGACCGCTCCGACACCCGGCCGTTGAACACGATTTGCGGGACGCCCTTTTCCTTCAGCATGAGAATGAGGCCGGGCCAGAACCCGGTATCGGTGAGGATGAACAAATTGGGGCGAATGCCGGCCACCGCCAGGGTCAGAAAAGGCCAGCAGTCGATCGGATGAAAAACGATCTGGTCGACAAACTTCAAGTGTTTTTGAGCGCCGTCGTAACCGGAGTCGGTGGTGACGGAAACCACCAGTTGAAGTTCGGGTGCCTCTTTACGCAGACGTTTGAGTACCGGGGCGGCGGCGTTGACCTCGCCCAGCGAAAGCGCGTGCAACCAGACGGTTTTTTGCGAATCGGTTTTTGGTATTTGTGGAATGATGCCGAAGTGGTGCGCCAGGCCGCGCCGCTTTTTCCCGGTGATCAGGGCATAAGCCGCGAATATTGGGACGACAGCCAAGGCCGCCAGCGAGGAAATAAATTTGTAAAATCCGGTCATTTAAAAGAATTCATAAGGGAATCGATCATTTCCAAATTGCGTTCGGTTGCGCCCCGGTGCTGGTTCACCGTTTGCGCCGCCAGTGCGCCCAACCGTTTCACTTCCTCCGGCTGGCGGAGCAGGTCCTGGAGGACGGTGTATAAATCCGCCGGGCGATCGATCTGAATACCGCCGCCCGAGGCCGACAGAAAACCCGCTTCCTCGGCAAAGTTGTTCATGTGCCTGCCGAAGATGACGGGCCGTCCCAGCCCCGCCGGTTCGAGAATGTTTTGACCGCCAAACTCGGCACTGAACCCGCCGCCCACGAAAGCGATGCTTCCCTGCCGGTAATAATCGTTCAATACGCCGATGCGGTCCACCAGAATGAGGGGTATCCCGGCAGAGTTTTGCGCGATTTGGGAGTGCAGAACCATCGACAGGCCTTGCGCGCGGATCAGGTCCGCGACCTCATCGCACCGATGCACGTGCCGGGGGGCGATCACAAATTTTAAATCCGGGAACTCTTTTCGCAACCGCGCCATCGCGTCCAGAATGGGCGCTTCGTCTCCTGGCCGGGTGGAACCGAAGACGACGCTCGTCATCGTGGGGTCCGAGTCTTCATTAAGCGTTTCCGGCAGGGCATCGAATTTCATGTTGCCGGTGACGCGCACGTTTTTTGCTTTCAGTTTTAACAGGCGGTCCGCGTCGATATGGGACCGCATGAAAAATCCGGCGATGCCGTGAGTGAGCCAGCGGAACAACGGTTGAATTTTTTTATAAAGGGCGTAGGACTTCTCAGACACCCGGCCATTCAGCAGGAGCACGGGAATCTTTTTTTGACGGCACTGGCTGAGCAGAGCGGGCCAGAACTCGGCTTCGATCAGCAACAGCATGGCCGGATCGATCCGCTTCAGCAGGGGCCGCAGGATCAGGGCGGAATCGGGCGGCAGTCGAAACACCGGGCACAGGTTTTCAGTGCGCGCCAGTTCGTAGCCTGTGGCAGTAAAAGTGGACAGCACCACCTGCCGGTCCGGATATTTTTCCCGCAACTTCTGAATCAAAATTTTAGCGACCTTGACTTCGCCGACCGAGGAGGCGTGGACCCACAGGGTTTTGGAAAATTGGGGCAGGCTCCGCCAGGAAAACAAACGCGCTGAAACCTCCTCACGAAAATCCCGATCCAGGGCCATGCGGGCCAGCAGGTAGGGGGCGGCGACCAGCAGGGCGACACCTATGATAAGATGGTACATAACGTTCATGGGCAAAGATTATAAACCACTTGCCGATAGAATGGTGGAACCCTCTGCAAGATCCTCACGGGTCACAAACCGAACCTGAAGAAAAAGGACAGGGCTGGCGCGAGCATCCCAAGATTTAAATTTTAGAAGTTTCCCGAATGGCCTGGAGTTTCCGAACCGATGAATTTTGAGTCGCTTTATTATGAGGTCATCTCCAAGGACCGCAAACTTTATCAACTCCCGATGCTTTTGATGTTGCGGAGCGTGGCGGTGTTTTACGTCTGGGTGCAGAGTCTGCGGGCGGGGTTGTATCGGAGCGGGCTGTTTAAAACGCGGCGCTTGCCGGCCCGGGTGATCAGTGTCGGCAACCTGACGTTGGGCGGCACCGGCAAGACCCCGACGGTGATGCTGATTGCTGAAACCCTCCAAGCGCAGGGCTTCAAGCCGGCCATTCTCAGCCGCGGTTATGGCGGCGAAACGGTGAATGAAGTCAACGTGGTGTGCGATGGCAAGGCGGTTTTGCTCGATCCGGAAATCGCCGGCGACGAACCGGTGATGATGGCCCACCGGCTGAAAAACGTGCCCATTCTCACCGGGCGTAACCGCTTCAAAACCGGCCGTTATGCGCTGGAGCATCTCGGCGCCGACACCTTGATTTTGGACGACGGATTTCAGCATCTGGGTTTGCACCGCGATCTGAACATTCTACTGTGCGATCACAAAAGTCCATTTGGCAACGAAGTGATTTTTCCGGCTGGCCATTTGCGCGAGCCGCTGCAAGCGGTCCGGCGGGCCGATCTCATTTGCGTCACCCGTTATGGACCGGCAGGCAATCTGGAAGCAGTCCAGCGAGTCAATTCGAAGCAGGTGCCTTTGGTCAAAATGACCTTCGAGGCGAAAACTCTGGTTCAGGTCAGCACCGGCGAATCGACCGGTTTGGATGCAATGAAGGACCGGCCGGTGGCGGCTCTATGCGGTATCGCCCAGCCCAAGGCTTTTCTAAAATCTCTGGAGCAGGCGCAGGCCAGGGTGGTGTCGCATCATATTTTTCCAGATCACTTTCAATATTTGCCGGAACATTTGCGGGCCGTGGAGGAAAAAGCCCGGGCCGCTGGCGCCGAATGGCTCGTGACTACGGAAAAAGACGCCGTGAAATTGTTAAAATTTGAGTTTTCCATCCCGGTCTATCGGGTGTGTCTGGCGGTGAACATTGTGGACGGCAGGGAAGCTTGGAATCGTATGCTGGAAGCCGCCGCGACGGTCCCGGCAGGCTAAACCCGAATGCTTATGGACGAGCCTGAAGACACCCCGAAATTTTTAAAATCGCTGTCACCGGGCAAGGCGTTGGCGGTCACCCTTGCCGTGCCGTCTTTGTATCTGCTGGCTCTTGCCTTGGCCTGGTGGGCGCCCAAAGATTTTGGATTTGGCCAGCGTGCCCTGGCGTTGCTGGGGTTGGCAGTGGGATTGGCGGGAATGGGTTTGTGGATGCTCGCCATGTTCCATCTTGGAAAATCACTGGCGGTATTGCCCGGCGGCGATCGGTTGGTGACCCATGGAGTTTACAAAATTCTGCGGCATCCAGTTTATCTGGGGATCGACCTGACTTTCCTCGGGTTGTTTCTGGCCATCGGATCCACCTACGGCATGGCTTATCTGGCCCTGGTGGTCCTGCCGCTCAATGTTGCGCGGGCCCGCCTCGAAGAACAGGCTCTGCTGGAAAAATTCGGGGAGACTTACCAGGCCTACCGTGACCGAACCTGGTTTTAAAAGTGTTCCTTGGGCTCAGGCATGACCGATGGGTTTGTTGTTCTTAAAAAATGACGGCCATGACACGCATTCGCATACTATTTGAACATCTGGTGACCATGGCTGGCGCGGGCGAGTATCGTCACGGCGAGATCGTCATTGAAGAGGGACGGATCCAGGCCATCCGAGACGGAGTTTCCCCATCGTTCGTCGGCAAGACCATCGACTTGTCGGACCATCTGATATTGCCCGGTTTCGTCAACACCCATTGCCACCTGGCCTTGTCGGCTTTACAAATCCAAAAACAACCGAAATTCACCGACTGGATCGAGCGGGTGGTGGCCGCGAATAAGGCGCTCACCTGGCACAACAGGATTCAGGGCATTCACCAGGGCGCGGATACGCTGGTGCGGTCCGGGGTGACCACGCTGGCGGATTATCTATCGCATCCCGATTTGCTGGTGGAGTATTCCCGTTTGCCGTTGCGGCAGGTGTTGTTTCTGGAAACGTTGGGATTTAAAAGCGATCAGGCGGCCAGCGTGGCCCATAACCTCGACCGGATTTTTAAAAACCATGCGTCCTCTGGCGGCAAGATGAGGCTAGGCTTGGCCCCGCACGCGCCGTATTCCGTTTCGCCCGCTCTATTCAAGGAAATACGGCGCTTGGCGGATCATTACCGATGTCCCGTTTCCTGCCATGTCGCCGAAGTGCCTGAAGAGGTACAATTTTTAAGGCAGGGCGACGGTGATTTTCAGAGCCTGTTAAAACGTCGTGGAGTTTACGATGCCGCCTGGCGGCCGGCCGGCCTGACCCCGGTAAAATATTTAGCCCAAATGGGAGTTTTGGATTCAATGTTGTGCGTCCACCTCAATCATGTGGAAGCGGACCTGGACCTGTTGGCCGATCGGGGCGCGAAGGCGGCTTTTTGTCCCGGCAGTACTTGCTGGTTTGGGCGCCCCGCGTGGATGCCCGTCAAGGCTCTGTGGGACCGGGGCGTTCCGGTGGGGCTGGGCACCGATTCTTTAGCCAGCAACGAGTCGCTGAATTTTCTGCGGGAAATTCGATTGGCCGAGACTTTGGTGCCGGACATGAGCCGGCGTGACATTCTGACCCTGGCGACCCGGGGCGGATCGGAGGCGCTGGGGCTGGACTGCGGCGTGCTGGCACCGGGGCGTCCAGCCGATTTAATCGGGTTCCGCCTGACAAAACCAGGTGGTTCCTGGGCGGATATCCCTTTTGCTCCCGAGCGCGAGGCGGTCGATTTTTCGATGATTCAGGGGGAAATTTGTGCAATACCCGGCTGAGCTCCTCAACCCCCGGTAAGCCGTTCAATTTTTTATTTTTATAGGGTTTATCTAAAATCTTTATAAAAAGCGGAAATTTTTATAATCTCACCAAAATAGTTTGGTTTTTGAAGGCTGTCCGTGGTAAAGTGCGAGATTCATTAGGGGCTGAGAGCGCCATTCCGGCTCTTTTTCGGGTTGCCAGGTTTCTTTTTTGTTGACATAATCCTAAATAAAAAAGTAATATAGCCGTTTTTTCGAGATTACGTGCTGGCGTAGCTCAGTTGGTAGAGCAGCTGATTTGTAATCAGCAGGTCGGGGGTTCAATTCCCTTTGCCAGCTCCATTTAATTGTGCGGGGCGCCGGGCTGATAGGTATATTTTTCAAGGGGATTTCCTGTTTTAAGTGAGTTAATTAGGGGGGCGTGATTGCCTCGGAAGCTGGGGAGATTCCCGAGTGGCCAAAGGGAACAGACTGTAAATCTGTCGGCTCCGCCTTCGGAGGTTCGAATCCTCCTCTCCCCACCATTTCTTTTTTAATAAAATTTTTTTTGCGGGAATAGCTCAGTTGGCTAGAGCGTCAGCCTTCCAAGCTGAGGGTCGCGGGTTCGAGTCCCGTTTCCCGCTCCAGGGTTGAGTGGCCGGGAGCTGAGGCACTGCATAGAGGATGATTTAACGCCCACGTAGCTCAGTGGTGGAGCACTTCCTTGGTAAGGAAGAGGCCATCGGTTCAATCCCGATCGTGGGCTCCAGTATGGATTGGGTGAAGAGGAGTCAGCGGATTGGGTGTCTGCTGAAGCGTGTTGGAACCGTTATTATTTACTGACTAAAACTGAAATTAAGGCAATGAGAGACATTGTTCTTTTGGCATGCGGCGAGTGCAAGCGGAGAAATTACTCCACTACAAAAAATAAAAAACTAACCACAGCACGGCTTGAATTCAAGAAGTATTGTAGGTTCTGCAGGAAGCACACACCTCACAAAGAAACTAAGTAATTTTCATCAACCTTGATACCGGTCGGCCCGGGCTCCTTATTACCGTGGAGTTCGGATGGAATGTTCCAACCCTTCGATGGCCTGGAGTGAAATTAAATAGGCCAGTAGCTCTAATTGGTTAGAGCGCTAGACTCCAAATCTAGATGTTGGGGGTTCGACTCCCTCCTGGCCTGTCGTTTTTTTTAGGTGACCTGCTTATGCTAGTTAAAGTCAAGGAATTTTTAACGGACGTGAAGGTGGAAGTCAATAAAGTGACTTGGCCTTCGCGCAAGGAGGCCATCGGCGGAACCATGGTGGTCCTGGTGGTGGTGTTCATCATCGCGGTGTATCTAGGGGTGATCGACACCATCTTGTCTAAAATTGTTGAAAGTGTGATTTCCGGTTGAGTTATGGGCACTGAAATGGAAGCCAGCGTGGGTAAAGAGTGGTATGTGGTGCACACCTATTCCGGCTATGAAAACAAGGTTAAAGTCAGCCTTGAGGATCGGTTCGCCAACTCGGGTGTGCAGGATAAACTGGGCGAGGTGGTCATTCCCACCGAAGAAGTGGTGGAGATCCGCAAAGGCAAGAAAAAGGTCAGTTCCAGAAAATTTTTCCCCGGATATATTTTGGTCAATGTCGAGATGGATCGGGATATCTGGTATTTGATAAAAAATACCCCGAAGGTCACCGGGTTTCCCGGCGGCGCCTCTCCCGCTCCGTTGACCGTGGAGGAGGTGAAGTTGGTGATGGCTCAGATTAAAGGTGAGTCTGATCGGCCCAAACCGAAATTTTCCTTTGAAAGAGGGGAGAGTGTGCGAGTCATTGACGGCCCCTTCAATAATTTCAATGGTACCGTGGAGGAAGTCAATCCAGATAAAGGCAAGGTCAAGGTTATGGTCTCCATTTTCGGGCGGGCGACGCCGGTGGAATTGGAGTTTCCCCAGATTGAAAGAGTTTGACGAGAATTTTACCAAAGGATTCTGAGACATGGCTAAGAAAGTTATAGGGCTGGTTAAATTGCAGATCGCGGCGGGTCAGGCCACACCGTCTCCGCCGGTGGGACCGGCTCTTGGACAGAATGGCGTCAACATCATGGAGTTTTGTAAAGCCTTCAACTCCAAGACTCAAGGGCAGGAGGGCATGATCATTCCGGTCGTCATCACTGTCTACGAGGACCGATCGTTTACGTTCATCACCAAATCGCCGCCGGCGGCCGTGTTGCTGAAGCAGGCGGCGGGAATCGCCAAGGGATCGTCCAACCCCAGTAAGGAGTTTGTGGGCAAAGTCACCCGGGCGCAGTTGGAAGAGATTGCGAGTTTGAAAAAAGAAGACCTGAATGCTTATGACGTGGATCAGGCCGTGAGGATTATCGAGGGGTCCGCCAAAAGTATGGGGATCCAGGTTGAAGGTTGATTCTGAACGAAGGTATTGATTATGGCTAAGCGTGGGAAGCATTACCGGGCGGCGGCGGAAAAAATCGACCCGGTGAAAAAGTATGAATTGTCCGATGCGTTGCAACTGGCGAAAGATGGCGTGTCCGCTAAATTCGACCAGTCGGTGGACGTGGCGGTGCGGTTGGGAGTGGACCCCCGAAAGGCTGATCAGAATATCCGCGGCAGTGTGGTTTTGCCCAAGGGCACCGGCAAAAAATTCAGAATCCTGGTGTTCGCCAAAGGGGACAAGGAAAAAGAGGCCCTCGATGCCGGCGCTGAGTTTGCCGGTGGCGAAGATCTGGCCAAAAAAATACAGGGTGGATGGGTGGATTTCGACCGAGTGGTGGCGACTCCCGATATGATGGGCACGGTCGGCAAGCTGGGTAAAATTCTGGGCCCGCGCGGCTTGATGCCCAATCCCAAAACCGGCACCGTGACTTTTGAGGTGAAGGAGGCCGTCCAGCTGATTCAAGCGGGCAAAGTGGATTTTCGGGTGGACAAGTCCGGCATCATTCACGCCTCGGTCGGCAAGGTGAGCTTCTCAGTGGAAGACCTTGCTGAAAATTTTAAAGAGCTGATGTCAGTCCTCGTAAAAATGAAACCGCCCACAGCGAAGGGCCATTACGTGCAGACGATTTCCCTGTCGACGACTATGGGGCCGGGAATCAAGGTGGCTTCTGCCGCTTTCTGAGGGAAGTTCGCGGGCGATTTGAAAAAAATAAATTGACGGTTTTTGGGAAAGGATTTGCGTTGTGCCAACACCAGCCAAACAACAAGCGATCGATGAGTTGAACGAGGTGTTCAGCCGGGCCAAGTCAGCGGTGCTGACCAATTATCAGGGCATTCCGGCGGATGAGCTGACGGCGTTCCGGGCTGAAATGAAAAGCCGATCGCTCGAGTTCAGGGTGACGAAGAATACTTTGGCGCAGATCGCCGTCAAGGGCACGCCTTTTGAGGCTCTCCAATCGGAATTCAAAGGGCCTGTGTCTTTATTGGTCAGTTTTGATGATCTGGTCGCTCCCGCCAAGGCATTGTCGGATTATGCCAAGTCGGGTGCTAAGAATAACCCGAAAGTCCTCTGTGGGCTGGTCGATGGTAAAGCGATCAGTGCGGAGGAAGTCAAGGTTTTATCCAATTTGCCCTCGAGGGAGGTCTTGCTTTCACAGATATTGTCCGTTTTTCAGGGACCCACCACGCAATTCGCGGGTGTGTTCAGCAGTCTGTTGCGGAAACTGGTTGGGACTCTGGAAGCCGTCAAAGAGAAAAAAGCCCAGGGCTGATGGCCCGGCGGGGGTTCAATACGAAATTGTCTATTACTTCGAAAATTAAAGTTCAAAAATTCATGAAAGGAACATTCTAATGGCTGCAACCAAGGAAGATGTTATCTCCTTCATTGACAACATGAGTGTGTTAGAGATGTCGGAATTCGTTAAGGAACTGGAAGACAAATATGGTGTCACTGCCGCCGCGCCGGCTATGATGATGGCTCCTGGGGCGGGTGACGAAGCCGCGGTAGAGGAAAAAACAGAGTTTGATGTCATTCTCACTTCGTCTGGCGAGAAGAAGATTCAGGTGATCAAAGAAGTGCGCTCGATCACCAGTCTCGGGCTTAAAGACGCTAAGGATCTGGTGGAAGCCGCTCCGAAAGCGATCAAGGAAGGCATCAAGAAAGAGGAGGCGGAAGAAATTCAGAAGAGAATTGAGGAGGCTGGCGGCACCGTTGAAATTAAGTAATCCGTTTTATGATTTTCGGATAATCGTTTAATTTTAACAGGGGATACCAACGCTTTATGCCTAATCCAAAGACCGATGAATTGCTGAACAGCCCGCGGGAAAGGTTGAACTTTTCCAAGATCCCGACGGTGATAGAGATACCCAACCTGATTGAAATCCAGATAAAATCCTTCGAGAGTTTTATTCAAACGGAGACGGCGCCGAAGGACCGTAAAATTCAGGGGCTGGAGGAAGTGTTTCAAGATGTGTTTCCCATTTCCGACTTGAATATCAATGCGCGCCTGGAGTATGTCGGGTTTGAAATCGGAATTTGGGAGTGTGGTTGTGGTGAGTATTCAGAATTGGGTGGGCCGGGGGTGGTTTGTCAGTCCTGCGAACAGCCCGTAGTCTTTAAGGAAAAATACAAGCAGAATGAGTGCCGTCAAAAAGGGCTCACTTACTCAGACCCCATCAAAATCATGGTGCGTATGATTTTGTTTGATCGGGAGCGGATTGACCTGAATGCGCGGGTGCTGAAAGACCTTCCGGGCAAGTACCTCGTGGAGGAAGTGAAACGGCCGAATACCAGCAAGACCCTGTTTCCTGCTCGCACCCCCATCGATCAGGCGGTGGTGGAAAAACTGCAGAAGGAAAAGGTCACCCAGGTGGTGATTAATTCCGTGCGGGAAGTGAAAGAACAGAAAATTTTTCTGGGCGAAATGCCGCTCATGAGCAATACCGGCACCTTCATGATCAATGGCGTCGAACGCGTGATCGTGAGCCAGATGCACCGTTCCCCGGGTGCGTTCTTCACCCATGATAAGGGCAAATCCCACATCAGCGGCAAGTTGCTCTATTCCTGTCGCGTGATTCCCGACCGCGGGTCCTGGCTGGACTTTGAATACGACATCAAGGACATCCTGCACGTCAAGATTGATCGTCGCAGGAAATTGCCCGCCACGGTTTTGCTCTACGCGTTCGGGATGAGCCGGGAGGAGATCCTGGCGGCATTTTATCCCATCGAGAAAGTGTTTCAGAACCTCAAGGACGGTCGGATTTTCATGAACAACAAGAACCTTTTGGTCGGAGCGAAGGTGTTGGAGGATGTGGTCGACTCGAAGACCGACGAGGTGGTGATCAAGTCTGGCAAAAAAGTAACCCCGGCAATATTCAAAAAGCTGGCCAAGATAAGCCGAAGCGGCAAGGTGGAAATCGACCGCGATAGCCTTTTGGGGGCGTTCCTGGCTGAGGATCTGATCGAAAAGGAGACCGGCGAGGTGGTGGCGGAATCGAATCAGGAAGTGACACCGGAAGTGTTGGAGCTCCTGGCCAAAAACGAGGTTCCCGAATTTGGTATTCTCCGTATTGACGACGAAAACGCGGACACCACCATCCGCGATACCCTGGCGGTCGCTAAAATCAGAACCGCCGACGACGCGATCCAGGAAATTTACAAGCGCTTGCGCCCCGGTGACCCGCCCACCAGTGAAATTGCCCGGACCCTGTTCTGGAATCTGTTCTTCAACACCAAACGGTACAACCTGTCGGTGGTTGGGCGAATGAAGTTGAACCAGAAGTTCAACCTGGACATCTCTCTGGAAAACAGGTTGCTGACCCTGGAAGATATTCTGGCGGTGATGAAATACCTGCTGGGACTCAGAAACGGAGTGGGTGCCATAGACGACATTGACCATTTGGGCAACCGGCGGGTGCGCGCCGTTGGCGAATCCCTGGAAAACCAGTTTCGGGTCGGTCTGGTGCGCATGGAGCGCGCCATCATTGAGCGCATGTCGATTCAGGATTTGGAAGTCTCCATGCCGCACGATCTGATCAATTCCAAACCCGTCACCGCCGCCATCAAGGAATTTTTTGGCAGCAGTCAGTTGTCGCAATTCATGGATCAGACCAATCCGTTATCCGAGATCACCCATAAAAGAAGATTGAGTGCTTTAGGACCGGGTGGATTGACCCGCGAGCGTGCCGGATTTGAAGTCCGGGATGTGCATCCCACGCATTACGGGCGCATTTGTCCTATTGAGACACCGGAAGGACCCAATATCGGTCTTATCGCTTCTCTCAGCACCTACGCCCGGGTCAACGAATTTGGTTTCGTCGAAACGCCGTACCGCAAAGTCTCCAAGGGGCAGGTGACCGACAGCGTAGGATTTTACAACGCCATCGTGGAGGATAAATTCATCATTGCCCAGGCCAATGCCAAGTTGGATGAAAAGAAGCAATTCGTCAATGAAATCGTGGATGCCCGAAAAGGCGGAGATTTTATTTTATCGCCCAGCGACAAAGTCGATTTGATGGACGTTTCGCCCAAGCAGTTGATCAGTATTGCGGCTTCTCTCATCCCCTTTCTGGAGAACGATGACGCCAACCGGGCTTTGATGGGATCCAACATGCAGAGGCAGGCGGTGCCGCTGTTGGTTTCGGAGGCGCCGTTTGTGGGCACCGGTATGGAAGGCATCGTGGCCCGCGATTCGGGAGCGGTGATAATATCTGAAAACGACGGCGAGGTGATCAGTTCCGACGCTTCCCGCATCGTGGTTCGTTCTTCGGGGAAACATCTCAGGCACCGTCTGGCGAACTCCACCGTCGATATTTACAATCTTTCCAAGTATCAGCGATCCAATCAAAACACCTGCATCAACCAGCGGACGCTGGTTAAAACCGGCCAAAAGTTGAAGGCCGGAGACGTGATCGCCGACGGACCTTCCACGGACCGCGGGGAATTGGCGTTGGGGCGGAACGTGCTGGTAGCTTTCATGCCCTGGGACGGCTACAACTTTGAAGATGCCATCGTGATCAGTGAAAAAGTGGTGAAGGAGGATATTTTTACCTCCATTCATATCGAGGAATTTGAAGTCGAAGCCCGTGACACGAAACAGGGCAAAGAGGAGATCACCCGCGATATCTCCAATGTCGGGGAGGAGGCACTGAAAAATCTTGATGACAGTGGCATCATTCGCATCGGGGCCAGCGTCAAGCCGAACGATATTCTGATTGGCAAGATCACGCCGAAAGGGGAAACCCAGTTGAGTCCGGAAGAAAAACTTTTGAAGGCCATCTTCGGCGAAAAGGCGGGCGATGTTCGAGACACCTCCATGCGGGTGCCGCCGGGGATTCAGGGAACCGTGATCGATGTCAAAGTATTTTCCCGTAAGGGCATTGATAAGGACGCCCGGACTCTGGCAATCGAAGAAGAGGAAATTACTAAAGTAGAGAAGGATTTCGGGGACGAGATCCTAATCGTAAAAAGTGAAACGGAGAAGAAACTGCACTCTCTCCTCTTGGGCAAGGAAGTCTCCAAGGCTACTGCGATCGGACGCAAAAGTTTTAGCAAGGGTCAAAAGATGGCAGCGGAAGATATGGCGAAGATGCCCGCCAAGGACCTGGTGAAAATTCCCGTCAAAGGCTTGGATGCCAGTGACCTGCTGGCAATCGAGGAGAGCGGTAAGGGTCAAGTGCGTATTCTCAAAGCCATGATGAATGAGAAAATCGCTAAATTGAAAAAAGGCGATGAACTGGCGCCCGGCGTCATCAAAATGGTGAAAGTATTTGTGGCGATGAAGCGCAAGCTTCAGGTGGGTGACAAAATGGCCGGACGTCACGGCAACAAGGGCGTGGTCTCCAACATCGTGCCTGAGGAAGATATGCCATACATGGAGGACGGCGAGCCGGTGGAGCTCGTCCTGAATCCCCTGGGGGTTCCCTCCCGCATGAATGTCGGGCAGATCCTGGAAACCAATCTCGGCATGGCCGCCAAAGTCAGCGGTCAATTCATGGCGACGCCGGTGTTCGACGGCGCCCGGGAAGCGGATGTGCGGCGACTGCTCACCGAGGCCGGTTGCCCCCCTTCCGGCGAGGTGACGTTGTATGACGGGCGCAACGGCGAACCCTTCCATCAGAAAGTCATGGTGGGTTACATCTATTTGCTCAAACTGCATCATTTGGTCGATGATAAAATTCACGCGCGCTC
>SMVA01377924.1_pt1 | contig 13942 bp, 16 predicted proteins | sample 2456451 | NCBI WGS metagenome assembly SMVA01 (sample SAMN11095933, study PRJNA526329) | marine sediment metagenome | biome: Marine sediment; feature: Surficial sediment; material: Deep marine sediment; isolation source: Hadal surficial sediment | place: Pacific Ocean | collected 2014-05 | depth...
AGATTCCCTACACCGTAGAAGTCCGGCCCGACACCGGCCTGTACAACGCCAAGATGGGTACCTGGTTGTTCCTGGCCTCCGAGGTGATGCTGTTCGGGGCGCTGTTCTCAAGCTACATCATCCTGCGGACCGGCAACCCCGACTGGGTGCAGCATCCCATGAACGTCCCGCTGGCGACGCTCAACACGATGATTCTGATCAGCTCGTCGGTCACCGTCATCATGTCCTGGGTGTCACTGCGTCTGAAGAACTTCGCCAGGTTCCGCATGTACCTTGTTGGCACCTTGCTGCTCGCCGGCGGCTTCATGGTGGTCAAGGGGATCGAGTACAACCAGGAATTTTCGCAGGGTCTTTTCCCCTGGACGGACAACTACATGGGTATCTATTTTACCCTCACTGGCCTGCACGGGTTGCACGTGCTCGGCGGTATGGTGGTATTCGCCTACTTGCTGGGGCCGGGTGCGAAGATGTGGAAGACGGCGCCGGAGCAGTACGTCAACCGGATCGAGTGCGTGGGCTTGTACTGGCACTTCGTCGACCTGGTGTGGATCTTCCTGTTTCCGAGCCTGTACCTGTTGTGAGGAGGAGCTGATGGGCGGACACGACAGCCCCGAAGACATCAAGAAAGAAACCCGCACCTACCTCCTCGTGTTTGCGGCGCTGGCGGTGTTGACGGTGATTACCGTCACGGTGAGCTACCTCGACTTGAACCGAGCCCAAGCGATCACTGTGGCCTTGATTATCGCGACCATCAAAGGCGGACTGGTGGCAGCGTTCTTCATGCACCTGCTCTCGGAGGAGAAGTTCATCTACGCTGTTCTGGTGCTGACGCTGGTTTTCTTCGCCGTCCTGTTCGTGCTGCCGATCGGCAACTATGCCGACGAGCTGGGCGAGCACTTTGTCATGGAGGGCGTCGAGCACGGGGGATCGGAGGCCCACTGAACGATGTCGCTCAAGGCGTTCCATATCTTCTTCATCGCGGTCTGCATCTTGCTCGGAATGTTTGTCGGCGGGTGGGGAGTGCGGCAGTATCTGATCAACGACAGTGCTGGCTCGCTGGCGCTCGGCCTGTTTTTCTTCGCTTCGGCGTTCGTGCTGCTCGCCTACGGGCTCAAGTTCATCCGCATGGTCGAGGAGCTGGAGCTTTGACGATGAGCCATCGAGCCCGCTTTGCCGTCATGGTGTCGACCGCGATATTGATCGCCGTTGCCGTGCTCGGCACCGCCGGGCCCGCCATGGCGTGCCCGGTGTGCTGGGGCGCCAGCGACTCGCCGATGGCGCAGGGTGTGAACAACGGAATTTTTTTCTTGCTCGGTGTCATCGGCTCCGTGCAGATCGGGTTTGTCGCCTTGTTCGTCAGCTTTCGCCGACGTGGCAGGGAGGAACAGGAACGCAGAGATTCGTTCGAAGTAATCAACGGAGGCACGGGAGGCTCGCGCTAAATGGAAGCATTGCTGAATCGGTGGATGCCCATCGACGCGTCGGCACACGGCGCCCGACTCGACGCCCTGTCGATATGGACCCACTGGCTGATGGCGATTCTGTTCGTCGGCTGGGGCCTCTATTTCATCTATGTGCTCTTCCGCTTCCGCGCCGGAGCGAACCCGAAAGCCAGCTACGAAGGGGCGCACAGCCACTTTTCGACGTACATCGAGGGCGGCATCGTCGTCATCGAGGCGGTTCTGTTGGTCGGCTTCGCCATTCCGGCGTGGGCCGCCTGGACCGACACCCCCGAGGGCGATGACATCTTCGAAGTACGGATCGTGGCCCAGCAGTTCACCTGGAACGTGCACTATCCGGGTCCGGACGGTGTCTTCGGTCGTACCGACATCAATCTCGTCGACGACGTGATCGGCAACAACATCGGACTCGACCGGAGCGATCCGGCGGCCCGGGACGACGTGTTCAGCGCCAACAACCTCTTCCTGCCGGTCGACCGCGACATCGTCGTATACCTGACCTCGAAGGATGTCATCCACAGCCTTTTCCTGCCGCAGATGCGCGTCAAGCAAGACGCCATCCCCGGGATGATGATTCCGGTGCATTTCCGTGCCCTGCAGACGACGCCCGCCGATGGGCGCCTCCCCGAGTGCTTCGCCGGCAAGACCTGCTGGGAGATCGCCTGCGCCCAACTGTGCGGCCTCACGCACTACAGCATGCGCGGTTACTACCAGATCATGACCCAAGCCGAGTTCGACGCCTGGATGGCCGACCAGCAAGCGGCGCTGGGCAACACTCCCTGAAGCCCTTGAGTTCGGGCTAGCGTCCGACCCCGATGCTCGAGCGTCTCAAGCACGGTCTGCAATCCGCCGACCGGCGCAAGCTGGTGATCGAGGGGTTTGCGGCGGCCGCGGTTTTGGTGCCGCTGATCCAGCGTGGTGACCGCCTCAGCCTCGGCTACACGTTGCGACCTGACGAAATGCCGACGCATGCCGGGCAGATCTCCTTTCCCGGCGGCCGGCGCGACCCGGGTGACGCCGATCTGGTCGCCACCGCCCTGCGCGAAGCCCACGAGGAGCTTGGCGTGGCTGCCGACAGTGTGACCATCCTCGGCAAGATTGACGACGTGCCGACGCCGGTGGGCTTCGTCATCACCCCGGTAGTCGGCTGGCTCGAAGACCCGCCGGAGTTCACCATCAACGAGCGCGAAGTATGCGAGTACTTCGAGGTCGACGTCGACGAGCTCGCCGATCCCTCCAACTTCAGGAGCCGCGGAGAACGGGAGATCGCAGGCGTTGCCTATGCGGTGCCGGAGTTCCACGTCGGCGGGCGGTTGATCTGGGGTGCGACGGCGCGGATTACCCAACACCTCCTCGAGCTTTTGCGCGGGCGCGAGGACGCGCGATGACGGCGTTGCGCTTGATTCGGGATGCTCGACGTACCTGACGGTACGCCTCCGCTCCCGACTCGGCGCGCGCCTTGTCCTCGCACGTCCTCGCGCCCGCGCGCGGTGGCGGTTGTCTGACGGAAGAGATCGGGCTACTTGTGCAGGCCCTGGCGTAGGGCGCCCGGTGCGATGCCGGCCTTGCGGGCGCCTTCTAGTAGCTGCTGGCGGCTGAGCTGAAACCGTCGTAGGAAGCCTTGCCACTTCTTGCGCTCGTCGACGAAGTACTTTACCTGCCCGCTGAAGCGGAACATGCGTTGCTCTACGTTGTCGTATTCCGGCAAGTGGTCGAGTTCGGACTGCACGCGCGCGATGAGCTGGTCGACTTCCTTGATTTGGGTGATCCAGTACTCGGGCTGGTCCCAGGGTTGCGATGGTGTGGCGTTTGCCGGCGTGGAAGCGGTGGCTGTTGCTGCGGTGCGGGGCGTGGTTTCCAGGGCGGGTACTGTGGGCGCAGCGGGCACGGTGGGCACCCTGGGTATGGCGGCTCGCTCGACCTTCTCGTCTTCGACGATGCGCTCCACCTGTTCGAGGGGAATTGACACCGTGCCGCCGAACTGGGAAAAGTGCACGTGCCCGTCGGCGATGCGCGTCGATCCGGTGTGGATGACACGGCCGCTGGTGAGGTAGATGGTGTCGGCGGCCGCCGTGCCGGGTGTCGCCAGGAGTGTTGCTAGAAGCGCGAGCACCAGCGCCGGGCGGGCCCAACCGATCATGTCGCGCCAGCCGATCATGCCGCCCCCCGCGCGTACACCACGTAGGTGGTGGGGTACTGGTTCTTCTCGTCGGCGCCGATCTCCTGGCGTTGGAGCTCCTGCCAGGTAGAAAAATCGATTTCGGGGAAACGCACGTCGCCTTCTATTTCGGCGGCGACGTGGGTGAGGTAGACGCGGTTGCACAGCGGCAGCGTGGCAGCGTAGATGGAAGCGCCGCCGGCGACGAACAGTTCATCTTCGCCGTAGCTGTTCGCCCGCTCGATGCCTTCTTCGACCGACGCAGCCAGGTGGACGCCATCGGGTAGCTTCGGGGTGCGGCGCGAGACCACGATCATCTCGCGCCCCGGCAGCGCTCGGCCGATCGACTCGAAGGTCCTTCGTCCGAGCAGCAGATGATGCCCCATGGTGAGCGCCTTGAAGCGTTGCAAGTCGGCGGATAGTCGCCAGGGCAGGTCGTTGTCTCGCCCGATGACGCCGTTGTCGGCGACCGCTACGATGATCGAGACTCGCATGTCAACGATTCTCCCACAGTGGCGGCGGTGTGATTCATCCGCCTGGCTCTCTGCGAGACGCGCTTCGCGACCCGCTGAGACATCCAGGCTAGACGGCGATGGGCGCCTTGATGTGGGGGTGCGGCTGGTAGTTCTCGAGCGTGAAGTCGTCATAGGTGAATTCGAAGATCGACGTCACAGCGGGGTTCAGCCGCATCGTGGGCAGCGGGCGCGGCTCGCGTGTGAGTTGCTCCCGTGCCTGCTCGATGTGGTTGGAATAAAGGTGCACGTCGCCGAAGGTGTGCACGAATTCGGCCGGCTCGAGGCCGCATACCTGCGCCACCATCATGGTGAGCAGCGCGTACGAGGCAATGTTGAAGGGCACGCCGAGGAACACGTCGGCGCTGCGCTGATAGAGCTGGCAGGAGAGGCTGCCGTTGACGACATGGAACTGGAACAGGAGGTGGCAAGGGGGCAAAGCCATGCGGTCGATGTCGGCGACGTTCCAGGCGGATACGATGTGGCGTCGTGAGTCGGGTGTGGTGCGGATCTGCTCGATGAGGTTGGCGATCTGGTCGACCTCGCCACCCGCCGGTGTCTTCCAATGGCGCCATTGGTAGCCGTATACAGGCCCCAAGTTGCCCTCCTCGTCGGCCCACTGGTCCCAGATCTTGACGCCATTTTCGTTGAGGTAACGGATGTTGGTGTCGCCGGAGAGGAACCACAGCAGCTCGTGGATGATCGAGGGCAGGTGCACCTTCTTGGTGGTGAGGGCGGGGAAGCCCTCCCGCAGGTCGAAGCGCATCTGGTAGCCGAAACAACTGCGCGTGCCGGTGCCGGTGCGGTCGCCCTTGTCGACGCCGTCGTCGAAGATGTGCTGCAGCAACTCCAGATATTGCTTCATGCGGCAAAACCTATCATGCGGTGGACGCACTCTGCGGAGCCTGGCGCACCGGCGTGGCTCGGGCGCCGGCAGCCCGTGGGCTTTCCCTGCCGGCAGTGCCGGATTGGTGTTTTCCGCCGCTGTTTCGTAACCTCGTAGTGGGCTCGAGGAGTGGAGCGTCGCCGCTCATCGAGCCGGGACCCGTCTCGTATCTTCCCGTGCATGATCGCAAACCTGCAGGAGCGTTTCCCATAATGCCTCCACGGCTGATTGCTCTTCGGCGGATGTCTCTTCGGCGACGCTCATTCCGTATCTCCTCTACCTTGGTGCTGGCCCTGCTCACCATGGCGGTCGTTGCGTGCACCGGCGGCGGTGAGACCGGCGACGACGGCGGCCAAGCTGCGGCTCCGGACACCGACGCTCCGCGAGATGCCACGAGCGCTAGCAACTACGATCCGGCAATCCTCGACGACATCGGCCGCAACGAAGACGATCGTTACCGCGACGGCGGCTTCAAACCACTCGAGGTGTACGGTTTCTTCGGCGTCGAGCCCGGCATGACGGTCGTCGATCTCTCCACCTCGGGCATGTACAACGCTCACATCCTGGCGCAGATCGTCGGTCCCGAGGGCAAGGTGATCGCCACCACTACGTACCGAGATATCTCGCGCCGGGGCAGCGTCGAGCGCACGCAGGGCATCCTCGCCCGGCGCAACATCAGCGGGGTGCTTTCCAACGTCGAGATCGTCGCGACGCTAGAGGACATTCCAGACAACAGCATCGACATGCTCATCACGGTGCGCAACTACCACGACTTGGGCCCCAGCGAGGACCGCAGCGCCGCGGTGACGCGCCTCCTGCGTGTGCTCAAGCCGGGCGGCATCCTGGGTGCCATCGACGCCTATAGCAACAAGACCGACGAGCGCGACGAGAGCGTGCACCGCATCAACGAGGATATGGCGCGCCGGGAAATCGAGAACGGCGGCTTCCTGTTCCTCGGCAACTCGGAGTTGCTCTACAATCCGCAGGACACCTTCGATTTCGACGGCCGGGATCCCGGCGACCCTATCCACCGCTACTACATCCAGCGCTGGGTGCTGAAGTTTCGCAAGCCGCCGAACTGAGGCCCTGCGAAGTCGCATGAAGGTCATCATCCAGTCCGACCCCACGTCGGGCGCCGATCTCGCTGCCGAGACGGTGGCGGCACAGGTCCGGCGTTGCGTGGTTCTTCCGCGAGCATCACAATGTCGCCATGAAAAGCACACTCCTTTGTTCGCTTGCCCTGTCAACGGTCGCTTTGCTCGCCGCTGGCGCGGCGCCTGCACCAGCGCCCCAGTCTCTTGCCGAGCAATACCGCGCCGCCGCCGATCGGCTGATCGACGCGGCGGTCAATGACCAGTTCGCCTACCAACGCCTCGCCGAGCTCACCGATACGTTCGGACCGCGCTTCTCCGGCACGCAGAATCTCGAGGACGCGCTCGACTGGATCCTCGAGCAGATGCAGGAGGACGGCCTCGACAACGTGCACGCCGAGCCCGTAATGGTGCCGCGCTGGGTGCGCGGTGAAGAGTCCGCCGAGCTCCTCGAGCCGCGCCCGCGCCGCCTGCCGATGCTCGGCCTCGGCGGCAGCATCGGCACGCCGGCAGCAGGGGTCACCGCCGAGGTGCTGGTGGTGCGCAGCTTCGAGGAGCTCGAGGAGAGAGCCGGCGAGGCGCGCGGCAAGATCGTTCTGTTCAACGCCCCTTTCACCAGCTACGGCCAGACGGTGCGGTACCGTTCGCAAGGCGCCGTGGCGGCGTCGCGCGCCGGCGCCGTGGCCAGCCTGATTCGCTCGGTCACCCCGTATTCACAGCAGACGCCCCACACCGGCGGTATGCGCTACCAAGACGGTGTCGAGCGCATTCCCCACGCCGCCATCACGGTGGAAGACGCCGAGATGCTGCAGCGCTTTCAGGATGGCGGCCGGCGCATCGTCGTGCGCTTGAGGATGGAGGCCGAGACGCTGCCCGATTCGCCGTCGCGTAACGTCATGGCCGAAATCCGCGGCTCCGAGTTTCCCGACCAGGTCATTGTGCTCGGTGGTCACATCGACTCGTGGGACGTCGGCCAGGGCGCCATGGACGACGGCGGCGGCAGCGTCGCCGCCTGGGAGGCGGTGCGCCTGATGAAGGCGCTCGGCCTGCGCCCCCGGCGCACCGTTCGCGTGGTGCTGTGGACCAACGAGGAAAACGGCCTGCGCGGCGGCAACGCCTACCGCGACGAGCACATCGATGAGCTCGGCGACCACATCCTGGCGATGGAGTCCGACGGCGGTGTTTTCACGCCCTCGGGCTTCGGCTTCACCGGATCGGACGAGGCCTTTGCCATGGTTTCCGAGATCGCCACGCTGCTCGATCGCATCGAGGCCGGCACCATCTCACGCGGTGGCGGCGGCGCCGACATCGGCCCCCTCATGAACGAGGGAGTTCCCGGCATGGGCCTGCGAGTCGATGGCACCCGCTACTTCTGGTACCACCACACCGATGCCGACACCATGGCCGTCATCGACCCCGACGAGATGGCGCGTTGCGTGGCGGCGATGGCGGTGATCGCCTACGTGGTTGCCGACATGCCGCAGCGGTTGCCCCGGGTGACGCAGTGAAGGGGACGACGAAGATGCGGCCGCGCCCGGCCTGGATCGTGGCCGTGTTGGTGTTGGCTACGGGCGTCATTCTTGCCATGCCGGGCGGTGCCGAGCAGGTGCCTCAAGACGAATACAACGGCATCATCATCGAAAATGTGACGTTGATCGACGGGACCGGCAGGCCGCCGGTGGCGGGCATCAGCGTCATGGTGCGCGGGGACCGCATCGTGCAGATCGGCCGCGGCCCTTTTGCCATGACCATGGAGTACCCCGGTCCCCGCACCATCGATGGTTCCGGCAAGTACCTGATCCCCGGCTTGTGGGATGTGCACGTTCACCTGAGCGGCGGCCGTGGTCGCGGCGGCCCGGACTTCGACGCCGGCATCCGCGCGCTGCATGGCTTCGTGTACAGCGGCATTACCTCGATCTTCGACGCCGGCAACAACCCCGAGTTCATCCTCTCGTTGCGGCAGCGCGAGCGCGAAGGCGAGATCGTCAGCCCGCGCATCTTCGCCACCGGACCGTTGGTGACCACTCCGGGCGGGCACGGCGGCGGCCGCGGCATGACCCTCATCGACAGCTGGCCCGAGGCCATCGAGGCGCTCGATGCCCACATCGAGCTGCAGCCCGACATGGTCAAGTTCACCTTCGACGAGCACGGCTGGGGCACGCGCCCGCTCATCCCGCTGCTCGACCCCGACCTGATGGGGCGCGCCGGCCGCTACTTCAACGAGCACGGCATCCGCACCACGGTGCACATCTCGCACGAGTACCGCGCCATCCAGGCGATCGAAGCCGGCATCGACACCCTGGCGCACCCCATCATCCAGGGGCCGGTGAGCGACGACTTCGTGCAGTTGATGGCGTCCAAGAAGGTGCCGATGGTCTCGACGCTGACCATCGGCGAGGGCTACAGCCGCCTGGTCGAGCACCCCGAGTTTCTCGACCAGCCGCTCTATCGGGCGGTATATGACGCCGACGCCATCGAGCGCCTGAAGACCACCGTGCGCGACCAGTATGCTGCCCGCGCCTGGACCACGTGGATGAAGGTGATGACCCCGGTTGCCCAGGAGAACCTGCGCAAGATCGTCGCCGCCGGCGGCGTCATCGTGTTGGGCTCGGATCAGTCGGCCGGGCCGCAGACCCACCGCGAGCTCGAGCTCATGGTCGAGGGCGGCATCCCGGCGCTCGAGGCCATCCGCATCGGCACCCTCAACGCCGCCATCTTCATGGGCAGGGAGCGCGACATGGGTTCGATCGAGGTCGGCAAGCTCGCCGACATGGTGCTGCTGGCCGCCGACCCATTGGCTGACATTTCCAACGCCGCCAGCATCGAAATAGTCATCAAAGGCGGCCGCATCATCGATCGTGCCGCCCTCGATTTGCCGGTCAATCGCTAGCTCGACCACGTCCCCTCGACCGGCGCCGCGTAACCACCCCTGCCACGGGGCAAGCTCGACGCACCACCCGTAGGTAACGGTCAGCGTAGTGCCACGCGGGCACTCGCGTCCCAGCGCGACATGTCGGAGAGGATGATCTGGTCACCCTCCTCGAGCCCCTCGATGATCTCGATCATGTTCACCGAGCTTCGCCCGGTTTGCACGGAGACGCGCTCTGCGTAGCCGCCTTCCTCGACAAGCTTGAACAGCCCCAGGCGGCTGTTCGACCGCCCGTACGCCGGCTTGCCGACGTACAAGACGTCAACCAGGAGGTCGACTTGGACTCTGGCGTCGATAGACATGCCCGGCAGGGCGGCCTCGGGCACCTCTTCGATGAACTCGAGCCGGACCATTCGCGTGCCCTGCACGATCTCCTCACCGAGCTCGGTAACGCGAGCGCCCACCTCGGCGATGCGCAGGTCCACGACCGCTGTCTGGCCGATCTCGAGATCCAAGCTCTGGGACTCCGGGACGCGTAGCTGTGCGATCAGCTCCCCCGACGCGGTCTTGAAAAGCTGTCCGGCGCCGCGGCGCTCGATGGCGAGGTCCCCTCGCTTGACGGTGTCCATCCACAAGGTGGCCTGGTCGACCGTGGGTGCCTGGGGAGCAAAGTTGCACGCACCCGCAACGAGCAGACTGCTGGCGAGCAAAAGCAGGGCCGCGTTGATGAAGCGGAGACCCTTTGGTTTGCCGATGAGTGTCGCTTCCATGGTGACCTCCTCTTTGCTGGGTGTTCTGGAAGAGTTGCTGCACAACCAGAGAGCAAGCATCGTGCCAGCGGGGGAGGGCCAGAGCCAGAATGGCGGAATTCGAGGGTTGATGGCCCGTTACTCGCGCCCAGGCCCTGTGCCGTGCCCTTCTACGTGGGGGTGGAAGAGCCGCTGCAATGTCCGGTCACCGACGTCCTGATCCCACAACCGGACACCTCCCACCCGTGGGCCTCGACCCCACAGCGTCTCCTCGCTATTACGCTGTCGTGTCAACGGATCGGTGGTCTGGTGAGTAGAGGGAATACAGAAGTGCCCGATCAGAGGGCACGCTTGCCCACACAGCTAACGGAGAAGACCCATGAAATCCCTGCACCACGCCATGATGGGCGTTGCGCTGCTCGCCGTACTGACGGTTGCCCTCGGGATAACGCAGCCATGGACGCCCGCCGCCCAAGCCCAGCACGGCCACGGCCTCTCGACCGAGGAACAGTTTGACGCGTTTGCCACCCACCTCGGCCTCACCGACGAGCAGCGAGAATTGGTTGCGGCTCCGTTTCGGGAAGGGCTCGGAGCGCTGCAGAACCTACAACGGCTGCACGGGCTGATTCTTGTCGAGCTCAACGACGAGCAGCAGGAGCAGTTCACGGACCTGATCCACAAGATGGCGGGCTCCTCGTTCGGCGGGCAGGGTCATGGGCAATAGCCCGGCCTTCTCAACGGGCCGCGAGGCGAGCACCGAATGACCAGGAGCGGTCCCGGGAGCAAGTGACGTATGCTTCCGGGAGGGAGCCATGAGCGATGCGCGCGATCCAACGGACGAGGAACTGGCGAGGGCGTCCAAAAGGGGCGATGCAGCGGCCTACGACGCCCTTGCGCGGCGCTATCTGCGCCGCGCCATGGCCCTCGCCTGGCAGTACACCCACAGCGTCGAGGATGCCGAGGATGTTGTCCAGGAAGCGTTCCATCGGGCGGTGCGCTCCCTGGCCGACTACGACGACCGGCGTCCGTTCAGCGCCTGGTTCTATACCATTGTTCGCAACGTCGCTCGAACGGCAATCAGCAAAGACCGCCGCCGCGCGGCGCTCGCTCCGCTCACCTTGGTGGAGAGCGATCCACCGGCGCCGGCAACCGTGGACCCCATCGTTGTCGTCGACCTCGAGCGGGCCATCGAGGAGCTGGCGCCGATGCAACAGGCCTGCATTCGGCTCTGTGATGTGGAAGGCTTCACCAGCGTCGAGGCTGCCGGCATGCTCGGCATCGGCGAAGGAACGGTACGCACGCACCTGCTCCGCGCCCGCACCCGGCTGCGGGTCGTCATGGACCCGAAACAACAGGTGCTCCCGTGATGGTTGACCAGCCGCAATCGCAGTTGCCGCAGGAGCCCGCGTACTGGGATGACCTGGCGCGCAAGATCGGCGAAGACGCCGCCGGCCCACTGGCGGCGTTTGCCGCGATCGACAACGGCTGGACCGGCGTGCTCGCCCGCCGCGCACCGTGGCTGGTGGCAGCCTCGGCAGCGGCGATGCTGGTCTTGTGGCTCGCCCTGCCGGCGCGCCATTCTTCGGTAGCCTTCCGCTGGATCGAAAGCTCGCTGATCCCGAGCGAGGTCGCCGGAACGTTGATCAGCGGCTCCGCCCCACCCAGCGTCGATGCGCTGATGGTGCAGTTCCCCCCGGCGATCGATGCAGGGGGACGGCAATGATGAGACAGCGAGTTTGGGCCGGGTTGGCGCTGGTGTTCGTGTTCGCGCTCGGCGCCCACACCGGCATCTTCTTCGAACGTCGCTACTCGGTTCCGCGGCCGCCGGCGGTGACGGCCGCGGAACTTCATGAGGTGGCCATGGCCGAGCTCCAGGAGGTTCTCGGGCTCGATGAGCGGCAGATCGAGCAGGTCCACGCGGTTCTCGCCGGGCGTCAGCAGCTGGTGCAGGACGCCTGGGAGCAGGTTCGTCCGGAAGTACAGGCCGCGATGCAGGAGATCCACGCCGAGATCGCCGCGCTCCTGCGTCCGGAGCAGCGCCAGCTCTACCACGAGTGGCTGAACCGCCAGCGTGACCAGAGCCAGCGCGAGCACGTTCTGATCATCTCCCACTAGGCAGAGAGTTTTCCATGAACAACTTCAAAGCAGCGGTGCGTTCCCTGCTCTCGACTCCCGGGCCGACGTTGGTGGTGATCGCTACCCTGGCGATCGCCATCGGCGCCAACACGGCGATCTTCAGTGTCGTCGACGGCGTCCTTCTGCGACCTTTCGGCTACGGCGACGACAGTCGGCTCGTGGTTCTGTGGTCGACCAACGAGGCCGACACGTTCCGGCTGTCGCCGGCCGACTACCGTGACGTCCGCGACCAGGCCGGCGCGTTCGGCGGGCAGGTCGCTCTCTCTCGTTACATCGGGTCCACGTTGACCGCGATGGAGCAACCGGTCCGGGTCGGCAGCATGACGGTAACGCCGCGGCTGTTCAGCGTCTTGCAAGCGCGGCCGGCGGCGGGCCAGCTCTTCGGCGCCGAGGACGAAACACCCGGAGCCGGCCGCAAGGTCGTCATCACGCACGCCTCGTGGACGCGACGGTTCGGAGCGGATCCGTCGTTGGTGGGCTCGACGATCGAAATCGACGGCGCCCCGCGCACGGTGGTGGGGATAACCGAACCGGGTTTTCAGTATCCACCGGGCAACGGCGAAGTCGAGATGTACTTCCCGATGGCGCTCGACAACAGAGTCTTGCCGGACCGTAACCACCGCATGTTCGACGCCGTTGCACAGCTCTCGGAGGGTGTAACGATCGACGCTGCACGAGCCGAGCTCACCGCGATCGCCGATCAACTGGCGAACGAGTACCCCACCACCAACGATGGTTGGGGGATGACGGTGCGGCCGCTGCGTGACGAGCTGCTCGGCGACCTTTCCACCACGCTCTGGGTGCTCTCGGGTGCCGTGTTCCTCGTCTTGCTCATTGCCTGCGCCAATATCGCCAATCTGTTGGTGGCGCGCTCCGCTGCCGCGGGTCGGGAGTTTGCCGTGCGCGCCGCCCTGGGGGCCGGCAAGGGCGATCTGTGCAAACGCTCGCTGGCGGAGAGCTTGATCCTCGGCCTGCTCGGCGGCACGGCGGGATTGCTGCTCGCTTTGTGGGGTACGGCGGCGCTGCGCACGGTAATCCCCGACGACATCCCACGCGCCACTGCGATCGGTCTCGACGGTGCAACGCTGTTGTTTGCCGCCGGTCTATCCATTGGATCGACGGTGCTGTTCGGGTCGTTTCCGGCGCTGCGCAGCATGGCGCCGAACCTGGGCGGGCTTCTCAACGCGGCCGCGGCTTCGGGTACCGGCACCGGTAGCGGTCGGCGGCTGCGCGAGCTGATGGTGGTCGTCGAGGTGGCTCTGGCCGTGGTGTTGCTGGTGAGCGCCGGGCTGATGGTGCGTAGCTTTTCACGCCTGAGCGAGGTGGATCCGGGCTTTCGCCGGGAGGGGGTGGTCTCGGTGGCCGTTCAGCTGCCCGGTACGCGGTACGGCACCGCCGAATGGAGACCCTTCTTCGAGGAGCTCGTCGAACGCGTCGCGCAGCTGCCGGGCGTCAACAGGGCGGGCGCGGTCTCGGACCTGCCGATGAGCGCGGTCGGTCTCGGATTCGAGCTGGAGTTCCGGGTACGCGGGGTCGATGCACGTTCACCGACGATCCGCCCCAACGCCGACTTTCGGCTCGTGATACCGGGCTATTTCGAGGCCATGGGGATGGAGATCGTGCAGGGCCGCGCCTTCGACTCGCTCGATGGACGGGGCGACCGCGGTGTCGTGATCGTCAACGAGACCGTCGTTGAGCGCTACTTTCGCGACGTCGACCCGATCGGGCGATCGATCGGGATGAACACGGGCGAGTTCGATATCGTCGGGGTGGTGTCCGATATCCGCCACGGGGGGCTGCTGTCCAAGTACGAGTCGGAGGTCTTTCTGCCGTTCGGCGGCCCCACTCTTACCAGCGAGATGCACGTCGTGGTGCAATCCGACGCCGGCATGGCCGCCGTGGCGAGCGCCGTCGGCGAGGTGCTCGAAGACATGGATCCGCAGCTCGCGCCCTCCCAGGTTGTGAGCATCTCCGACCTCCTGTGGGAGTCGGTGGCCCAGCCGCGCTTCAATACGGCGCTGCTGACCATCCTCGCCGCCTGCGGCGCCCTCCTCGCTGTCGTCGGCACCTACGGCATCGTC
>SMVA01158371.1_pt1 | contig 13940 bp, 12 predicted proteins | sample 2456451 | NCBI WGS metagenome assembly SMVA01 (sample SAMN11095933, study PRJNA526329) | marine sediment metagenome | biome: Marine sediment; feature: Surficial sediment; material: Deep marine sediment; isolation source: Hadal surficial sediment | place: Pacific Ocean | collected 2014-05 | depth...
GATTATTTGGGATGTAATTTTAGAAGTGATACTAGCACCGTATTATATCCGGAAGTTGGAGATGATCCGAAATATGCCTGGGGAATAACGGTTAGAAACCAGGCAGCAGAGTTTTTAAAGTGGACTGGATTGGTTTTAGATGTTGAAGACAATGAATATCAAACAGAAAATAATATTCCTACTTCATTTGGTTTAAGCCAAAACTATCCCAATCCATTTAACCCTGAAACCATAATAAGATTTCAGTTACCAACAAACAGTAATGTTCAGTTAAAAGTGTATGATATTTTGGGGCGGGAAGTTGTAACTCTTGTTAATAAAGAATTCACACCGGGAAAATATGAAGTTAAGCTCACCGCTTCAGATTTTTCAAGCGGGATATATTTCTATCAATTGCGTGCAGTATCTTCAACAAATTCAGGAAGAAATTTTGTTCAAACGAAGAAAATGATTCTTTTGAAGTAAACTTCTAAAAAGTAAATTTATTATTTGAGTTATATACTTATGTACAACGTATCATTTCAAAAGTTAAAGGCTTTTGAATAACAATTCTGTTAATAATTTTATCGAAGATGCTTACTTTATATAATGAACGATTTAATCTGAAACAAAATTCATCAAAATATTTCTCAATATGTTCTTTGCTTATATGTGTTGGTATTGCTCTCAGCCATGATTTTACTGATTGAATAATTATATGAACTTCTCTGAAATTTTGCCCTTTTCTACTTAAGCGTTGAATAATGTTATAATCCTTCTCTATTGGTATGTAGCCTCTCCACTTATCAGTTTTTATGTTAGCTTTTTTACTAATATGTTTTTCAAAAATCGGACGTAATGACTTTGTCGAATAGCTATCTATTTTCTTTATGTAAACCCTTTTTATTTTTCGCTTATCTGTTAATTCCACTGCTATTATTGCCTTTACCTTTTTTGTATCATAACTCCTTCCTTGTTTGTTTTCCTCTTTCCCACCAACAACAAACTCATCAACATTTACTTCTCCTTCCATCAGATATTGTTTACTACTTTCCATTGCTTTACGTACTTTTTGCATAAAATACCAGGCTGTTTTTTGTGTGATTCCATAACGTTTTGATATCTGAACACTTGACATTCCTTTGCTTGTTGTACTCATTTCAAAGACTATATAAAATGCCTTTAACAATCCAAATCTAAGATGATGAAATATTGTCCCTGCCGTAGCACTTTCCCTATGATAACATTTTTGGCAAACCCTATTATAATCTTTAGCATTATAGTATTTATTGTACTCACATTTACTACAGATAAATCCTTTCTCCTCTTTTATTTTGGATAGATATTCCTTACACGAGGTATTAGAATCGAATTCTTTTGTAAAGTTCAGTATATTTATCCCTGTAAACATCCTTTTTTGTTCATTTTTGAAACAAAGTTAATGCTTCTATGTATATATCACTCAATAATTTAATATTGTTATATTCTTCTGTATCTTATGTAAAACAATTTTCAACACCACATATAATTCTTTGCAGTTTTCAAAAACTGTTTCTCTGAAATTAGTTTGATAATTAATTTGTTCATTTGAAGCATCTATAGTTAAATTTTTTATTCAAAATGATTTTAACTTTCATTATCAGTTCTTTTATCCACTCTTATTTCATAAATTGAATAGAATTATTTACAATTTTAATTAGGTATCTTCTATTAAATTTTATAAGCGAATAAACTCCATTGCGGTAATTGGAAACTATTTACCCCGAAGGTGCGGCATTGCAACATTTACTACCGATCTTGTCGAAGCCCTTTCATTAGAAAAACCGGATATTAAGTGTTGGGCAGTTGTTATGAATGACAGATCCGAGGGTTATTCATATCCGGAGAAAGTCCGGTTTGAGATTAATCAAAATAAACTTAGCGACTACAAAGTAGCGTCAGAGTTCCTCAATGTAAACCAGATTGATATTGTTAGTGTGCAGCATGAGTATGGCATTTTCGGCGGGCAGGCTGGCAGTCATATTCTTAAACTCTCGGGAATCTTCGTATGCCAGTCGTAACAACACTTCATACGGTTCTTAAAGACCCGGCGCCTGAATATCTTGAAGTTATGCAAAAGCTGGCAGAACTTTCTGATAAAATGATAGTGATGAGCCATAAAGCTTCTGATTTTCTAAAAGATATTTATGATGTTCCGGAGAAAAAAATTACTCTTATTCATCATGGCATTCCTGATATGCCTTTTATTGATCCTAATTTTTACAAAGACAAGTTCGATGTGGAAGGCAAAAAAGTTATCCTCACTTTTGGGCTGCTTTCAGAAAATAAAGGCATTGAAAATGTGCTGAAGGCGCTTCCATCAGTTATCCAAAAACACCCTGATGTTAACTATATCATTTTGGGAGCCACACATCCAAATATTTTGAAGGCACAAGGCGAGGAATATCGGATTAGTCTTCAGCAGCTTGTTCGAAAACTTAATATCGGGGATAATATTATTTTTAAAAACAGGTTTGTGGAGTTAGAAGAATTGTGTGAGTATTTGGGCACTGCAGATATATATATAACCCCCTATCTGGAGGAAGCACAAATCACCTCGGGAACTCTTATTTATGCTATGGGAACAGGTAAAGCTATTATTTCAACCCCATACTGGTATGCAACCGAGATGCTTGCGGATAATCGGGGAGTGATTGTTCCGTTTAAGGATCCTGATGCTCTTGCAAAACAAATAATCGAATTGCTTGACAACGATATAAAACGCAATACCATTCGTAAAAATGCATATACTTTCTGTCGACAGGCTATCTGGAAGGAAGTAGCACGAAAATACCTGAAGGTTTTCAGCGATGTTCAGCTCAGGCGCTCCCGGAAGCCTCGTCCCCGGTACTCATATATTGAAAACATAAAATCTATTACAAATTTTGAGCTACCTGAGATGAAACTTGATCACCTCAAGTCTCTTACCGATGATACCGGTATTTTACAGCATGCAACTTTTACGATACCGGATCGGTTTCATGGTTATTGCACCGATGATAATGCCAGAGCACTTATGGTTGTTGCAATTGCCCGTAAATATCTGCTCACGAATGGTGCTTATTTCGATTCCCTGAGCGGGCTGTATCTCAGTTTTCTACAATATGCCTTTAATAACAAAAATAATAGATTTCGTAATTTCATGTCCTACTCTAGGCATTGGACTGAGGAGGTTGGATCCGAGGATTCCAATGGCAGGGCATTATGGGCCCTTGGTAAGGCAGTTAATCATCTTGACAATTCCGGACAGATGGCAATGAGTACGACGCTCTTTAATAAAGCTATAAAAGCTGCTGAACATTTTAAATCACCCCGTGCAATTGCTTTTACTTTGGTGGGAATTCATGCCTACCTGCATAAATTTGCCGGGGACAGTGAAGTGCGCAGGATTAGAGAAATAGTTGCTAACAGGCTTTTCGATCAATTCAAGAGTTATGCCTCAGAAGACTGGCTCTGGCTTGAAAGTAGCTTAAACTATGCTAATGGCAAGCTGCCACATGCTTTGATTCTATCGGGTCAGTGGATGCAGCGCAATGATATGACTGATATGGGACTAAAATCGTTAAAGTGGCTGCTCTCCATCCAGACCGAAGATGAGCACTTTGTGCCAATTGGAAATGCCGGATGGTATAAAAAAGACGGTTCCAAAGCCCGATTCGATCAGCAGCCGATTGAGGCTAATGCTATGATTGAGGCTTGTGTAGAAGCTTTTAACGTTACCAGGGATAAAATGTGGATTGATAATGCCGTAATGTGCTTTAACTGGTTTCTCGGACTCAACGATTTGAATATGCCGCTATATGATCCTAAAACCGGCGGATGCCGAGATGGCTTAATGGCTGATGGAATAAACCAGAATGAGGGTGCCGAGTCCTCACTTGCCTGGCTGCTTTCGCTAATGACATTAAATAAACTGTATGCCGATGAGATTTTAAAACATTCATCATCTCCCTCAATTGAAGTAATAACAAGTTAATTATGCATATTGCTATGCTATCACCTATTGCCTGGCGCACTCCACCGCAAAACTACGGACCTTGGGAAAGTGTTGTATCTCTTTTAACCGAAGAGTTAGTATCTCGCGGATATAAGGTTACACTTTTTGCAACCGGTAACTCGGAGACAAGCGGCAAGCTGCATTCTGTTTGTGCACGGGGTTATGAAGAAGATCATTCTATTATTCCAAAAGTATGGGAGTGCCTGCACATTTCTGAAGTCTTTGAGCATGCTGAAGATTTTGATATTATTCATAACAATTTTGATTATTTACCTTTAACCTATACCGGATTTATTACTACGCCGGTGGTTACTACAATTCATGGCTTTTCATCACCCGGTATTTTGCCTGTTTATAAAAAATATAACAACAAAGTATTCTATATTTCCATTAGTCAAGCCGACCGTTCGGCGGAACTTGATTATATTAAAACCATACATCACGGAATTGATCTAAATCAGTTTGATTTTCAGCCCGATCCGGACGATTATTTACTTTTTTTCGGGCGCATTCACCCTGACAAAGGAACTAAAGAAGCAATTGAAATTGCAAGGGCATGCAACAAAAAACTGATACTAGCTGGCATCATTCAGGATGAAGCTTACTATAACCAGTATATCGTACCTTACCTTGACAACAAAAATGTTATTTTTATCGGGAGTACTGAACCGGTTAAGCGCAATCAACTTCTTGGTAAGGCAATTGCACTTCTGCATCCCATAAATTTTGAGGAACCTTTTGGTCTTTCCGTTATAGAATCTATGGCTTGCGGTACTCCTGTTATCGCTTTTAACAGGGGCAGTATGCCTGAACTTATAGAAAACGGTAAAAATGGTTTTACTGTAAATACGGTGGATGATGCAATAGAAGCTGTGGGAAAAATAAAAAATATCAACCGGAAATATTGCCGTCATTATATTGAACAGCATTTTACGGTCAATCAAATGACAGAGAAATATATCCAGGTCTATGAAACAGTTCTTAACAAATAATAAAAATTTTATATATGGAAATTAATACTCTACTATGAATACAAAAAATCCTATTGTAACACGTTACTCTAAAAATCCCATCCTCACAATAGAAGAGGTACCCTATCCAGTCGCCACCATCCACAATGCAGGAGTGGTTAAGCACAATGGCAGTTACATAATGCTTTTCCGATCTCATCAATACAATGGTCGCTCTATCATTGGCAGAGCCGACAGTGATGATGGTTTTTCATTTACTGTTCAACCCAAACCATTTCTTATTCCTTCAACCGAAGGCATTTTTGCCGAATATGAAGAATTCGGAATCGAAGATATGAGAATCTGTCCGGTAGAAGATTTCTATCTGCTTACTTACAGTGCTTATTCACGCCATGGCGTACGAATTGCCCTGGCACGCACCATAGATTTTGAAAAGGTTGAACGTATTGCACTTATAACAGAGGCTGATCTTCGAAACGTTGTTATTTTTCCGGTAAAATTTAATGAACGGTATGTCCGGCTTGACCGCCCGCATTCTGAAATATCACCCTGGTCTATTTGGATTTCTTATTCTCCGGACCTGATCCACTGGGGTGATTCAAGAGTAATCGTGAAACCCGTTCCATATCACTGGGATGAAATGAAAATCGGACCTGGCGCTCCTCCCTTCAAAACCAAGGAAGGCTGGCTGCATATTTTCCATGGCGTATTCAAAACTATGTCGGGTGTTGTTTATCGTCTTGGAGTTGCACTGCACGATCTAAATGATCCGGCAAAAATTATTGGAGTTTCCGATCAATGGATATTGCAACCAGAAGATACCTGGGAAATTACAGGTTATGTACCCAATGTAGTTTTTACCTGTGGAGCTGTTCCTGAAGACGATGGTACTGTAAAAATATATTGGGGCGGCGCTGACACGGTTATGTGTGTCGGGACTGCAAAGATTAATGATCTTGTCCAGCTTTGTTTGTCAGGTTCACGTTCAGCGTTGTAACCGGCTATATAATTTTGTAATAGAATCATTGCAAATCAGGAATTCTGTAATTAAATTTAATTGAATTATATAATATTTTGCTAAATATATAGCAGAATTTAAAATCAACACCACGCGTCATTCATTTGATGTAGAAAATAAAACAAAATTCTTAATAAATTTAAGAAGTAAGTGAAATGGAAATAATAGAGTATCCAAAACTGCAGGTTAGAAGAAAAAAAACTAAAATCAATCGTGACATATCCCGTGTTATTACACGTCTTCATGTTCCTGAAAATTCCCGAACCCCAAAAATCATTAAGCGGGTACTGAGTCTCAGCGAGGGCGAAGCGGAAAAATTAATGGAAAGAATTCATTTCGAATTCTTTGATCGCCACAGGGATATATCCCGTGTGTTAAAAAAGCATTTTGATGAAGTGGCTGTATATATTCCCCAGAATCAGGATCTGAGCGAAACAAAAAAAATGCTCATTGGTTCCTATTTTACAATGGAATACTCGGTTGAATCTGCAGCTCTTTTCAACCCATCAATAGTACAGCATCCTGATCAATCCAATGTTCCCGAAGGTAGTCTTCGCTATATTATGAGTTTTCGCTCAACCGGAGAAGGTCATATTTCATCCATTAGCTTTCGCAGCGGAATTATTGATAACAATAATTCGTTTATTTTTGATCCCGTAAGTGAATTTGTCGAAACTCCTAATATCCAGGTTAATCCTGTTTACGATCGCCATCTTTTCGAGCTTAAACTGAATGAAATGAATGCAAGTAATAAGACAACAAGCTGGATTCTTGAGCATTTGTCGGATGAGTTTACTTATAACAATCTTAAAGAAAGAATTAACGAACTTAAATCAAATCCGGATTTTCCAACGGACAACGAAACAATCGATATCATATCCTGGCTGGCTAATTCCAATTATGAAATAAAATTCCACTCCGAATATAAAATATCCGAACGTGTGATTTTTCCCACTTCAAAAAATGAAAGCAGCGGAATAGAGGACGCGAGATTTGTCCAATTTTTTGATGAAGATGGTGAATCTACATACTATGCAACCTATACAGCTTACAATGGCATAAGTATCCTGCCGCAAATGATAAAAACAAAAGATTTTATCACTTTTAAAATTATTACTCTTAACGGTAAGGCAATTCAGAATAAGGGCATGGCTCTTTTCCCGCGTAAGATTAACGGCAAATATGTTATGCTCTCTCGTCAGGACGGTGAAAACAACCATATTATGTATTCCGATTCTCTTCATTTTTGGCAGGAGTCCATAATCATCCAGGAGCCGGAAATGCCCTGGGAATTTGTTCAAATCGGAAACTGCGGTTCCCCGGTTGAAACAAATGAAGGCTGGCTTGTACTCACGCATGGTGTTGGTCCTATGAGGCAGTATTGCATCGGTGCAATACTTCTTGATCTTGAAAATCCGGAAAATATTATTGGACGCCTTAATGAACCGCTAATCACCCCGCGTGAGGGTGAGCGTGAAGGTTATGTACCAAATGTAGTTTACTCTTGCGGTTCGCTTATCCATAATGATAAGTTGATCATTCCCTATGCTATGTCTGATATTATGTCAGGTATTGCAACTGTGAGCGTAAGTGAACTAATTAGTTGTATGAAACAATTGAATTGTTAATTTTAATGAAATGTGCATTTAAAGCTGAACTGATAATAAATATTACAGATGATAATTCCTATAAATATTAAATTTTCTTAAAATATTAACTTATTACTTGCGCGTAATCATAGCTATGTTTGTATAACAAAAGAATTTTTCAAAGGCGCAAAAGTAAACCTTGCGAAGATTAAACAGCAGTTGGGGGAATATCCCGGTGTTACACGTTTTCACCATAAACAAAAATATATTTACGGATAATTAGTAAATACTTTTTTATAAAAATTAAAATTTTAATGACCAAAGAGTTTTGGTATTAATTTACTTTCGCTTAATTGGGCCGTAATAAGAGTCTAAACAACTTTATAATTAATTTTCAAAGATAATGACCATGAACGTTGTAACCCGATTCATCATTTGCAGTTTCTTTTTCTTAATCATTTCCAATGCAATCTCAGCACAGGAAAATGATACAGACACATTATTTAGTGATAAAACATTTTCCGGCTTGAAGCTGCGCAGTATAGGTCCAGCTTTAATGTCAGGGCGTATTGCCGATATTGCAACCAACCCTGACGATCCGAGTCAATGGTATGTTGCAGTGGGTTCGGGCGGAGTATGGAAAACAAATAATGCCGGTACAACATGGCAGCCTATTTTCGATGATCAAACTTCTTATTCGATAGGATGTATAACTTTGGATCCTCAAAACCCTTTTGTTGTATGGGTAGGCACGGGTGAGAATGTTGGCGGACGCCATGTTGGTTACGGTGATGGTATTTATCGCAGTTTAGATGGTGGCGCCAGTTGGAAGAACATGGGACTAAAAGAATCACATCATATTTCAAAGATAATAGTGCATCCTGAAGATTCTGATATCCTATGGGTTGCTGCCCAGGGACCATTATGGTCGAAGGGCGGTGAACGTGGTCTTTATAAAACAACTGACGGCGGGGTAAACTGGGAAAAAGTATTGGGCGATGATGAATGGGTTGGTGCAACAGATATCGTTATTGATCCGCGTAATCCTGATGTTTTATATGCTGCTACCTGGCAGCGTCATCGTAATGTAGCTGCTTATATGGGTGGTGGTCCGGGATCGGGTATTCATCGTTCTGATGACGGAGGTATAACATGGAAAAAACTAAAAAAAGGTTTACCAACTTCTAATTTAGGTAAAATAGGTTTGGCTATTTCGCCTCAAAATCCCGATGTACTTTACGCAGCTATAGAATTGGACCGGCGCACAGGTGCTGTCTATCGCTCTGAAAATCGTGGCGAATCATGGGAGAAACGTTCTGATGCTGTTTCCGGAGCAACCGGGCCGCACTATTATCAGGAATTGTATGCCAGCCCCCACCAATTTGATCGTATTTATCTTGTTGATGTGCGTATGCAGGTTTCCGATGATGGCGGTAAAAATTTTAGACGGATGAAAGAACGATTCAAGCATTCAGATAATCATGCAATGGCTTTTCGTTATGATGATCCGGATTATTTGCTTGTGGGTACAGATGGCGGTCTCTATCAAAGTTTTGATTTAGCTGAAAACTGGAGCTTTATCGGCAATCTTCCCGTAACACAATTCTATAAAATAGCTCTTGATGATGCTGAACCTTTTTACACAATTTATGGGGGTACTCAGGATAATAATACACTGGGCGGTCCCTCACGAACTTCCTACAGTTATGGTATTCAAAACTCTGATTGGTTTGTTACTCATGGAGGTGATGGACATCAACCTGCTACAGAACCGGGTAACCCCGATATCATGTATTCTGAATCGCAGCAAGGGTTTCTCTCTCGAATAGACAGAACCACCGGTGAAATAATTTCAATTCAACCTCAACCGGAAGAAGGCGAGGACTATGAACGATTCAATTGGGATTCACCAATTCTTGTAAGTCCGCATTCCCCAACGCGAATATATTTTGCTTCACAACGCGTATGGCGCTCTGATGATCGTGGTGATAGCTGGACAGCTATATCCGGTGATCTCACTCATGATCAAGAGCGTATTGCTTTACCAATAATGGAAGATACCTGGAGTTGGGATTCTCCCTGGGATGTATATGCGATGTCTACTTACAATACGATCACTTCAATAGCCGAATCACCATTGCAAGAAGGTTTAATATATGCCGGAACCGATGACGGTTTGATAAATGTTACAGAAGACGGAGGTACAACCTGGCGTAAAATTGAAGTTGGCGATTTACCCGATGTTCCAAAAACTGCTTTTGTAAACGATATTAAAGCAGATTTGTTCAATGAGAACACTCTTTACATCGCACTGGATAATCACAAATATGGCGACCTCAATCCTTACCTATTAAAAAGTACCGACCGTGGAAAAAACTGGCAATCAATCAAAGGAAATTTACCGGAACGTACTATCGTTTGGCGAATAGTACAGGATTATATAAATCCCGAATTATTCTTTGCAGCCACTGAGTTTGGAATTTACTTTACGATTGATGGTGGCTCCCGATGGATAAAACTTACCGGCGGCGTACCTACAATTTCATTTCGCGATCTTGCTATTCAACGACGCGAGAATGATCTGGTGGGAGCTTCATTCGGCCGCGGCTTTTACATTTTTGATGATTACAGCGTTTTGCGTTATGTATCAAAAGAACAATTAAATCAGGAAGCTGTTCTTTTCCCTATCCGTAAAGCCTGGTGGTATATCCCAAATCCCTTTGGTGTAATAACCGGTGCAGATCATTTTACAGCACCCAATCCGCCGTTTGGTGCGGTCTTTACATATTACCTGAAAGAAGAAATAAAATCCTTGAAATCAATAAGAAAGAAAAAGGAGAAAGAGCAGATTAATAAAAAGCAAAAAGTAACCTTTCCCGGTTGGGACGAGATTGAAGCTGAAAGAAGACAGGATGAGCCGCAGATATGGCTAACTGTAAGAAATATTGAAGGTAATGTGGTCAGACGAATAGAAGGCAAAAACAAAAAAGGATTTAATAGAACAGCCTGGGATTTACGGTTTCCACCAACTGATGCTATAGTGAAGACATCAGATATAAAAGGTGGTGGTTTTATTGGTGCAAGAGTTGCGCCGGGCAATTACACGGTTTCACTTTCAAAAAAAGTTGATGGTGTTATTACTGTATTATCTGAGCCGATAACATTTAAAGTTGAAAGATTATATGAGGGTGCTTTGCCAACTGCTAACCCTAAAGTAACTGCTGCATTTTGGAAAGAGACCGAAAGATTCAATAAGTCAATGACAGCAATTACAAAAGTTTTGAGTAAAACTTTACAAAAAGTTGAGCTGATGCAAAAAGCTTTAGTACGAATTACAACTGCACCCGGAAATCTGGATAGTGATTTACATACATTGAGGCAAGATTTGCTGGCACTCGATCAGCAATTAAATGGTAACCGCTCAAAAAGAGAAATTGGTGAGAAAACTAATCCTACTATTGCATATTGGCACGCTGTGGCTTCGGGAACTTTTAATTCTACTTATGGTCCTACGCAAACACAGAAGCGAAGTCTGGAACTTGCAGGAAATCAATTTTCTATATTAAAGAATGATTTGGATATTATTTTAAATACAAGATTACCAAAAATTGAGAAAAAATTAATGGATGCCGGTGCACCCTGGATGAATGGAATGCCTGTACCGGAATACTAATTGAGTGAATTGGAGTTAAATTACCAGAGAAATTCTGAGCCACATATATCTCTTATATATTCAGAACAAAACATTTTCAATTTACTTTTTGTTAAATTTCCAATAAAAAATAATTATAAATAGGAGTTATAATGATAGGATTAGAAATAGGCAGAATCATACACATTCTCGGAGTAGTTTTTTGGATTGGCGGTGTTGCAATGGTAACAACTATTATTCTTCCTGCTATTAAAAAATTTAAATCGCCGGAGGAAGCAGTTGAGTTTTTCGAAAAAGTGGAACGCAGATTTCAAATTCAGGCAAGAGTTACAACAATGGTAACCGGTTTATCCGGCTTTTATATGATCTCGAAACTACATGCCTGGAGTTGGTTTTTAGATGCTTCATACTGGTGGATGTGGGCGATGGTTATTGTCTGGTTAATATTCACAGTAATGCTGTTTATAGTAGAACCGTTTATTCTAAAAAACAAAATGATTGAAAAAGCAAAAACAGATCCTGAAGGCGCTTTTAAGAAAATACAAACAATGTATGCACATTTACTTTGGATAAGTCTTCTAACAATAATAGGTGCTGTTGCCGGAGCCCACGGCTGGTTATTCTTTTAGAATTACCTTAATTAATCTGTTTTCAATATCCACGACTTTTTGCAAGACCATTCCTCCCAATAAGTTGTGTTATAAAAAAATATCTAATTGCATGGGCTTTAGCCCAAATGGTGATAAATCGGAAACCAAATGAGATAATTAAAACCGATAAATAACTTTTCATATTTTAATTAGGAAATAATTATTACTTTTAATAAGTACATACTAAATCAAATACGATAATATGCCAGATTTTTTAAAAAAGATTTTTTGTATCATCGGTTTTCATAAATGGAAACAGAACAGAGAATTTCACGCTGCGGATTATTCACCATCATCCTCGCTTCATGAAACACCCGAAAGAGAATGTTTCAACTGTGGCAAAAAACAAAAATGGGTTATCGGCAAAGGCAACGGCGAGATGGGTCATTGGAATAAAATGATGTGAGGGAATTAGTATAACTCTCCAATTTAATTCCAATTATTCACAGTAAATAATCTTTTTCTTATACTTAATGAATTTTCATATGATTCAATAATACCTGCACTATCTTTTAATGTTTCTATTATTCCTATTCTGTACTGATCAGCTTCGGTTTCATTAACTTCTTCAATCAAAAATATTTCTGTAGAATAATCTAAAATATTTCCTGTTTTCGTCGCACTTTTAAAAAAGGGTTCAAAAGTTAAGAATAGAGTTCAAAAGATAAATCAAAGATCGAATATTTAGTTAAAAAAGTTTATCATTTAATATCGGAAATGCAAGGTCAAACTGAGCTAGAATTATTATCTTCAAATGATAGAACAATCTTAAATTTTTTAACCAACAACGAAACTATAAAAGTAAGAGTGATAGGGCCGGGAAAAAATACTTGGCGGCATATTTGATAAAATCGGTTTTAATCAAATAGAAGAAGAATTGTTCCGATATTTTGTAATAACACGATTAGTGTTTCCCGGCTCTAAATTAAAGACAATAGATTATTTATATAGGTACAATGGGGTAGAAATTGAGATAAGTAAAATCTACAGATTTTTAGATAAAATAAATAAGCTCTACAAGAAAAAGATAGAACAAATAGCATTCAACCACACAAGAGAAATCCTAAAGGGAAGGATTAGCATCGTAGGAGGCTTCGCGAAACCTATGCAACTTTAAAGACTATTAATTTAAAACTTTTTTTTAGTATGTAATTCAACTATTTTTTTGCTTCGCCCACCTGAATATCTTAAATCATTAGGTAATGCAAAGGATTCTAGTATTCTATGATATAACAACACTTTACTTTGAATCATCGAGCGAGGATGATTTCCGGAAACTTGGATTTTCAAAAGACGGCAAATCTAACAATCTGCAAATACTATTAGAATTGTTCGTAGGTCAAAGTGGTTACCCGATAGGTTATGAAGTATTTGAGGGGAACAAATTTGAGGGGCATACATTGATTCCGGTACTAAAGAAATATGAAAAAACTTTTAATCTGAGCAAGCCGGTAATCGTCGCCGACGCCGGGTTATTGTCGAAGCAAAACACAGAATTGTTAGAGAAAGATGGATACAAATATTTTTTAGGCGGAAGGATAAAGAATGAGAGTACGAATGTTCAAAATAGTATTTTACGAATGGAATTAACCGATGGCGAAAATAAAGAATTAAAAAAAGAATAGGGAAACAGATTGATAATTTCCTACTCAGAAAAGCGGGCAAAGAAAGACGCACATAACAGGGAATGGGGATTAAGGAGACTGGAAAAGAATTTACGGACAAACAAACTGACAAAGAAACAAATAAACAATAGAGGTTATAATAAGTATCTAAAGTTTAGCGGTAATCTTAAAGTTGAAATTGATTACGATAAATTTGAAGAAGACTATAAGTGGGATGGATTAAAGGTATATATTACAAATTCAAAATTAACGGCAAAAAAAATAATCGAAAATTATAAAAATCTTTGGCAGATAGAAAAAGCCTTTAGAATATCAAAAACCGACTTAAAAGCAAGACCGATTTTTCATCATCTAAAATATTAAATAGAAGCACATATATGTATTGCCTTTGCTGCATATACGATTTATAAAGAATTGGAA
>SMVA01306143.1_pt1 | contig 13940 bp, 12 predicted proteins | sample 2456451 | NCBI WGS metagenome assembly SMVA01 (sample SAMN11095933, study PRJNA526329) | marine sediment metagenome | biome: Marine sediment; feature: Surficial sediment; material: Deep marine sediment; isolation source: Hadal surficial sediment | place: Pacific Ocean | collected 2014-05 | depth...
GACCGGCCTGGCGGCTGCACTACCTCCCGCGCCGAAGGGCTACGAGCGCGTGATCGTCGACGGCCGGGTGGTGTTGATCGAGATCGCCACGCAGGTGATTCGGGATGTCTTGACCGACATCGTGATCGGTTAGGTAAACGTGCCGGCCGCGGTTAGCGGCCGACACGTCAATGAGTGAACACCGACGTTATCTCTCGAGTCAAAAAATGAAGTCCGACCCCGATTCCTTCACAATGCTGCATTACCACAGAATGCAGGTTGATGCAGGATGTCGGATCATCGCTCCCTCGCAATAGATAAATCGCAACGCAGGCTCGGCCCGGTCTGGCTGAGCCCCGGCATTCTGCCCCGGAACGCGCTCACCCTGTTTTATTCCGGGGCGATGGCGATCGGCTTCATCAACCTGGTGAACCTGATCCAGCCATTGCTGTTGCAGGAACAGCTCGGCATGACCGAGGGTGAGGGTGACTTTACCGCCAATCTCTACATCGCCCTGGAACTGATCACGCTGGCGGTGGCCGCCCCGCTGGCGAACCTCTCCGACCTGATCGGCCGGCGTCCGATCTTTACCAGCGGATTCGTGATCATCTGCCTGGGCCTGATCCTGATTCCCACGGCGAGCACGGGCACCGAACTGCTGCTCTACCGGATGATCACGTCTGCGGGAATCGCCTGTTGTACCACGATGATCGCGTCGCTCATCGCCGACTACCCGCAAAACGCAGCACGCGGCAAGTTTATCGGCATCAATGGGGTCTGCTCTGCCCTCGGGGTGATCATCGTCGGCGCCGGCCTGACGCAATTGCCCAGGGTGTTCACGTCGATGGGTTCGACGCCGATCGAAGCGAGTACGATGACGCTGTGGATCGGCAGCGGGCTGGCTTTTCTGACTGCCCTGATTACCTTCGCCGGCATCAGGAAGGGGCGGATCGGCACTGTTGGCGACCGGCTCCCGTTCATGGAAAATGCCAAGGTGGGCCTGCGGGAAATACGCAGGAGCGCGCGGCTGCAGCTGGCGTGTGGTGCAACCGCGTTATCCAGGGGCGACCTGACGGTACTGGCTACGTTCTTCGCCCTGTGGATACAGAAAACCGGGGCCGACCAGGGCATGGAGTCGGTGGCGGCGGCGGCAACCGCCGGCAAACTGTTCGGGCTGGTGCAAATCGCCATGCTGTTTTCCATGCCGGTCGTCGCCATCATGGCCGACCGTCTGGATCGCGTCACGACGCTGTGTATTTCCATGGGCCTGGCGGCGATCGGCTATCTCGCGCTGGGTGTTGCGCCAGATCCTTTTCATTCGGGGTGGATCTACGCGGTCGTGATACTGGCCGGTATCGGCGAGGCCGTCATGCTGATTTCGGTGCCCGTGTTAATCGGGCAGGAGGCGCCCGAAAAGTTCCGCGGTGCAATCATCGGGGTCGCGGCGAGCTGCGGTGCGGTCGGCATCATCATGACCAACAAAGTCTCCGGTCTTTTGTTCGACAACCTCGGCTACCAGGTGCCGTTTTATTTCATGGCCCTGCTGAATGGCTGCATGCTCATCTGGGCCATCGGGGTGCGCATGAAAACGGGTGATTCACGAAACACATAGAGCCTGACCCACCCACCCGGACCGCACCCACCCGTAGGAGCGGCTTCCAGCCGCGATTTGCACGGATCACGACGCAAATCACCAACAACTACCCATTTAATCCACAGGTGGTCTCTTTCAGAAATAGTTACGATGCCGCAATGTCATTCCTGAAACCACCCGTAGGAGCGGCTTCCAGCCGCGATCCGCGCTGAAACCACACGCCATCAATCTGCGCAAAGGGCGTTACTCCCAACCCGGCTGTAGTTACTTCCTGACCACATCGGTCGCCGGTCGACGTCGAATCTTCACCAGACAGGATCGCGCATTGCTGGTACTTGATGCGATTCGCTGGCTGCATACCGCAAATCGATTTATCGTCGACGTCGCGGTCGTGATGCCTAACCATCTGCATCTCGTCGGGCGGTTGGGCGAAAGCACTCTGGCTGACGTCATGCATACGCTCAAGAGCTACAGTGCTAACGGACTTGCCTTGGCCGGGGTCGAAACGCCGGTCTGGCAAGAAGGCTACTACGACCACGGGCTTCGTGATGATGAAGACTATAGAGTCAGAGTTCAGTATGTGGTCCAGAATCCGCTGCGCGCGGGATTGGTTCAGCGAGTGGAAGATTTTCCGTATACCATCCTGCCCGATTGGTGGGGTGATTGGATCGCGCCTGGAAGTAGCTCATCGCGGCAAGATGCCGCTCCTACGGATCTCGGTGTCGGTCCCACCCACCCGTAGGAGCGGCTTCCAGCCGCGATTCGATCATGGCGAGAATGCGGCGACTCATTCGTTACGCACCGACAGAACCGGGCAGCTGGCCTTGCGCAGCACGGCCTCGGTCGTGCTGCCGAGCAGGACGTGTTCCAGGCCACTGTAGCCGTGTGTCGTCATGACGATCAGCGTGGCATCGACCTGTTTCGCGTACGCGATGATTTGCTCCGCGGGCTTGCCCGTCAGGACGTGGGTCTCGGATTCGACGTCGGCCAGGTGTTCCTCGGCGAACGCGGCGATATGCTGCTGCGCATTCTCGGTCAGTTCGTCTGCCGTCGGCAGCACCACGGCGGGCGCCAGGTCCAGCGCCGCATAGATCTGCGGCGGTTCGACCGCATAGATGCAGTGAATATTCCCGTTCGTCATCGTGGCCATGCGCCGGGCCCACGGCACGGCGGCCTGGGAGAACTCGGAAAAATCGATCGGTAAAACAATGATGTTGCTATCGGACATCGGTGGTATACCTCCGACTCGTTGATACGCGACACGTACTTGAATTATGCGAGCTTATCGATCAAATGCAAGGCCATCGACGACCGTAAATATGCCTATGCGTGGCGCGATCTACAGTGGATCCGGGTCCTTTTTTCTTTGCGCCTGGCGGCTGACCATCAACAGTAGCAAGGGGATGATCAGGCCGAAGCCGAGGACGTTGACGAATATGACGAGGAATAGAGTGAACATTCGTGAATTTTACAAATAAAGCGCCGGCAATTTGTGACATCAGTGTAACAATGCCGGCCAGAACAGCCGGGCCTCCCACCGCTCTGCGGAAGTGTGTCCGTCGTATCTGGTGCCCGGGGAACTTTCGGCCCACACTGGCGTCGATGCTAAATCGATAGAAGAAAAAGCCGGAGGGATGCGAGACATGACCAGGAACATAGATCGTCGCTTTATACTGCGCGCGGGGTCCGCGCTCGCAGCCACGTCCATGCTGCCGCGCCAGCTCATGGCCGGCGACACGCGGCTCGAAGACGTCCCCCGCAGTGACTACGGATTTGCGACGACCTGCGACGAGGTTACCGCGGGTTCGGATCTGTCCGGAATGACCGTGCTGATCACCGGTTGCAACTCCGGGCTCGGCTATGAGTCGATGCGCACGCTCGCGGCACACGGCGCCCACGTCATCGGTACGGGTCGCACGCTGGAGAAGGCGCAGGTGGCGTGCGACAGCGTGACGGGCAAGACGACGCCGCTCGTCTGCGAACTCACCGATTTCCCATCGATCGTCGCGTGCGCCGACGCGGTCGCAGCCATGGATGTGCCGCTCGATGTCCTGATGTGCAACGCGGGGATCATGGCGTTACCGAAATTAGAGCAGGTCAACGGTCTGGAGAAGCAGTTCGTCGTGAACCACCTCGGGCATTACCTCCTGACACGCCGCTTGCTCGGCCAGGTCGAGGCGGCGCCGGCCGGGCGCATCGTGATGCTGTCGAGTGAGGGCTACAGACTCGCCCCGCCGGAAGGCATTCAGTTCGACAACCTGTCCGGCGAGAAAGGCTACAAGGCCTTCAAGGCATACGGTCAGACGAAGCTTGCGAATGCGTTGTTCTCGCGCGAACTGGCACGGCGCTACGCGGACACGCCCCTGACATCGAATGCGGTGCACCCCGGGCTGGTCGCGACCAATCTCGCACGCTATTTCATGACCCAGCCGCGGGATCCCGACGAGCCGCTGCGCAAGGGATTCAAGACGGCGGACCAGGGCGCGTCGACCCAGGTCTACTGCGCCATCGATGCGAACCTCGACGGCGTCAGCGGTTTTTATTTCGAGGACTGCAATCCGGTCGAGCCGGACGGCCCGCATATGCACGACGACGCACTGGCATTAAAGCTCTGGGACGTGTCCGAAGAACTCACCGCGGAATATCTGTAACCGCGGGTGGTGTCTGACACCCTTGGCTGGCACGGAGACTGAATCACCATGCCCGATACCGACGAAGAAATCGACGTCCGAAAATGGATCGCGGAAGAAGAGTGGCACCTCGAGAATGCGACGACCGATATCACCCAGTTCATGGTGGGTGTGGGCGAAGGGCAGCAGGTTCCCGACGCCGAGGTATATACGCCCGAGGGTCAGGCGGTTCGGCTCGCCTCGCAATGGGCCGATAAGCCGGCGCTGATCATCACCGGCTCCATGACCTGCCCCCCGTCCCGGGAACTGAATCCGGCCACGAACAAAATACTGGAGTCGTTCGGCGATCGCCTGAATGTGGCCGTGCTGTATGTCTTGGACGCCCATCCCAGCGGCGACCTGTGCCCGTACACGGGCACCGACTGGACGACGCAGACCAACCAGGATGAGGGCATCCTGATACGCCAGCCCCGGGACCAGGACGAGCGTAACGGCCGGGCGCGCGAGTATCGGGAAAAGCTTGGCCTTAAAGCGACCGTGCTCGTCGACAACATGCAAGACGGTGGCTGGGCCGCGCTGGGCAAGTCGCCGAATACCGCGGTGCTGGTCGGTCCAGACGGCACCTGCCAGGTCTGTCAGGACTGGTTCCGGCCGGAAGCGTTGCGGGCGCGGTTGGGCGAACTGCTGTAAACAGCGGCACACCGCGACGCTATTGGGTGGTAGCGGCGGGAACTACCGAACGGGTAATCGCTGTCGAGGCGGGTGCCTGCGCTCAGCCCAATTCGGCGGCCGCGCGGTGGCCCTGTTCTACGGCCACTGGGAGCTGTGCGCTCGCACCGGCGTCGGAGTTTGCGATCGTGATGCGGCCGAAGCGCTGGCGGGCGCGCATGTGGGGATAACGCTCGTCATCGCTATCTGCATAGATGGGATCGAAGAGCGGGTTGTACCAGTACGCGTAACCGTGGGCCCAGCGATTGACCGTGATCGCCTCGATATCCCGCGCCGGGTCGAAATCACCGTCCGCGAGCATGCCGGCGAGTTGGCTGCGTATGTTGCGCTCGATGGTTTCGAAGGAAGTGGCGAGCAGCTCGTGGCTCCCGATGCGATGTTGTTCGCGTGCGGTCAGGCCCGCGTTGGATTTATGCGGGAACCGTTCCATGTGGACGGTGATCGGGTCATCGGGTCCGGTCGCGAATGCATAGCTGCCGAGGCTGACGGGGAAGTCGAGCGACGCATTGATATGGTAGCTCCCCGGTGCGACCGCGGCGCCGATCCCCAGCTTTTTCCACGCCCGCCAGTTACGCAACGCAACGTTCGTGTAGAGGATCGGCGTTCTGACCTGCAGGGCGAGCGCCGCGCGCTGGGTCGCGGGTAATTCCGGGCACAGGTAGGGAATCACGGCGTTATTGCAGGCGAGAACGCAGGCGCGAGCCTGGATTCGATACGCATGGCCGCCGCGTATGTATGAAATCCGCACGCGCCTGGCCGATTTGGGGTCACCGTCGTGCTCTGCGCGGATGACGGTGCTCTGGAGTCGTAGCCGAACGGGCGCGTTCGCCTCGTCGAGTTTCGAGTAATCGAAGCGCGCCGTCACGATATCTTCCATCGTCCGCCCGGGCGCGACCGCCGGAATCAATCCGCGCACCAGGAGACGAGCGATCGACGCGTTGCCGTCTGGAAAGTGGTGGATGTAGGGCTCTTCGTGCCCGGGCTCGGGAAGCCCTGTGGCGCCCCAGCCAGGCAGGCCCCCATAGGAGAGCGCGTCGCCGGCGGTCGTCGCCTCGATGCCGACGCCGGAATCACTCGAGAGATCCTGCAGGATGGCAAAAACCTCGGGCTCGCGAATGTCCAGGTGCTTCCTCAGGAACTCCCGATAGCTGATGGTATAGAGATAATCCTCTTTGGCATCGGCCGCGATTTCCGGCATCTGATCCTGATCGATGAGCAGCAAGCGCAGGAATTCACGCTGCGCGGCTGCGGAGATCGGCATTCTCGCCACGGCTTCCGCCGGTGACAGCGGCGAGGGTGCAAAGGGGATGTAGTCGAATATTCCGAGGTTGAACGGAACCATCCGCTCGACTCCCCAGTCGGCGCGATTGAAATACATGCCGACGCCGAGCCCGTTCTTCTTGTAGAACCCCCGATCGTAGGCGGTGTCAAAGCGATTGAGGTCGACGCCGAGATCGCGCAGCAGGTCTGTTACCAGCCCGCTGTAATCCGATGGCTCTTCGAGGCTCTGACTGCCACCGTAACCGATCAGCGTGCGACCTCCGACCTGAAATTCGTTGCGCTTGGCGTGGCCCCCGAAGTCGTCGTGGTTCTCGAGAATGAGGATGCGCGCCTTCGGATACTGTTTGCGATAAAAGTGCGCGGCCGAGAGGCCGCTGATGCCGCCCCCCACCACGACGAGATCGTAAACGTCGGGATCAGGCTCGTGAATCGGCCCCCAGTCGCGCCGACCCTGACGCGCGAGTTGGTGATCGACTTCGAAGGATCCGGCGTGATTCCCCCGCAACCCGGTCAGTGCCGGCGGGTAGGCGTCGCCGGTTACGCCGGGGCTTGCGATTACAAATCCCTGATCGGCGAGCGCGTGGCCGGGAACGAGCGTGCTCGTGGCAAGCGCCCCGACTCCGTGCAACAGATCCCTGCGCGAGATGCGCCGGTCCATTCCAAGATTACGGTCTGATGGTTTCATGAGTCCGGGCGGAGGTTATGCGAACGATCCGTGAAAACAGTATAAGTCAGCTCCGGGACGGCGGCTGACCGTCGTGCTGCGGCGCCTCGTCCCGCAGTTCTTCACGCCACTCGACGACGTTCATCTCGATGGCCAAAAATCCACCGATCCAGATGAGTTCATCCCAGACATACAGCCAATGCTGCTTGAAGCCCCAAAACGCCGCGACCAGCAGCAGCATCCCATAGAGCGCGGGCTTGGCGACGTTACCCATGGCGATCATCGGCCCGCTGCTGATACCGCGATTTTGCAGGCGAACCATGAATTCGATCAGAAATACGATCAACAGCCAGACGCTGGCTTCGACGAGGTCGAGCCACGCCAGCTGCCGTGAAAGTCTCATGCCCCCGGCGTCGGTCACGACCGATGCACTATCGACCGGGAAGAATACGGTGCCGGCCGAAAGACCCGAACAGTTCGATTGATTCACGACGGTGTAAGCCAGGTTGTCTATATAAGAGATGCCCTGGTTGGCCAGCTGGCAAAGATCGGTAATGCCCGCCAAGGGTAATGCCTGTTGCAGCGTGAGTCCGATTCCGGCATAGGCATAAATTGTGTGGGCGAGAAACAGGTAGCAGACGATGCGAACCGCATGAATGACCGGACCGGTAGCGCCTTCGAAGGCCTCGTCGGATAACGCGTAGGTTTCCAGCTCGAAGAGAAACAGCAGCGCGAACCACGCCAGTTCATCGATGGTCGTCGTAAACATCGCGGTCCAGGCCAGAAAGGAACCGCCTGCTCGAAGCGAATGCTCCGCGGCTTCCATGTCGTCGATGACATAGAAGACGAAGTTAACGATCAGTATTGCGTAGACGGTCCACTTGACGATTTGCTGAACGGCGCGGAGATCGAGATTCGCGAGCATCGATCGGGCATACATATTGGAGAGCATTCCCCCTTACGGGTTGCGGATGAACTTCAGCGTCATCCGATCGCTCTCGCCGATCGCCCGATACTTGTCGCGATCCACATCGTCCAGCTCATACGTCGGCGGCAGGGTCCATACGCCCTCCGGGTAGTCCTTGGTGTCTTTGGGGTTGGCGTTGATGTCACTTCTGGCCACCAGTTCAAACCCGGCGGCCTCGGCCAGGGCGATGACATAGTCTTCCCGCACGTAGCCGGAATCCGCCTTGGGGTCCTGGGTCACGGCGGGATCCTGGCGATGCTGCACGATGCCCAGGATGCCGCCGGGTTTGAGTACCGTGTGCATGGCGGAGAAAGCGGCGGCTTCGCTGCCCTCGTCCATCCAGTTGTGTACGTTACGAAAGGTCAAAACCATGTCGGCGCTGCCCGGGGGCGCCGCCGCCAGTTTCGCCGGCGGATCGAAGATCGTGGGGATCACCCGGTCGTACCGCGCGGGATCGGCTGCCAGTTTGTCCAGGAAGGCTTTGGAGTTGCGTCGATAGTATTCGGATTCGGATTCCGGGTCGTAGTTGGCCGCATACAGAGTCCCGTTGTCGCGGAGAAAGGGGGCCAGGATCTCGGTGTACCAGCCGCCGCCGGGGGAGATTTCCACCACGGCCATGTCGTCGCGAACGCCGAAGAACGCCAGGGTCTCTGCCGGGTGACGGGTGGCGTTGCGAGCCCGGTGGTCGGCGGAGCGGTGGTCGGATTCGGCGGCCGCCGCCAGGTTTTCCAGCAGGGCGGCATCATCGGAATGGACTGCGGTGGTCAGCAGCGCAAAGACGGCAGCAAGAAGAAGGGTAGCTCGAACGGAGGTCGCCATGGGTATCTCCTCGAATCGGATCAGCTCAATCGGTCTTCGAGGATATCACTATGTCCCGGCACGCACCTCGCTATGCATCGATTCGTGCGTCGGCGGGAACGGCCAGCTGCCACCGTGGGTCCTCGGCCGGCAGGCAATGGTGCCCGGCACATTGCTGTCCCACGAACGCCGTAGGAGCGGCATCTTGCCGCGATTCGCACGATCGCGGCTGGAAGCCGCTCCTACGACATTCTCCGTCAAATAGTTATGGGATAGCAGTGGGTACGGCACTGTTTTGTCGGGAAAGTTTTCGGCGATCCATGCCAGTATGATAAACAGGCAACAGAACGGGTGTCCGACACCAGGCTCAATACGGAGCAGCTATGGCGCACGATATGACAGGCAAGGTGGTGCTGATCACCGGGGGCGGGCGCGGCATGGGTCGCGAGACCGCGCTGGTGCTCGGCCGGCAGGGCGCACACGTGATTATCGTGGACTGGGAGGGCGAGCCCGGCACGCGCGCGCGCGATCGGATCAACGCCGCGGGCCCGGGCGGCGCGGAGTTTCGCTATTGTGATCTCTCGTCCATGGCCGACGTTCGCCGGCTCGCGTCAGAGGTGCTGGCCGACCACGCGCGTCTCGACGTACTCATTAATAATGCAGGTATCACGGACCCGGTCCGCCGGGTCAGCGTCGACGGTTTTGAGATGCACGTGGCCACCTGCCACCTCGGACCGTTTCTGCTGACGCACCTGTTGCTGGATCTACTGAAGAGCAGCGCGCCGTCGCGGATCATCATGATCTCATCCGAGGCCCACAAGGCCGGCCCGGGACTCGATTTCGACGATCTCAACAACGAGAAGCTCTGGAAGGATCACGCCAAACTGTCCAACGGCGCGGCGTTTGCGGCCTATCACCGGGCCAAGCTGTGTAACCTTTACTTCATGTATGAATTAGCCGCCCGGCTGCACGACACGGGCGTAACCTGCAACGCGATCTCGCCGGGTTTCTTCGTCAACACCAGCATCTACCGCAACCTGCGGGGTATCTTCAGGCTCGGCGCCACGGTCGTGTTCGGCATCAGCTCGCTGTTGCGTCTGAACACGCTCGAGCGCAGCGCGAAGACCTACATCTGGCTCGCCACGGATCCGTCACTGGCAACGATCACGGCCAACTATTTCGAACACCTCAAGTCAAAGCAGACCTCGGCGCTCGCCAAAGACCCCGAGCCGCGCGAGCGGCTGTGGGCATGGACGGCGGAACAAACCGGTGTCGGGTCGGACTCCGGCAACCCGTAATTCACACTGAAATGTCGGGTGCAAAGACCTCGTCCTGTGGAACGGGTAAGATGTTGCGCAGGTCGATGCCGTTGAATTTTAGAGAGGAGTCCTTATGAACGTTGCGGTGACTGCAGCCTCCGGAGGTCTTGGGCAAGCCATACTCAAATACCTGGTCGAAGAGATCGGGGCCGATAATGTTATTGCAGTCGCTCGCTCGCCGGACAAAGTCGGCACGCCGGGCATCGAGGTGCGGAGCGGTGACTACCAGTCGGTTCAGGAGATGACCGGCGCGTTTTCCGGGATAGATACGGTCGTGATCATTTCCGCACCGGTCGGTGACTGGGACCGGATCAGCATGCACCGGAACGTGATCGAAGCTGCCAGGCAGGCCGGCGTTCGCAAACTGCTGTTTACCAGCGTCATCGGTAACGGCAAGGAGGAAGACACCTGGTTCTGGAAGACCCAGCAGGTCAATCGGCAGGCCGAAAGCGATATGCGCGAATCCGGGCTGGAATGGGTGGTGGCCAGGAACGGGCTGTATCTCGAGAAAGACCTGACCCATATCGTGCATGCGAAAGGTGTCGGGGTGTATCGCAACATCGTCGGTGACGGCAGGTGTGGCTACATTTCGGTCGATGAGCTGGCCTATGCCACGGCGAAGCTCGCGATCGACGATCACGCGAACGGGCAGGTGTTCAACCTGGTCGGTGAGCCCCTGACCCAGGCCGGGCTGGTGGAGCTGGCGAACCAGATTTTTGGCATGGACGTTCGTTATGAGGTCATCAGCGATGAGGAAAACATCACCGAGTTGATGAAAGACCCGAAAATCGCGGCGCGTGGCGAGAAGGTCGCGAAGATGCTGACCGGCTGTTTTCAGGCGGTGCGCACGGGCGCCTTCGACGTCGAGTCGGATTTCGAGCGTGCCGCCGGGCGCGCAGTCAAACCGACTTTGCAGATGATCCGCGAACAGCAGGCAATCATGACGGCCTAGCGAGGACCCCTCAATCCGTGCGCCAGTCACCCCCGATCATGCCAAGCTGCTGCATCATGCCGAGCGAATCCTCGTTGCCCCAGCGTGCGCAGATCTTGCCATCGCGGATCTGATAGGTATCGGTTCCCGTGATCCGGTAGGCCTTACCGGTCGGCGGGATATCCCAGAGGGCGCCGGTCATATGGCCCTCGGTGATGGTTCTGGAGACGACAAAATCGCCATCGCATAACGTGAATTCGGGCGTCAGCTTTCGGTCGGGGAATGCCTGTTGCATCATCGGCAGGTAGGCGCGAAAGGCCGCCGGCCCCGTCGGGCCACCGGGCGGGCCATCGTGATTGAAGAAATCCTCGGTAAAATACTCCTCGAGTCGATCCAGCTCGAAGTTATTAAAGATGACTTCGATGACCTCGTGTATGAGATCCTTGTTTTTCTGTGCGGACATTCCGGCCTCCGGTAAAGGGTGTCTGATCCCAATGTAGCAGGTTGTGATCACTGTAAGACGGGAGGGAAGAGGATCAATTCATGACGGCAACCTATGTCCTGCTGGGGATCATCGCGGCAGCGGTGGCCTACGCGATCTCGATTTATAATCGCCTGGTCAAGAACAAGAACCTCGTCGATGAGGGCTGGAGCGGTATCGAGACCCAGCTGAAACGCCGCGCCAATCTCATCCCGAACCTGGTGGAGACGGTCAAGGGCTATGCAGACCACGAGGGGGAAACGCTGGAGGCGGTCACGCGTCTGCGCAACCAGACCATGACCATCAGCGATATCGGTGAGCGGGGTCAGAAGGAAGGCGAGCTGACCGCAGCCCTGGGGCGGTTGTTTGCCGTGGCCGAAGCCTATCCGGATCTGAAGGCCAATGAGAATTTCATCGGCTTGCAGGATGATCTCAGCGAGACCGAGGACCAGATTCAACTGGCGCGGCGTTACTACAACGGCACCGTGCGTAACATGAACATCCTGGTCGAGGCCTTTCCCGGCAACCTGGTGGCCAATAGCTTTTCGTTCATCAAGGCGAATTTCTTCGAGATCGAGAACGACGAGGACCGGGCGGTTCCGCAAGTGTCCTTCGGGGACTGACCGGCCGTGAGGCATCCGGTCTGCGTTGCCGCCTCGCTGGTTGCCGCACTGCTGGCAGTGCCGGCGCTGCAGGCGGTCGAGCGGATCATCCGCTACGACAGCGACATCCGCATCGATGCGGATGCCTCGCTACGGGTAACGGAGACCATCGAGGTGTACGCCGAGGGCCGGAGGATCCGGCGCGGCATCTACCGGGATTTCCCCACGACCTATGCCGACCGGCTCGGCAACCGGATCCGGGTCGACCTGAGCGTGCTTAGCGTTCGGCGCGATGGCGCAGCGGAGCCGTACTCGCTGGAGAGTCTCGCCAACGGGGTGCGCATTCGCATCGGCCGGGCGGACCGGTTTCTCGATACCGGCGCGCACACCTACACGATCACCTATCACACCGAGCGGCAGCTGGGTTTCTTTGCAGACTATGACGAGCTGTACTGGAACGTCACCGGCAACGGCTGGGGGTTTCCGATCGAGTCGGCAACGGCGAAGGTCACCCTGCCCGGCGGTGCCCGGGCCGTCCAACAGGTTGCCTACACCGGGCCGCAGGGCGCGAAGGGCCGGGATTATCGCCAGTCCGTGGCAGACGGACGTGGTGACCTGGGAGGTGACCCGGCCGCTCGACCCCGGGGAGGGGCTGACGATTGCGGTCGCGTGGCCGAAGGGTTTCGTGACCGCGCCCAGCGGCGCCGACGAGGCCGGCTGGTTCCTGCGCGACAACGCCGCCACGGGTGTGGCCCTGGTGGGTACGGCCCTGATGCTGTTGTACTACGTCCTGGCCTGGAGGCGATTCGGCAAAGATCCCGAGGGGGGCGCGATCTTCCCTCGTTTCGAGCCGCCGGAAGGCCTGTCGCCCGCTGCCACCCGGTTCATCCGGTTGATGAACTTCGACAAGAAGGCCTACTCCGCGGCCCTGATCAACATGGCGGTGAAAGGCTACCTGGTGATCGAAGAGGAGGAGGGGAGCTACCGCCTGTTGAAGGAACCCGATGCCCCGATCACGGTACTCGCCAACGGCGAGCGGCGCATCGCCAAGAAACTTCTCCGCACCCGGGACTCCATTCTGCTGGATAAAAAGCACCACGAGTTGCTGGCCACGAGCGTCAGCAAGCTCCGGCACAGCCTGGAAAACGAGTACGAGAAGGCATGTTTCGCCCGGAACACGGTCTTCTTCGTCACCGGGCTCGTCCTGAGTTTCGGCGTGGTCGTGCTGACGGCAATGGTCGACGGGAACCCGGCCCGGTTCGGCCCCGCGATACTCGTTGCATTGGCTTCCGCCGGGCTGACGTTCGGCGTGCTGCACTTCTGGGGCGACGACACCGATCCCACGTTCAAGGTGCTCCCGTTCCGGGCCTTGCCCGTCGCGGGCGCGCTGGCCATCGTGCTGAAGATCGGAATGTTCGTGATCCTGGCCGGGGTCAGCAGCTTCGGCGCGATGGTGTTGCAGCTGACGACCAACCCGGTGCAAACCCTCTGCTTCGCCCTGCTCGGTGGGCTCAACATCACGTTCTTCTTTTTGTTGAAGCGCCCCACGCTGGCCGGGCGCTCCCTGATGGACGAGATCGAGGGCTTTCGCATGTATCTGAGCGTGGCCGAAGAAGAACGCCTGAAATTATCCCACCCGCCGGATAAAACGCCGAAGCTGTTCGAGAAATACCTGCCCTACGCTCTGGCACTGGACGTGGAAAACGAATGGAACGATCAATTCGCCACCCTCCTGGCCGCCGCCAGCACAGCACCGGGGGAGAGCACGGGCTATCGGCCGCGCTGGTATCGGGGCACGGCCTGGCCGTCCCGGGCACGGCGGTTCGTTCAGCAGAGGCCTCGGTGCGAGTCTTGGCACCGCGGTGGCGTCATCCGTCACGGCCCCGGGGTCGAGTTCCGGCAGCGGCGGGGGTGGCTCTTCCGGCGGCGGTGGTGGCGGCGGTGGGGGTGGTGGCTGGTAAAGAC
>SMVA01086361.1_pt1 | contig 13933 bp, 11 predicted proteins | sample 2456451 | NCBI WGS metagenome assembly SMVA01 (sample SAMN11095933, study PRJNA526329) | marine sediment metagenome | biome: Marine sediment; feature: Surficial sediment; material: Deep marine sediment; isolation source: Hadal surficial sediment | place: Pacific Ocean | collected 2014-05 | depth...
CATGAAGACGCGCTCGACCTGGCGCGCTCAAAGGGCAAGCTAGCCAGGAGGCTGCCGTCGCTCATCCTGGTGATGATCCTTGTCGGACTGGGAGCCTGGTATTTCTACGGAGAGCCGCGTGACAACGTTGTCTGGCTGAGTGACTACGTCGATGCATACCTTGACGGCATGTCTGCCGGGAAGGATAACGGTGGTTTGCCGATTAATGCGAGCGTTATCGCTCCGGCCGCAACGGGGAACACGGAATCCGCGGACGTCCCGTCGGCGCCGACTATTACGACTCGACCTGAGGCCGAAAACGATACTCGCGCAGAGTTGACCGACGGCAACCTGGCCGGAGAAGAAACAGCAAGCAGCGAAGTTGAGGCGAACGCGAGCGAAGAGGCGACGACAGAGCCAGCCGATACGCAGATGACGATTTCAGACATCGCGGCGCCGCAAACAACTGACGATGCCACTGCCAATGATCTCGCCAGCACAGCAGACGTTGACGAATCCCAAACGGATCCCCAGTTCACGCTAATGCAGTCTGTTGTTCGCGTATCTGAGGACGATGGCTCTGCGCGCATTGCCAACCCGCTTCCGGCCAACACCCAGGGGCAAATATTCTGGTGGACAGCTGATGAAACGGCCGTCGCTGAAAATGACTATATCCCGGCAAAGGCACCCAGGTTAGCTTTCGCATCGGGCGAAGAAGCCGGGACGCTGTATGTCCCACTGGTCGACGACAGCATTCCTGAGCCGCAGGAGACCTTTTACGTTTACCTGGGACGGCATAATCCTCAGTTGGGACGGCTCGAGACGATCGCGCGTATTAGCGTTGAAATAAACGACGACGATTTGCGATAGCGGCAACCCGCAACAGCAATTGGGTGCCGGGCACGACTTAATTGACTTAATCTCCAGATCGATAACGCCTGGTCGAATTAGTCCTACAAGTCGTGCCCGGCACCACAGTCTTGCTTACCGAAGATCCTTCTCTCCGGATACAATCGAGGCATAGTCCTTTGGTTCGTACGCAAAAATCAATTCTTTGAGCGGTGCAAAGAAGCCAGTCTTGCGTAGCGGATTCTTGCCTAAATCTTTGACCAGCTCATCGTGATAATGCAGGCCGTGAGCAATTAGCCGCGCACTTCGCGCTGAACTAAACGGCATCCAGGACTGCTTCCAGGCCTTCATTCTTTCAATGTTTTGGCTCATTTCTTCGCTAGACGGTAAATGTACGTTTTCTTTTAAGACATTTATTAGCCAACAGGCCTGAAGGCTGTGAGTCAACATACTTGTGATCGTGGATGCCCGGCCAACAAAAAACAGTGCCGGCACTTTCGGATTCATAATATGGCGATAAAGGTAGAATCCATCATCACCGGAATCGAGTCGCGCCCAGACGTCTGGAGACACAAAACTAAAATCGGTTTTCCAGCCTGTGGCAAGGATTACAGTATCGATATCCAATGTGTTTCCATCGCCGAGCTGCAGGCCATCTTCTGTGAATTTTTCTACGCTTGTCCGGTGCAAGTCAATGTGCCCGGTCCGGGCGAACCGGAAAAATTCGGGCTTGGGAGCCTGGGTTGATTCACCGAATGCATCAATTTCGAGAGGCAAATTGGGAACCAGGCTAACTCGAGTTCCGAAATGTGAACCCAGCCGGCACTGAAAGTAAAAAAGCGTTTCGACAAGTCGCCAATAAAACCAGGCCAACGGTTTGCCAACGCTGTGCATCGCGCGCTCGATCGGTGTCGTATCCTGATACACGGGTAAAAGGGTGCTGCACAGCCGATTCAATAATCCCCATTTGAAAGGCAGTATGCCGCCCAGTTTCTGTGGAATCGGCCAGTGTGGATCACGAAAAATCAGGTGAGTCTCTGCAGCTACTTTGGCCGCCTCCACGGCTGCGTCAGTTGCGCCTTTTCCATATCCGATAATGGCTACCCGCTTGCCTTTAAGTTGCTCTTCCGATTTGAGCAAGGAATTGTGCATGACCTCACCATGAAATGTATCCCGCGCTGAAAAGTCTGGAATGTTGGGAGTATCGGAATACAAACCAATACAAATCACGACCAGGTCGAAATGTTCTACATTGGTTTCGCTTTCATTTACTGATGTGATCGTCCATCGGGCATCAGAGGAATCGGCCTCGGCCAGACTTGTTACCTGCGTATTAAAACGAATTCTTGAAATAATCCCATGGTGCTCAGCATAGTCATGAAGATACTTCTGAATAATCGGACCAGGCGTGAAATCCGGCGTCCCCTCCGGTAATGGCCAGTCTGGAAACTCATAAAGCTCACGTTGGACTTGCGCACCAAAATTCAGGTAGCCATCAGACCAGACTCCACCCAGCGCCGCATTGCGTTCGAATAGTGTGCAATCGAAGCCATTGCCGATCAGTTGTCTCGCAGTACACAGACCAGCCACTCCAGCCCCGATAATGGCGACTCTATTGGTATGGTTAGTTTTCACCTGCGAATCACCTTGAAAACGAAGTAAAAAACAACAGAGATCAACCAGAGTCCAAGGACGTATGCGCCCATCAGTATCCACAGACCGGCAGTCCAGAGGGCAAAGTTGAACGTAGCAAGTCGCGTGCTTGAAGTCGCAGAATTTGTGCCGATGGCGACTACTTTGGACAAATAAACTACATGCAAAAGACCAATTATCAGTCCGATCGACGCCCCAACTAAGAAAAAATCTGTCATTGGTGATTCACCTGGCTCGGTACCAACCGCTCTACATGCGGGCAGCTCCAGCAGTTATTGTCTTATCTATTCACCTGGCATAAGGCCAGGAGCGCTCATGCAGCAGTCAACGTCCGCTTCGAGAAATTAGCGGACCCTTTTCAACAAGTTTAGCTTAATCTCAGCGTCCGGGGAGAAAGCGGTCATTCAATTCTGCAAGATTAGCTGGCAATTAGGGTCCGCTTTCGGCAACTAGCGGACGTTTGGGCCAACGACATGAGCCACTTGACGATTATCCGATACAAACAACAAGGGCGAAAGCCCACCACATAGCCCACACGCTCGGGTGATAGACTGAACGGCCAAAACTACACACCTCAAAAGCACAGATAAGGATCGCCTGCATGAGTACCTCACAACAGCTTTTTTCAAACATCACTTCAGCGGGCCAGTTAGAATTTTCGTTGGTGGATGTCGACATGCCGGTGCCAAAATCACATGAGGTGGTTGTCAAGGTGGAAGCGGCACCGATTAACCCTTCAGATATGTGGCCAATGTTTGGTCCTGCTGATTTGAGATCGGCCACCTTATCTGATGATGGGAAAATGCTAACAGCGCCTGTTCACCCTGACATTTTGCCGCGAATGAAGTCTCGTTTGGATATGACTTTGCCGGTAGGCAACGAAGGTGCGGGAACCGTAGTTGCGGCTGGCGATAGCCCGGCCGCACAAGCACTGCTCGGCAAGACCGTCGGCGTGTTGTCTGGTGCTAGCTATGCGCAATACTGCAATGTGCCGGTGCAGATGTGTCTTGCCCATCGCGCAGGCACTACGGCCGCGCAAGCAGCCTCATCGTTTGTTAACCCACTTACAGCATTAGGCATGGTTGATACCATGCGCATGGAAGGCCATACCGCACTTGTGCACACAGCGGCGGCGTCGAGCCTTGGTCAAATGCTGGTGAAAATTTGCTTGGCAGAAGGTGTTCCTTTGGTGAATATTGTTCGCAAAGATGAGCAAGTTGAGATACTTAAGAACATCGGTGCGACCCATGTTGTAAATTCCTCCAGTGATTCTTATAAACCCGACCTCACCGCGGCGATAGGAGAAACTGGTGCCACGCTTGCGTTTGATGCAATTGGTGGCGGCGAACTCGCTAGCGATATTCTTACCGCTATGGAATACAACGGCAGTAAAGATGCAGTTGGCTTTAATACCTACGGTTCGCCGATGTACAAGCAAGTTTATATCTATGGTGGTTTAGACATCTCTCCTACAGTTTTGAAACGCGCCTATGGTATGACTTGGGGGGTTGGTGGTTTTCTATTAATGCAATTCCTGGGCAAGGTCACTCCTGAGCGTGTGGGCGAGTTACACAAACGTGTCGCGGATGAAATACAAACCACCTTTGCAACAGATTTTACGGAGGTGTTGAGTTTGAGTGAGGCGATGGACCCGGCCACTATCTTAAAGTACAACGCCAAAAAAACGGGTGAAAAGTTTTTGATCAATCCCAATAAGTAATAAGTTGACCTGACTTTAATGAATGGCCGCTTTCCTCGATAGCGAACATTCAAACGTTTGTAATTTCGACAAAATGACAGACAGCAAACGGCCAGAAGCGACCTGTGACAAACCGTCCCTCAGAGTCACTACAACAGCGAGTTCAAGAGACGCTCAACAGCGGCGGCCCCGAACCAGGAGCCAAGGCCCAATAGCATGTAGAGTCCGAACTTGAGCCAAATGGACGTGTCATAAGGCCATGCCCGAACTCGCTCCAGACGCGCCTCCAGATCAAGCAGCGCTGATAACCAGTCACCTGCGCTTGCATCGCGACGGTCGACTACCCGCTCCCACGCATTCCGTATCTCCGTTCGAACCTTCTCCAGTTGCGCTTGCTTTTCTTCACAAATTCGATCATGGATGCCTCGCACAGGCAACGTAAATACCACTACGGTGAGCGCACACCAGATCAGCAGAAACCCAGACGCCCCAATGACGGCACTCCCGGGCGCAATGTACAGGTGAGACGTAATTATAAGGACAATCACCAAGGGCAATACACTCTTCAGCCCTTGTTGAACAAACGGCGACAAAGAGCCGAGATCTAGTAGATCGAGATCCGGCAGGGCGCGGGCCAACTTGGACATCTGCAACGAGTCCGTGACCATGCAAGCCAGGAATCGCCCGGCTAGCCAACCATATGCTGTGCCGCTGACAGTGGCGGCAATGAGTTGAAAGGACATGTCCGGGACACCGGAAAAATAGATTGGGATAATTATGAACAAAAAGAGAAAGGTAGCCGCCCCCAGTACCCCTGCGACAATGCTTGCCGGCGCCGATTGCTCATAGGTCACACCTGCACCAATTGAGGCACGCAACGCCAACAGGTGTTTGTTCGTCCAACGTCGCAAGTGGAGATGTGCGAGCGGGATGTAGGCGACCAAGACAAACAACATGGCAGTCGCTCTTAGACCCAGGCTCCCTTCGGTGCCCGACAGAACACGTTGTAGACGGCCAGTCGCAAACTCCCCCAGGATATACCCACCTCCCAGGATCACCGCAACGATCAGCGTCACGACGATCGGCGATGAGAAAGTGCCAAGAATTCGCACGCTTAACGGGATACCCCGTTTGTCCATCGCATCGATTGTGGGGGCTGATATCCGCATCGCGTTTCATGATAGCGCAGCGCGGGACCGGTGCATCAACAAGATCAGCCTTGTTGCGGCGGCAAAAGGGAAATTTCTGGTGCCGGTGTTCACTTATTTACTTATTAATTAGGGGGGCAGTGACCCTAATTGCGGGTAGTCCGGGTCCACTGTCGCCGTAACCAGTTAAGGTCACTGTCCCCCTAACCCAGGAGTCATATGTAGCCAAGAACGATGCCACCGATTACCTGCAGGAATAACATCATGCGGTCTCCCTGGCCCTGTGTGCTTTCGCACACCGGCTCTCAAACCAGAAAACCGCCAAAATTCGGGCTGAGAACGTGGTCACACACCGGGCAGGTTGTGAAAAGCGAAGATATGTTCCACGCACTGTGCCGGCGCTTCGAGCGGCGGGAAATGCCCGACGCCCTCAAGGCGAATGACTTCCATATCCGGAACCATTGTTGCGATCACGTCGCAGACATGAGCGCCTGACACCGGGTCCTCCACGCCGTTTATCATCCGCATCTTTACGTCTGTTTCCTTTAGTGCCGCAACCCAGCGTTGCTCGTATTGCTTACGGTCGGCCATGTAGTGAATGCGGCGCGCGAAAGAGCGTTTGCCATTAACGCCGGTAGAAATATTCCAGATAACCTTGCTCGCTTCCTCGTCAGGCTTTGTATCAGGACCAAACACTTCGGCAAGTGCCGCCATGAATTTTTTTCTGCCCATCAATGTCGCAACGAACGGTCCGGCTCGACTTAACAGAAGTTTCTGTACGGAACGGGCCCGATGCTCGGCGGGAAAGATTCCACCGTTCATCAGAACCAGGCTTTCTATCGTGAACCCAAGCACGCCCTCCCCGTCGCGGGCAAGAAGCTCCTGACATACGGTGTCACCAACATCGTGTGCAACTATGTGTGTAGCGGATACACCCGCATGTTTCAGCAAGTCTTCGAGCATGTCCGCCTGGTCGTGTATATGCCAGGTCCTGCCAGTTGGGTTCAGGGACCGGCCGTAGTCAATGAGGTCCGGGACGATAAGTCGAAAATGTGGAGCCAGCTCCGCGGCGATTTCAGCCCAGTCGCAGCCAGCAGTCGGAAAGCCATGCACCATCAACATGGCGGGGCCTGTGCCAATATCCCGATAGAAAATCTCATTGCTCCGCCAACGCAGGACATCACCATCCCGGTACCAATCATCCGTTTTTTGTTTCAGACCGGGATAGCGCATGTTCGAAATTCGGCTCGCCTTCGCAGGCATTCAGCAATTGCCCATTTTGACTGTCGGTTATACCAATGTCATGCGTTGCTGCGTCTGACGCAAACGTTAATTAGCGGGACAGCGACCGTGATTCCCGATAGCCCGGGTCACTGTCCCCCTAACCGGTCATCTCTGAGGGCCCGTGGAATCGAATTTCCGTCGACGGCTCATTAGCACGATACGGGTATTCAGCAATGACCGCCTTGCAGGGGCCGCCGTCACCCTCCTCCAGCAAGAAAAAGGTACCGGAAAAAGGTACCGGGTTTATTTATGACCATAAATAAACCCGGTACCTTTTTCCGTCAGTTTTCGTCGCGCGTCAGGGGCACGAAGCGAACCGCGCTGACATTGCGAACAATCACAAGGCCGTCTTCCTCCTTCGTCAGTACCTGGAGAATCTGCACCGCATTTTGCGCACCGACCGGGATGACCATGCGCCCACCTACCGCAAGCTGCTCGATCAAAGGTTGCGGGATTTCTTCCGGTGCAGCCGTTACGAGGATGGCATCGAACGGGGCCTGATCCGGCCAGCCCGCATAACCATCACCGATTCTGGCCGTGACGTTTTTGTATCCAAGGCGCTCCAGGGTGCTCGCGGCACGCCGACCGAGCATCTCGACTATTTCTATCGTGTAGACGCGACCTGCCAATTCTGAAAGTACCGCGGCCTGATAACCAGAGCCCGTACCGATCTCGAGCACCGTGTCGTTTTTCGTCACTTCGGCCAGGTCCGTCATCAACGCGACGATGTAGGGCTGGGAAATCGTCTGCCGGGCGCCGATCGACAGTGGCCGGTTTTCATAGGCGTAGCGTTTCTGCTCATCGGGCACGAACTCGTGCCGCGGAACTTTTCCGAGCACAGCCAGCGTACGTTCGCTAATGGGCGGCGCACCATATTCTTCGGACAGCCGGGAATAGTCGCGCAGCTCGTCGATCATCGCCTGCCGCTGTGATTCGTCATTAATTTGCCCGCAGGCACTGCTCAACGTGAGGCCACCGGCAATCAGCAGCAAGAACCTGGAAATTCTGGACATTACCATGGCGTCATTATCCACCATTAAGCATGAATAATGTCCGGAAAAGGTGTCAGGTGAGGAATCCGCCCCGCCATTCCTCTGTGGACAAAAAGGGGTCGGGACATCGCGATGAAGAATTAAACTCTCCGCTTGTGTTATGGTCATCTAGTGTTATACTTCACTATAACACTGACTATCTATATGGAGACCGTAATGAAACAGACTCGCATGATTTTGGCGCTATTTGTCACTGCATTGGCCCTGCCGATGGCAGCTGCCGGGCAAGATGATGGGGCGTCGACCGGGGCGGCCTCAAAAGACGAGGCAATCGACAATATTGTCGTTGTTGGCCAGAAATCCCTGGCCGAATTGCGGCGGGAAGTCGTCAAAGCCGAGGAGGACTTTTACTCGGTATTCAACAAATTGAATGACGAGAAGGACTATAACGTTCGCTGCTTCTATGAGTCGCCGACCGGCAGCCACTTGAAGAATCATGTCTGCCGTGCAAGGTTTGTTACGAAAGCTTATTCATCCCATGCTGCCCGAAGCGGCAATAAAATAACGCGCGTGGCAAATCAGAATGCCAATCCCGCCTTTATAGAGAAAACGGCCAGGTATGAGAAGAAGATGCAGACATTGATTGCCGCCAACCCGGAATTGCAAGCGGTGTTGGTCGAGTATGGCGCGGCGCGAACCCGATTTGTCGCGGAACGCGGCGATAGCGCCAACAACTAAAGCCTGGACTCCCCAACGAAAATTTGAACGGCTGCTTTTCCCTGTGGATTCAGCCGGAAGCGGCCGTCCAGATCACTGACCGTCCTGGGCACCTACTTTGCACAAAACAATGAAAGACCGATCGGGTGCCAGGCACCTTACCCAAATTGGTGGGTGTCCTGAATTTGCGAATGCCGTGCATCCAAACCTAAATGGCAGGCATCTGTTTGGAAAGGGTTGGTCAAGAAGGGCCATGCGTGCCGCTGGAGATAAGAAAATGACTGTGACATCGAAATTCGGATCATTACTGATTTGCGGGGCACTGCTGGCCGGGTTTTGGGCCGCAGAAGCCCAGGCCGCGGCCACCGGATCGTTTCAGCAAACGATTTCGCTCGACGCAGCCGTTCTCCTGGACGTTTCCACAGGCAGCGGCACGATCAATATTCGTGCAGGCGCTCCCGGGCAGGTAGAAATCATCGGCCACATCAAAGTTCGCCGCGGATCGTTTCTCGGCCTGTTCAAGACAAGTAGCGACGAAATGCAGGCATTTGTTGATCGATTCGAGAGCGAGCCTCCCGTTATTCTCGCCGACGGTCGATTGCAGGTTGGGCACGTAAGAGGCAATAGATATGGACGTAACGTCTCGATCAGTTATGAAATTGTGGTCCCTGTCGATACCGAGGTGAAGTCGCACACAGGATCCGGATCGCAGGAGATCTCCGGCGTATCCGGGCCCGTTGCGGTCGACACCGGATCGGGACGCCTGACGCTTACGGACGTCGGTGGCGCAGTATCAGCCCGTTCCGGCAGCGGTTCAATTACGGCAAACGGAATTGCCGGTTCGTTTGAGGCCCATACTGGCAGCGGAAGAGTTCGCCTGACCCAGACGTCGCCGGGAGACGTTATCGTAACCACAGGTTCCGGTAGCAGTGAACTGCACGGCGTAGTTGGTGCTTTGCGGGTTAAGGCGGGCAGCGGTCGAATCGTCGTTGACGGTCAACAAACAGGTGCCTGGAAACTTGATACGGGATCGGGTTCCGTAAAGGTCAGTTTGCCAACAGATGCTGCATTTGAACTGCACGCCGAGTCCGGGTCAGGCAGCATAAACATCGAACATCCGTTGACCATACAAGGCAAGATTTCGAAACGGCATTTGCGTGGGAAGGTGCGTGGTGGTGGCGAGTTGCTCACTATCGACACCGGATCAGGATCAATTCGGGTCGAATAACCACGGGAGAACTGGTGCCAACAAGGTCATTGCCTTAGGGAGCCTGCGGATTCACGCCGGGGTTCGAGATTAGATTAACACCACCATCGAACCCAAAACACAACATACAAGGAGCCCACCCAGCGGGCGACGTCACGAATCCGCGAAAATACCGGAACATTGCGCCAACGCTTCAGCCAGCGGCCAGCAAACTCATCTTTATGGGACAGCAGTGACCTGACCCCTTTTTCGCGGACCTGCATTTGCGGCGGATCGACCGGATTACCGCCGTTGTCTCCGTAGTTAAGAATGGGTTAGTCTGTCGATCGGTAAACATTTTGGGGTGATTGCCGGATATGAATACCCTTGCTTTAGAAAAACAAAAACGGAGCACGACATCTGCACCTGCTGGTGAGTCAGTCGTTCGACCAGCAGCCGTAAGCTCCATTAAGTCAATCATGCGAACCGTTCTGGCCATACTGTGCTGCTCGTTTTTCGCCATCGGATCGGCCCATGGTCAGTCCGACGGGACGGACGCGCAGCCTGCCACACTGAAAAAACTCCCAAGCCCTGTCATTCTGTTTTCCGGGAACTACCAGGGTGTCTGGCGCGACGAAAACGGAGCGACTGGTGAGTGGTTCGCCGTGCTTAACGTAGACGGTCAATCCATCCGTGGGAAACTGTCACTCTCCAGCGTGGGGCAGTACTCGGGCGACAAGATACGCGGAAAAACCTTTGAAAATGACGACGGCACGATGGGAGTTGAATTCAAGACCCGGGATGGCAAGTGGAAATCAAAAGCTGTTTTCGATGGTCAATTGTTGATCGGTACCTTTTACTACAAATCTCAGCGTCGTCGAGTCCAGGAGTTGCGCAAGGGCGAATGGGCAGCGCAGAGGGTGCCGGACGATTCGTAGAATTCCCCGGACAGTTTACTCAATTGACGATATCGGGTGCCTGTCTCCACTTAATTGACTTAATCAACCGGCCTGTTCTGTGGCTACCCGGCGGCGTCGGTCTGAAACAAGTCAATTAAGTGGTGCCCGGCACCTTGATTCCAGACTTTCGGCGTGCTTTTTGCTATTAAACACCCATGAACGAGCTTGATCGACAAGCCTACGATCTGGGCTGGGACTACGCCACATTTGGCATCTGCGTGCCGGACGATGCCAGCATGTCATTCTGTGATGGCTATCGGGCATTTAGTCTCGGCCAGAACAAGACCAGCCACAAACCAGGCAAATATGCCCGCAAGTGGCTGCAGATTCGATTTGGCGCCCTCTCTCGCGGCAAGCAATTCTCCCTCGACATCACTCCGGAATACATTGAGAAAATTACTCCGGCGTCCGGGAATTGTCCGATCACCGATCAACCGCTCACGTATAGCGCCTGCCAGCCAACAGACTGGTCGGTCGACAGAGCAAACAACGATCGTGGCTATGTGCGCGGCAATATCCTTATCATCAGCGAGCTGGCGAACAGCGCCAAGGGCAATAAATCTTTTGCTGATATCGTTGCGCTCTCTCATCTTGAAACGGATTGCGAAGGGCTTAGCCCGCAGCAGTGGAGCAGAATGGCAAGACTCATTGAGCCTGCGTTTGGTGATGAAGAAGACGAGGTCAACCCGATTCAGATGTTGTTCGGTCAGCCAATTGCGTTGGGAATGCCCGTTAGCCCTCTTGCAAGTTTTCAGGTCGCAGTATCCAGGGCGGCGGTCGGCATTTGGGATCCTGCCCAGGAAAATATTATGGTCCAATATTTGAATGTAATGTCAGCGTTTATTTGCCGGAACCGAAAACAACACAAAGCGCTCGAAAACCTTCTCAAAGAGGTGATGCGCCGTTCAACACACCTTCGTTCCTACTCTGATATTTGGGCAACGGACAGGATACAAAAAAGGCTGCTCGCATTTATCAATACACTGGGTGGTCCAGGGTTGAACCGGCTGGTGCAGCTGCAGGAATTTACGGTCGGTAACGAGAATACGAAGATTGTTTAGTTAGAAACATCCATTGTTGTCGCTGACAGTCGATTTTGATGGATATCCTGACTTTGCTGACTTTGGACTTTGGACGCCGGGGCCCAAATACGAATGAAGGGATCGCATCGATTATTCACTTTCGTTATATCGGTTCGACCGCTTTACCCCTCTCCATCCGGTTGCCACGCGCGCGTTCCTAAACCATTCCTGACACATCGGTGCTCGCAAATGCGTTAGAATTTCCTGTTTCTGCCACCACGCCTGTGCGTTATCCGACTATCTTGCCAATCCGCAACCACTCCAATTCCCATTGCTTCACGTCGCTCCTTCTTGCAGCCTGGCTGTGTCTGGCCGGCTGCGCCCACGAGGAAGTGCTCCTCATCGAAGACACGAAATATTTCGAGGGCGATATGCCTGCTGACTTCAGCGGTTACTGGCAACGCGACTACGCAAGCAGCGATAACATCAACCAGGTGTTGCAGAATGCCTACTACGCGTTGGGCAGGAAAAATAACCGCGGCCGTTCGGGGATACCCATGGCGTCGGAAAGAGACAGGTCGAAGCTCTTGCCGCTCGCCCGGCTGGTCGAACTCATTACGAGAACGGACGAACTGACGATCTCGCAGACAGAGCATGAGATTCTTGTCGAACGAAGGGATGACTTCTCGCTAATGTGTGCGTTTTTCGATGGCGTTGCGAAACCAATCGACAGCGCTTTCGGCAAGGAAGTCTGTGGCTGGGACGAAGATCGGCTTATCTCGGTCAATGATTTCCCGGACGGGTTGCGCGTGATCCATCAATTCCAGATTTCCGCAGATCGAAAGCAACTGCGCGTCATCACCACCGCGACATCGAAAACGGCGCCGATGCCGTTCACGGTGAGCCTCTACTACTGGCGCATTGAGAAGCGCCCGGGCAGGTTCGCCTGTATCGAGACGCTTAGCATGAAACGCGTCTGCAGCACCGGAGAGCTGACGCTGTGACCGTGCACGTTAATTGTCGTCTGGCCAGAGCAACACTTATGGCTTTCGTCGTTGCGGCGGCCTCGCCCGCCACGCTTGCTCAATCCGCCGCGACGCTGGTCGCCGCAACCAGCGACGGTACCGCGTTGAACGTGACGATCCCGGTCTTTGATCCAGGCATACCCGATGATCCTTCGATGTTTCGTGAACTGCAGGTGTTTCCCCGCATTCGTCGGATTGAAGCGAAGCTGATGCCGTTTCTATTGCGCGAGACGCTGGTGGAGTCGGAACAATGGGGTGCTGTGAGGGTGACAACAAAGCCGGACGCAGCAGCCGAATTGCAACTACTTGGAACAATCGTCCGCTCGGACGGCGAATGGCTGGATCTGCGGATTCGTGCCGTTGACGCAGCGGGATATACATGGCTCGACAAAGTCTTTTCGCGCCAGGCGAATGATGAGCCAGCTACGCCCCTGGGTGACAAAGGCATGCCGGAGTTTCAGGAGATCTACACCGAAATCGCTGTCGAGCTTGCGGCAGTGCGCGATCGTATCGGTGAGGCAGCGGTGTCGAACATCAAGGGCACGTCACTAATGCTTTATGCCAGCGAACTTGCACCAACTGCGTTCAGCGGATACCTCGAACAAATCGACGATGGCACGTTGCGTGTGCTGCGATTGCCGGCGCGTGACGATCCGATGCTTATTCGCATCGAAACCATCCGCAATACCGAGTTCCTGATTACCGACACGGTGGATGCCAAATTCAGGGAATTTAATACAGACCTCGCGCGTACCTATCGGGTTTGGCGGGAGTACCGTCGCAAGGTCCGCGATTACGAGGCCTGGAATACCCGATTTGCGGAAGGCGAAGCGGGCAATGCCGAACGCGGCAGCTGGGAGTCGATTAAGCATCATTACGATGCCTACAAGTACGATCGGATTACGGCCCAGGAACGGGATCGCCTTGCAGTAGCCTTCAACACCGAAGTCGCAAGTACAGTTGACGCGATGGAAAAGCGGGTTGCGGAGCTCAACGGCTGGGTAGAAAACGGTTCCCGCGAATGGCACAGGCTGTTGGAAGAACTGTATGAGGTAGAGACGACCTTGCCGGCGCAAGGCAATTAGCTCCCACACTTCCTTCGCAGTATCGGGTGCCGGGCACCACTTATTTGACTTATTCTTTAGTCGCCGGATAAATGGGGTCAGAGTGCATTTCCATGAATACAACGGAAATTTACTCTGACCCCATTATCTTAGCGTTTCTGCTCATCGGGCACGAACTCGTGCCGCGGAACTTCTCCAAGCACAGCTAGCGTACGTTCGCTAATGGGCGGCGCACCATATTCTTCGGACAGCCGGGAATAGTCGCGCAGCTCGTCGATCGTCGCCTGGCGCTGTGACTCGTAACTAATCTGCCCGCATGCATTGCTCAGGCAGAGGGCACCGGCAATCAGCAGCAA
>SMVA01427916.1_pt1 | contig 13932 bp, 11 predicted proteins | sample 2456451 | NCBI WGS metagenome assembly SMVA01 (sample SAMN11095933, study PRJNA526329) | marine sediment metagenome | biome: Marine sediment; feature: Surficial sediment; material: Deep marine sediment; isolation source: Hadal surficial sediment | place: Pacific Ocean | collected 2014-05 | depth...
CAAGGATATCCGAATCGACAAGGTCACGGGCAGCCTATTCACCTTCGACGCCGGCATATTCGCGGATGTCGAGGACTTGAGGAAGGTCGCCAACCAGGCGCTGCAGGAAGCGATCGACCAAGCGCTCGACGACCCGCAACTCACCGAAACCCTGATGGCGGGGGCCTGAATTCCTCTAGATGGCGATGAGGTCGTCAGCGCCGCCATTGGGCAGTGGCTTGCTTGGCGATCGCATATTTTTCGTCTTTCGTGAGCTGCTTGCCCACCTCGCCCAGGCTTTCCATGGCCGCCAGGCGGATCGTGTCCTGGCTCCAGACGGCGGCGACGATCATCCAGAAATAGGACGTGGAGAAGTCCTGGGGAACGCCCAGGCCCGTCGCATAGAGGCCACCCAGCATGGCTTGAGCCTTGGGTTCGCCGGCTTCGGCCGCCTTGGTCAACCACTCGGCCGCGGTCTTGAAGTCCTGGGCCACGCCCTGGCCCTGGAGATAGAGTTCGCCGAGGCCCAGCTGAGCATCCACATCCCCCTCTTCGGCATGGGGCTGCCATGCCCCGAGCGCGGCCGCATAGTCGCCCTTCTCATAAGCGGCCCGCCCCGCGGCGACGTCGGCGAGCGCGACGCCGGCGAAAAGAACCGCGAGCACGGCGGACAGGAAAAGGCGGGTCATCAATGGTGCCTCCAGGTTGCGAAATTGAGATGTCTTCGTGATCGAGCAACCCTTGGACCCCAGGCTATTTCCCCACCGCCCGCGTCGCCTGCTCAAGCCACGCGGCGGTCTCCGCGTCCACCAGCGGACCCAGGGTCTCGTGCACCCGGGCGTGGTAGCCGTCGAGCCAGGCGGTCTCGCGAGGGGTCAGAAGCGAGGGTTCGACCAGGTTGAGGTCGATGGGCGCCAGGGTCAGGGTCTCGAAGCACAGCATGTCCCGTTCCTCGCCGTCGCGGCGCTCGCTCTCCACCACGGTCACCAGGTTCTCGATGCGGATGCCGTAGGCGCCGGTCTTGTAATAGCCGGGCTCGTTGGAGACCACCATGCCGGGCTCCAACGGCACCTTGTTGGGCGCCTTGGAGATCCGTTGGGGTCCCTCGTGGACCCCCAGGTAGTGGCCGACCCCGTGGCCGGTGCCGTGGTCGTAGTCGAGGCCGGCCTGCCACAGGGCGGCGCGGGCCAGGGTGTCGAGTTGGCTGCCCGTGGTGCCCCGGGGAAAGCGCTGGGTCGCGAGCGCGATGTGGCCCTTCAGCACCAAGGTGAAGCGCTCGCGCATCTCCTGGCTCGGGCCATCGATCGCCACCGTGCGGGTCACGTCCGTGGTGCCGTCCGGGTATTGGGCGCCGGAATCCACCAGAAACAGCTCGCCCCGGTCGAGCCGACGGTTGCTCGCCTCGGTGACCCGATAGTGGACGATCGCACCGTTCGGTCCGGAGCCGGCAATGGTGTCGAAGGACAGATCCCGAAACAGCGGGTCCTGGCGCCGGAACCAAGCGAGTTTGTCCATGGCCTCGATCTCGCTGACCCCGTCCTTGCCGGCCCGTGGTGCCGCGGTCCTATCCAGCCAGGCGAGAAAGCCTGTCAAAGCCGCGCCGTCGCGCCGGTGCGCGGCCCTGATACCATCCAGCTCGACCGGGTTCTTCTTCGCCTTGGGCAGCTGACAGGGATCGGCGCCCTCGATCACCCGGGCGCCCGAGGCTTCCAGGCGCTGGAATATCCAGGCCGCGGCCGTGGCCGGGTCGGCCAGCACCGGACCGGCGGCGGACCCCAGGCCGTCGAGCTTCTCGCCCAGGGCCTCGGGCGGGTGCAACGCCACCCCGTTGCCCAGGTGCGCCTCCAACCCCGGGGCCAGCTTGCGCCGGTCGACGAACCAATCGACCGTGCCGTCGGCCGCCAGCAACGCGAAGGACAGGGGCAAGGGCGTGTGAGACACGTCGGCGCCGCGCAGGTTCAATAGCCAGGCAATGGAATCCGGCAGGGTGAGCACCGCCGAATGGGCGCCCTTCCCGGCCAGCTCCTGGCCCAGCGCCAGGCGTTTCTCGGCCGAGGTCCGGCCCGCGTAGACATCCTGGTGCGGCTCTATGGGCGCGATCGGCGGCGGCGGCTGATCGGCCCAGACGTGATCCAACGGGTTGTCGGGACAGGGGACCAGCACGGCGCCCGCCTTTGCGGCGGCCTGCTCCAGGCTCGCCACCTGGTCTCGGGTGTGAAGCCAGGGATCGTAGCCGAGCCGCAGGCCGTCCGACAGGTTCTCCTCGAGCCATGAGTGCGGCGGCTGATCGATCAGGTGGCGGGGCTGGAACAGCGCCGCGTCCACCTGGTCACGGACTTGGAGGGTATAGCGGCCGTCCACGAAGATCACGGCGCCGTCGCTCAACACCACAGCCAGGCCGGCGGAACCCGTGAAGCCGGTGAGCCAGGCCAGGCGGTGGGACCGGGGCGGCAGGTATTCGCCCTGATGCTCGTCGGCATGGGGCACCAGAAAGCCGTCCAACTCCCGACGCGCCAGCTCGGCCCGGAGCAGCGCCAACCTGGCACCGAAATCCGTCACGGACGCGCCCTGGGTCTGGGCGGAGGCGGCCAGCTCGCCCTTGAGCGCGCGCAGCTGTGCGCTGAGCACCGCCGAACCCGGCGCCGCCACCAGGCACATCCAGCGGTCCGGATCCTCGCCCGGGGGCGCCGCCAGGACGCCGGCCAGCAGATCTCTCACCTCGGACGACCGATAGGCGCTGCCGGCCTCGGCGAGCAAGCGCTCGAGCGCCTCATCGCCGCTGTAGGTGCCGTGTTCGACCGCCATGCCGTCCCTCCCAAAGGCTCCCGTCCAAGCCAGCAAGCTATGCCGCGGCCGGCCCGGAGACAAGACCGCGGGCGCACCTAAAGGCCCGCGAATCCGTACCATACAGGCATGCTAGGCACGCAATGCTGCAGTGCAATATAACCACTCCAATCGGCTGTGTCCGATGCCAAAGTTCCTCTAGTCACGGGCGGCAGCTATGAGGCACCGCCTGATCTGAAACTCCATGCTATAGAAGGAGTCTGTCCCATGGCTCGTCTCACTGAACAGGAAATCGAGTTGATTCGGCGGGCCAAGTTCGCGGCCCGTATCCATTCGATCGATTACTACGATGTGCTCGCCGAAGCGGAGCGCTTGAAGTCCGAAACCCTCGCCCGCCTGCTTGGGCAAGCGGCGCACTGGATCGCCCGGACGACCGGCTTGGCCATGCTCGGCCGATTGCTGTCCCGGAGCGTGATCCTGCCCCTGCGGCGCGCGGCCCAGATTCGGCGCACCACCGCCGACCTGCGCCAGCTCGACAATCGGCTGCTGAGCGACATCGGCCTCAGGCGCGAGGACATCGGCTACCTGGCGGCCCAAACATCCCAGGCGCCGACCCCCTCGCCCGTGGCCGAGCGGCGTGTCCCCGGCGCTCTGAGAACCCGGATCCGGCGCTGGCGCACCCGGCGCGAGCTGGAGGCGCTGACCGACCAAGTGCTATGCGACATCGGCGTTCGGCGCAGCGAGATCCCGGCTCTGGTGAACCAGCTCTACGGCCAAAACGATGGCCCGGCGGCGGGCGCGGTGTCGGCGACCGCGCCTTCGACCGGCGCCCACTTGCCCGCGGCCTTGGCGGACGTTCTTGGCGTCCTGAGAGTCCGGTTTCGGCGCTGGCACACCCGGCGAGAGCTGCAAGCCCTGAGCGATCACGTGCTGAACGATATTGGCGTCCGGCGCAGCGAGATCCGGGCCCTGGCCAACCAGCTCCACGGCCAAGGCAGTGATGGTGTGGACGGTGCGGCGGTTAAGGCCACGCCCTCCGCCGGCGCCCGCGTCCTCCCAGGCCCCGGCAACGCCAAAGCCAACACGCTCGCCGATCTCGGCCTGGCATCCCTGCCGCCGGACGTGGTTGCCCGGCTCATGAAGCACGCCGCCTAAGGCGCGCGCCCGCCCTCTTTAACCATCACCAGAGTCGTCCAGCCCTCGACCACGACCCGCCGCGTCAAGCGGAGGCCGTGGCCGCGGTGGCGGTTGCGAACCGCGGTTTCCTGCTCGTTGAGCAGGCCCGAGAGCACCGCGGCACCGCCGGGCGCCAGATGGCGCGCCAGGTCGCGGGCCATGGCGGTCAACGGCTCGGCTAGGATGTTGGCAGCGATCAGGTCATAGGGACCGGTGGAAGCCACCCGGCGATCGCGGTAACCGTCGCTGGCCACGGCGCGGACCAGGGCCGCGACCCGGTTCGCCCGGGCGTTGACCCGGGTCTGCTTGACCGAGTCCGGATCCAGGTCGGCCGCCAGGACCGGGCAAGCCCAGCGCTTGGCGATCGCGATCGCCAGGACGCCGGAACCACACCCCAGGTCCAGCGCCCGGCGCACCCGGCGCCACTTGGCGAGCCCTTCCAGGGCCAGCAAACACCCCTTCGTCGAGCCGTGACGACCGGTCCCGAAGGCCACGTTGGCATCGATTTTGATCCCTAGGCTGGCCGGCGGGACCGGCGCGGTGACATGGGAACCATAAAGGTAGAAGCGGCCCACACGCAGGGGCGGCAAGGCCTTCTGGCTCTCGGCCACCCAGTCTATATCCGGCAGGCGTTCCACCAGGACCGACGGGGGTTCGATCCCGCTGGCCGCGGCGGCGGCGGCCAAGAGCGCGGTCATCTCCCGGCATTCCGGCTCCGCGGCCAGATAGACGCTGAGCGGCACCCAGCCGCCGGGGTCCGGGCCATCCACCACGATCGCGCCCTTGAGGACTTCCAGCGCCCGCTCGAAGAGCCTCAGGGCGCCCGAGGGCACCAGGAGAGCGAGCCGCCAGGCCGGGGCCGACCCACCGCGGCGCGCTTCGCTTGGGCGCCCGGTCACTCCGCCTGATCTTCCGGCACCACGAAGGAGGCGATGACCTTCTTGTCGCCGGCCTGGTCGAAACGGATCGACAGGCGGTCTCCCTCGGCAGCGCGCACCGTGCCGTAGCCGAACTTGCGATGGAACACCCGTTGGCCCGGCCCATAGCCGTCGCCAGGCAGGCTGGCCACCTCGGTCGGGGTGAGTTCGATGAAGCGGTTGGCCTGGCCGTCCCGTCGGCGCGCCCGCGCCACGCCGGGGGTCCAACGGGTCTCGCCCCAGTCCGCGAAGCCGCGGGGCGAGGCGGCAGCCCCATAGAGCCCCACCTCGCTGTCCTGCTCGACCTGGTCGTCGGGCAGCTCCGCCACGAAGCGTGATGGAATCGCCGAGACCCAGGAGCCGTGCAGGCGCCGGTTCGCGGCATAGCTGACCACCGCCCTGAGCCGCGCCCGGGTCAGGCCCACGTAAGCCAGGCGCCGTTCCTCCTCCAGCCCCTTGAGCCCGTGCTCGTCCAGGGCCCGCTGATTGGGGAACAGCCCTTCTTCCCAGCCGGGCAGGAAGACGGTATCGAATTCCAACCCCTTGGCGCCATGAAGGGTCATGATGTTGGCCTGGTCCTGGCCCGCCTGCTCGATGGTCTCCATGACCAGGCTGACGTGCTCCAGGAACCCGGCCAGGGTCTCGAACTCGGTCAAGGCGCCGATCAGCTCCTTGAGGTTCTCCAGACGGCCGGGGGCCTCGATCGTCTTGTCGTTCTGCCACATCTCCGTATAGCCGGATTCGTCCAGCACCACCTGGGCCAGCTCGCTATGGGCCATGGTCTCCATCAGGGACCGCCAGCGGTCGAAGTCGGCGATCAGCCGGGCCAGGGCCCGACGCGCCGCGGTCCTCAGCTCGTCGGTCTCCACCAGGTGGCGCGCCGCCCGGGGCAGAGAGACCGACTGGGCCCGCGCGGTGGCATGGATCAGCCGCAAGGTGGCGTCGCCCAGGCCGCGCCGGGGCTTGTTGACGATCCGCTCGAAGGCCAGGCCGTCGTCGGCCTGATAGACCACCCGCAGGTAGGCGATGGCGTCGCGGATCTCCAGCCGCTCATAGAAGCGCGGGCCGCCGACCACCCGGTAGGGCAGGCCCAGGGTGATAAAACGTTCCTCGAACTCGCGGGTTTGGGAGCCGGCACGCACCAGGATCGCGATCTCGGACAGCTTGTGGCCCTTGCCTTGCAGCGCCTCGATCTCCTCGCCGACGAAACGGGCCTCGGCGGCGCCGTCCCACAGGCCACGCAGGCGCAGCTTCTCGCCGTCGGAGCCCTCGGTCCAGAGGGTCTTGCCCAGGCGGCCCTCGTTGTGGGCGATGAGGCCCGAGGCCGCGGCCAGGATCCGCCCGGTGGACCGGTAGTTGCGCTCCAGCCGGATCACCTTGGCGCCGGGAAAATCCTGCTCGAAGCGCAAGATGTTGCCCACCTCGGCACCGCGCCAGCCGTAGATCGACTGGTCGTCGTCGCCGACGCAGCAAATGTTGCGGTGGCCCTGGGCCAGGAGACGCAGCCAGAGGTACTGGGCCACGTTGGTGTCCTGGTACTCGTCGACCAGGAGGTAGCGGAACCGCCGGTGATAGTCCTCCAACACCTCGGGCCGGGTTTGGAACAGGGTGAGGCAGTGCAGCAGCAGGTCGCCGAAATCGCAGGCGTTGAGGATCCCCAAGCGCTCCTGATAGGCGTGGTACAGTTCGACCGCGCGCCCGCCCGCCAGGTCGCCCGCCTCCGAGGCCGAGACCTGATCGGGCTTGAGACCCCGATCCTTCCACCGCTGGATCACGGTGAGCACCACGCGCGCCGGCCATTTCCGGTTGTCGATGCCCTCCGCCTGCAGGAGCTGCTTGAGCAGGCGCGTCTGATCGTCGGTGTCGATGATGGTGAAGTTGGGCTGCAACCCGGCCAGTTCGGCGTGGCGGCGCAGCATGCGCGCGCCCAGGGCATGAAAGGTGCCGAGCCACCAGCCTTCGACCGGCTGGGCCATGAGGGCGGCCACCCGGTCCTTCATCTCCCGCGCCGCTTTGTTGGTGAAGGTGACCGCCAGCACCTGGCCAGGCACCGCCCGGCCGGTCGCCAGCAGGTGGGTAAGCCGGGTGGTGAGCACCCGGGTCTTGCCGGTCCCGGCCCCGGCCAGCACCAGGACCGCGCCGTCCAAGGCTTCCACCGCCTGGCGCTGGGCCTGGTTCAGCTCGGCCAGGTAGGGAGGGGACGCCGCGGCGTCGGGGTTCAGGGCGAGATCGGACATGGTTTCCGACTATATAAGCAAGCCGTTCGAGTCGCGCAGCCACAATCGATGGGGCGAAGCAAGTTCCCGGCCGCCCGGCTCAGAAATCGTCGATGCTGTCAAAGCGCCGCTCGCCGATGTCGCACGGCGGCGCGACCCGCCCGCCTGCAGGGTAGAGGAACGGTCGTGCGGAGGGCGTGTGCCCGGCGATCTCCAGATAGAGCTTGCGCAGGATCGCCTGGGCAAAATCCGTGAAGTTCCCGGCCACCACCAGGAAGGCGCCGGGTCCGCCGATCACGCAGTTTTGATAGTAAAGGTCCAGGTTGTCGATCGGCAGGGAGCCGTAGGGGCTGGGCCGGCCGTTCATGATCGGCAGGCCGTTGATGGTGATGCCTCGGGCCACGGCGGCGTCGCGCGCGCCGGTCACCAACACGTCCCAATTGTTCGGCCCGTCGCCCGAAATGTCGAGCACCCGCCGGGTGCCGTCGAAGCGATTGGCCTCGAGGAAATCGGCGCCGAAGGCAATCGCGGCGCTGATCGCGGTCCGGCGGGCGGTCTGGGGCGGCTCGAGGGTGAGCTGCTCGGCGAAGCCATGGGCGCTGGCGGTGTCGTGGATCACCGTCCAGTCGGCGATAACCTTCATGTGTCCGAAGCCGGCCCACTCGTAATACGCCACGGCGATGCGCCTGAGATAACCGCCGCCGATCGCCTCAATGATCTCGGGGTGGCGGAAGGCTGCGATGTAGCCCTCGCGCTGAAGCAGCGCCTCCTGGTCGTCGATGCTGCCGGAGACGTCAATGGCCAGCGCCAGCTCCAGATCGACCGCCTCCAGCTCAGCCGCGCCGGCCGGCCAGCCGGCGAGCCCCAAGCCCAGGGCCGGGATCACGACCCCCAGGGCGCGGGCGAAGGTCCTGTGGAACATCATGGCTAGACGGCCAAGCATAGCACTTTCTAGCCGTGCCCACGCAAGCGCCGGGGCAAGAGAGGGTGATCGCATCTGACCGCCGCGTCGGACGAAGGCAGGATCGCGCCCGAGCTGTGCTCCATGGCTGCGCCATCGCGCGAAGCGCTGGGCACGCGGAGGCGCGGAGGACGCGGAGGTAAGGCGCGGCAATGACCTTGGACGAGATCACCGCAGCGGTCGTCGACGCTGAAGCAGGGCTTGCGGCGCAGCGTTAACGGATTCGATCCCTCCGCGCCTCCGCGTGAACCAAATCGCCGGCGTCCGAGAAACACGTCCCCGAGGGGGAGTGCGTCGTAGCACTGGCGCGCAGCGCGGCAGCAACCGCGCGAAGCGGCCATCTATGCAAATGCGATCCCCCTGGGCAAGAGGACGACTTGACGGGCGGGCTTGGAAAAGCTCTAGAGGATCTCTCGTTCCGCAAAGGAGCGCACCATGGCCCGTGAGACTCGACGCTTGACGCTGCCCGCCGGCCGGCCGGGGACCGAGCGCTTCGTGACGGTGCACCGCTACGGCCGGGCGGGCGACCGGCCCAAGGTTTACTGCCAAGCCGCACTCCACGCCGACGAGACGCCGGGGCTCCTGGTGGCGCACCATCTTCGGCGCCTGCTCGATGAGGCCGACGACGACGGCTTGATCGGTGGCGAGGTCGTGCTGGTGCCCTATGCCAATCCGATCGGCCTCGACCAGTTCGTCAACGTCGAGCTGCTGGGGCGCCTCGAGTTGGCCGGCGGCGGCAACTTCAACCGCAACTGGCCCGACCTGAGCGGCGCCGTTGCCGAGCGCGCCCAGGACAGCCTCACCGATGATCCCGTGGCAAACGTGGCTCGCATCCGCGCCCTGGCGCGCGAGGTCCTGGCCGAGCGGGAGCCGGCCAGCGAGCTCGACGGCCTGCGCCTCTTGCTGGCCGGCTTGGCGGTGGACGCCGACATCGTGCTCGACCTGCACTGCGACAACGACGCGCTCATGCACCTCTTCCTGATCCCGGAGCTGTGGCCGGAGGCCAGCGATCTGGCGGCGGACCTGGGTTGCCGGGCGGTCTTGACCTCGGAGCCGTCCAGCGGCGCGCCCTTCGACGAGGCCTTCGCCGGCCTCTGGACCCGCCTGGCCGCCCGCTTTCCGGACCACCCGATCCCACCGGCCTGCCTGTCCGGCACCGTGGAGCTGCGTGGCCAGCCCGACGTCTCCGACCAGCTGGCCGAGACCGACGCCCGGGCGCTGTTCCGCTTCCTGCAGCGCCGCGCCGTGATCGAAGGCGATCCGGGGCCCCTGCCCGAGCCCCTGTGCCAGGCCACGGGCTTGGATGCAGTCGACACGATCAAGGCGCCGGCCGCCGGCGTGCTGTCCTACACCCGCGAGCTGGGCGACCGGGTCGCCGAGGGCGAGGTCGTGGCCCACCTGATCGACCCGGCCGCCGAGGACCCCGCCAAGGCCCGCCTGGCGATCCGCAGTGGGACCGACGGCATGGTCCTGTCGCGCCGGGTCTACAAGTATGTGGCCGCCGGCATGACCGTCGCCAAGATCGTCGGCACCCGCCCCCTGCCCCACCGCGAGTCGGGAAATTTGCTCGAAGACTGACCACGGCCACGAAAAAAGGTGCTACCATGGCGGCCGAACAGAATACGGCGGGAGGCCGCCATGACGGATCTGCCCTCGGCCGACGGGATCGGCCGCAGTCTCGCGAAAATTATCGGAACCGCTATTCTTCTGAGCTTGCTGCTGTCGCCCCAGGGCACCGCGGCGGCCCAAGCCAACCCCTTGGACAGCGTGGTCGGCGTCGAGGCGCGGGTGCCGGCGGATGCCCGCACGGCCAACGCCCTGGGCACCCGGCGCGAAGGCTCGGGCGTGGTGATCGACGACAAAGGCCTGGTGCTGACCATCGGCTATTTGATTCTGGAGGCCGAGAGCACGGAGATCGTGCTGCCGGGCGACCGCAGGATCCCGGCAGAGGTGGTCGCCTACGACTATGACAGCGGCTTCGGGTTGCTGCGGGCGCTCGGCCGCCTGGACCTGGACCCGGTCGACTTGGGCGACTCCAGCGCCCTGACCGCCCATAGCCAGATCCTGGTGGCGAGCTTCGGCTACGCCCAGAATTTGACCCCGGCCCTGGTGGCCTCGCGCCGGGACTTCGCGGGCTATTGGGAATATCTGCTGCCGAACGCGATCTTCACGACCCCGCCGCACCGGGGCTTCGGCGGCGCGGCGCTCTTTGGACCCGACGGCCGCCTGCTCGGCATCGGCTCGCTCTTCGTGGGCGACGCGGCGGCCAAGGACCAGCCCCTGGCCGGCAACATGTTCGTGCCGATCGATGCCCTGAAGCCGATCATGGCCGACCTGCTGAGCCATGGCCGGCGCAGCGGTCCGGGCCATCCCTGGCTCGGCGTCTTCACCCAGGAGCTGCGCGGCCGGCTCTTCGTGGACCGGGTCTCGCCCCAGGGCCCGGCGGCCGCTGCCGGCCTGGCGGTCGGCGACATCATCGTCTCTGTGGGCGACGCGCCGGTCGCCGGCATGGCCGACTTCTACCGCAAGATCTGGGCCCTGGGCGAGCCCGGCGTGACCGTGCCGCTCACGGTGCTGAAGGCCGACGGACTGTCCCAGGTCGAGATCAAGTCCGGCGACCGCTACGACTACCTGAAACTCAAACCGAGCTACTAGGCCCCGCGCAGGCCCTGCTTCAGCATGGGCAAAGCCAGGTAGGCTGCCACCGCGGCGGCCAGATGCTTCAGGCTGTGGCCGCTCACGGTTTGGCCCAGAATTTCGAAGATTGCGTGGTCGAAAAACTCGAAGACCTTGGCCAAAGCGTAGCAGCCAATCATGGCGGCCACATAGCGGCCGTCCAGCCGCCGGGGTCGAAACAGCACGCAGATCAAAGGGAGCGCCACCATGGGAAAGAACTGCACGACGCCATAGAAGCGCAGGTCGCCGGCCCCCGCCTGCTCGCTCACATGCCAGTAGATCACGCTGGCCAACCCCACGGCGACCAGCGGCACCAGCAGAAGTCGTCCGACGCGCTCTTGAATCCGGTCCGCGATGAAGGCTGAAAACAGCGCCATGAACGCGATGCTCATGGGCAAGCGGTCCCAGAACAGGGTCTCGTTATTGGGGTTGAAGTGATAGTAGACCGAGCCGAAGGCGACCAGGCCGACCCCCACGAAGTAGACAAAGAAAGCCGAATCCAGCGGGCCCGACCGACGGGCGCGCCCCTTGGCCAGGTAGACCAGCCCCAAGAGGCCGACCAGAAGGAAGGGGATGTTGGAGGCCACGTCGCCGAAATTGGCGATCCCCAGGAAGGGCCTGGAATCGACGAAACCATGATAGGCCGGGTCCTGGGGGATTGGCGGCACAAAAAAGGCGGCGACCAGTACGACCGCCCCGATCGAAAGGACCACGGCGATCCTCGATCCATAGGACCAGGATCTTGCGCGCCGGAGCAGGCCCGGCTCCGAAGGTTCGTCGCCGGTCGCCATCACGACCCCTGGTTCATTCCGCTTGCCGCTCTTTGCCTGCTTCCTGTTCCAGCAGTCTCCTGTTCGCGTCCCGCAGGCGCTCGAAGAGGACCTTCAGCAGTTCGATCGACTCCTGGGGTCGTTTGAGCAGCATGTCCATGAATTCCTCCTGATCCACCGACATGCAGACCACCGGCCCCATGGCAAGAGCGGTGGCGGAACGGGGTTTGTCATCGATGGCACCCATTTCACCGACGTATTCACCCTTACCCAGGACAGCGATGTGCCTGTCCTCACCGTCCGATCGCCGACGGACGACCTCAATCTTTCCCGACAGGATCAAGAAAGCGGCGTCACTCGAATCGCCTTCCCGAAAAATCACCTCACCGGTTTCGAAGGAATGCCGCTTCATGGTGTTCCTCTCCCGATTATGCCAAAGCCAAGTTCGATCGCGCGGGTTATCACTCTATCACTATGGCATAATCACAATAGCGATCTGTGCGAAGGGTCACAAACGGCCATCGCGCTACCCCTCACGCCTCCCCCCGTTCCTCGGCCCGGGCTTGGACCAGGGCGCGGTGGTAGGCCGCCATGACCTCGTGCTCGTGGGCGACGCCCAGGAGGATCAAGCTTTCCCGGTCCTCGACCACCGGCAGGTGGACCTCACCCGAGGCGGCGAAGACCTTGACCGCGCTCTCCAAGTCCTCGTGCACGTCGAGCGCCGTGGGGTGGTCGCGGGTCACGTTGCGGGCGGTCCACTCCGCGTCGTGGCTGGTGGTGAAGGCGGCATCGTGCAGGTCGGCATAGGTGATGGTGCCGAGCAGCCGTCGGGTCTCGTCGATCACGAAGAGCTCCCCCCAGGGGGCGGCCTGGAGCTCGCTGCGCACCTGAGCGATCGGCAGATCCGGGGCCACTGTCGCGTAGCGGCGGTCCATGATGCTCTCGACCTTGATGGCGCGCAGCAGGCTGATCTCGTGGCCGCCCTTGATGTTGATGCCGCGACGCTCCAGCTGCCAGATGAAGAACGAGCGGCCCTCGACCTGGCTGGTGATGGTGCTGGCGATCACGGTGGCGATCATGACCGCGATGGTCAGCTCGTAGTCGCCGGTCAGCTCGAAGATCATCAGGATGGTCGAGATCGGTGCGCCGAGCACGGCGCCGGCCACGGCGCCCATGCCGATCATGGTGTAAGCGCCGTGGCCCGAGGACAGCTCCGGAAAGGCCTGGGTGGCGATCACCCCGAAGGACCCGCCCACCATGGCGCCGATGAAGAGCGACGGCGAGAACACCCCGCCGCCGAAGCCGCCGCCCAAGGCGATCGCCGTGGCCGCGGTCTTGAGCACGATGAGCGCCACCAGCAGCCATAGGGGGTAAAGCGCGGAGAGGGCGGCGTCGGTCGCTTCGTAGCCCACCCCCAGAACCTGGGGAAAGCCGATCGCGATCACCCCGATCAGCAATCCGGCAACGGCGGGGCGCGACCAGACCGGGATCGGGACCTTGGCGATCACCGCCTCGGTGTAGAAGACCGAGCGCATGAAGACGATCGCGGCCACGGCGCTCACCACGCCCAGGAGCGCGAAGGCGGGAAACTCCCAAAACGACACGATCGCCCACTGGTCCGGCAAGGTGAAGGCCGGAAAATCGCCGTAATACATGCGGCTCACCAGGGTCCCGGTCACCGAGGCGATGACGATGGGCGCGAAGGCGGAAAGGGCGTAGTGGCCGACCACCACCTCCAGCGCGAAGAAACTACCGGCGATGGGCGCGTTGAAGGAGGCGGCCACCGCCGCCGCCACGCCGCAGCCGAGCAGGGTGCGCGATAGGCTGCGGCCCAGGTGCAGTTGCTTGGCAAGCCACCCGCCCAGACTGGCGCCCAGGTGCACCACGGGACCCTCGCGGCCGACCGAGGCGCCGACCCCGACCGAGGCGACGTTCACCACCGCCGCCTTCAATCCGATGGTGAGCGACATGCGCCCACCCCTGAGCGCGCTGGCCTCGATCACCTGGGCGACCCCCTGGGGCCGCCGGCCCGGCATGAAGAAATAAATCAGGAGACCGACCAGGAGACCGCCGGCCGCGGGTGCCAGGAGCAGGTGCCACCACGGCAGCTCGGCGGCCAGGGTCGCAACCTGCTCGCCGCCGAAACCGTAAAACAGGCGCTGCACCAGGTCGATGGCATAGCGGAAACCGATGGCGGCCAGCCCCGAGCAGACCCCGATGACCACGGCCAAACTGGAGAGTATCAGCTGGTCGTTACGGCGGAACCGCTTGAGCGAGACCAGCAGCCTCTTGGTGGACATGCGCGCCGCGGCCATCTTTCCCGCCGCCGGGCGTCATTCCAAGTCAGTTGCAGCGCCCGACCGAACCCTCGGCGCAGATGTGCTTGCCGTCGGTCCAGGTGGCACCGGAGAGCTGGACCCGGGTCAGGTCCGCCTCCTTCAGCCTGGCATCGG
>SMVA01312041.1_pt1 | contig 13929 bp, 13 predicted proteins | sample 2456451 | NCBI WGS metagenome assembly SMVA01 (sample SAMN11095933, study PRJNA526329) | marine sediment metagenome | biome: Marine sediment; feature: Surficial sediment; material: Deep marine sediment; isolation source: Hadal surficial sediment | place: Pacific Ocean | collected 2014-05 | depth...
TGGGCCGCCGGTTGAGGATGTCCGTGCAGAGCGAGGACTTGGCCGCGCCGGTGCCGCCTTTGCCGGTCAGCTGCTGGAGGATTTCCCGGGTCTCCCCGGCATCCAGCGTGATCCCGGCGGCCTGGGCGACGGCGGCCGCCTCGTCGACCGCGCGCAGGGCCGTGGCCTGCATCTCCGGGATCGCCATGGTCTGGGTCGCGTTCAGGTTGGTGGCGCCGGACAAGGCCGAAAGCGCGATGTTGGCCAAGAGCTTCTTCCAAATGACCTGAACGATGGCGTCGCTGGCCGTGGTCCGCAGGCCGGCCTTGGTGAAGGCCGCCGCCAGGCGCTCGCCGCGCCCGGAGAGCCCGCCGGCCAACTCTCCCACATAGGTCGGAAGATCGCCGAAATTGCGCACCACCCCCGGTCCCACGACGGTCGCCCCCTGGGCGGTGAGGCCGCCCATGACCCGGTCCATGCCGATGACCTGGCCGATGGTCTCCTCGTTGCCGAGACCATTTTGAAAGCTGACGGCAAAAGTGTCGCCGGCCTGAAACAGATGTTGGGCCGCGCTGACCGCCGCCACGCTGTCCATGGCCTTGCATTGGACCAACACCACGTCGGCCCGCTCGACCGTCGAGACGTCGGTGGTGGCCGGGACCCCGATCGACCGGTCGCCGCCGTGTCCGACGATCTTGAGGCCGTCCCGCCGGATCGCGTCCACATGGTCGCGCCGCGTGTCGACCAGGGTCACCTCGAGCCCGCCCTCATGAAGCAACCCGCCGAACAGCCCGCCCATGGCGCCGGCGCCTAGGATCACGATTTTCGGCCGGTCGTCTCCCGCCATGTCAGAGATCCAGGAATCCGGGACCGGACTTGAGCAAGGCCCGCGCCACCACGGTCCGGTGGATCTCCGAGGTGCCGTCGTAGATCCGGAACACCCGGCTGTCTCGATAATATCGCTCGAGTGGCAGGTCCTTGACGTAACCCATGCCGCCGAAGATCTGCACCGCGCGATCGGCGACCCGGTTGTAGGTCTCGGCGGCGCAGACCTTGACCATGGAGATCTTTTCCCGCGCCGGACGGCCCTGATCCAAGTCCCAGGCGGCGTTGAGCAACATGAGCCGCGCGCCGGTGATCTCGATGGCGCTGTCCGCCAGCATGGTCTGGATCATCTGGAAGTCGCCGATCGGCTGGCCGAACTGCTGGCGGTTGGCGGCGTAGTCGGTCATCAGCTCCAGAATGTGGCTCGACATGCCAACGGCCCGCGCGCCGATCTGGGCCAGGCGGACCCGTCCCAGGGTCTCCAGGATCAACTTCAAGCCCCGGCCCGGTTCGCCCAACATATGTTCGGGACCTAGCCGCACGTCGTCCAGGAACAGCTCTTTGTGGCTGGTGCCGCGCTGGCCCATCATCGGCTGCTCGCGCCCGACCGTGAAGCCGGGAACGTCCTTGTCCACCAAGAAGAGTGAGATGCCCCGCGCCCCCTTGTCGGGATCGGTCACCGCGGAGACCACGAAGAAATCGGAGAAGTCGCTGTCGCTGATAAAGTGCTTCTGGCCCGACAGGCGCCAGGCAGATCCATCGGCCGTGGCGCGGGTCTTGATGCCGGCGGCGTCCGAGCCGGCACCGGGCTCGGTGATCGCAATCGCGACGATGCGCTCCCCCGCCACCGCCGGCAGCAGCCAGCGCTCGCGCTGTTCCCCCTGGCAGGCCAGCAGCAGCTCGTAGACATTGCCGAAGGCGCGGCGGATCAGGATGTCCTTGGTGCGTCCGGTCTGTTCTTCGACCAAGCACATATCGACCGCGCTCAACCCCCCGCCGCCCAGCGCCTCGGGCATGTTCATGGCATAGAGTCCGAGCGCCTTGGATTTTTCGAAGATCGCCCGCGCCGTCTCGGGCTCCAGGACGCCGGTCTCCTCGATCCCGGCTTCGAGCGGCTGAAGCTCCTTCGCCACGAAGCGTCGCACCGTGTCGACGATGAGCTGGGTTTCTTGACTGACGGCAAAATCCATCTTGGTCTCCGGGCCGCGCGATCGGCAGAGCCTATCGGCAGGTCGTCGAGATTGCTAGCCTGCCCCCCAGGCACAGGAAATATGGAGGTCGCCATGGAGAAAACCGAGTTCTGCACCGTCCGCCGCGAGGGCCGGGTGACTTTCGTGACCATCGATCGGCCGGAGGTCATGAACGCGCTCCATCCGCCGGCTCATGAAGAACTGGCGGCGGTCTTCGACCGCTTCGCGGCCGATCCCGAGGCCTGGGTGGCGGTGCTCACCGGGGCGGGCGAGCGTGCGTTCTGCGCCGGCAGCGACCTGAAGTTCCTGGCCCGGACCGGTGGCGACGAGACCCCGGCCAGCGGCTTCGCCGGCCTGACCGCGCGTTTCGATCTGGCCAAGCCGGTCGTCGCCTCGGTCAACGGCCTGGCCTTGGGCGGTGGCCTGGAGACGGTGTTGGCCTGCGACCTGGTGGTGGCGGCCGCCCATGCCCGCTTCGGGTTCCCGGAACCAAAGGTCGGTCTGGCCGCCCTGGGTGGGGGCCTGCACCGGATCGTCCGGCAGATCCCCTTGAAGTTGGCCATGGAGCTGATCCTGACCGGCCGAACCGTCGATGCCCAGGAGGCCCGGCGGTTGGGCCTGGTCAACCGGGTCGTGCCCGCCAGCGAGCTGAAAGCGGCCACCCTGAAGCTGGTCGGCGAGATCCTGGACTGCGCGCCGCTGGCACTCCAGGCGTCGAAGGCGGTTGCCATGGACAGTCTGAACGTCGCCAGCTTGGAGGAGGCCATCAACCAGCCGCACCCCGCCGCCGACCGCATGCTGGCGAGCGAGGACGCCCGAGAGGGCCCGCGCGCCTTCGCCGAGAAACGCCCGCCGAACTGGCGGGGGCGGTGATCGAGATGGCGTGGGATCGTTGCATCGGGGGATGGGGCGCACGCGCTGACGTCAGGCGAAGAGCGCCTTGAAGCGGCCGACCGAGGCCCTGAACCCATCCTCGTAAGTGCCGCCATCCGGCCGATAGACGCTTTCCAGGGAGATCACCCCGTCGTAGCCGTCGCGCTTCAAGCTCTGGGCGATGGGCTCGAACAGCGGGGCCATCTGTCCCGCGCCCATCTCGCACTGCCGGAGGTTGGCCTTGGGAATGTCGACGACGGCGTCCTTCATGTGGACGTGGCCCAGATAGCCGCCTTGCAAGGCCTCGTAACCGTCGGGGTAGGCGGGCTCGTTGCAGTACAGACTGTTCGCCGGGTCCCAAAGCACCTTGAGGGTCTTGGTGCCCAGCTCGTCGATCAGCCGGCGGCCCAGCGAGCCCGAGGTGATGATCGCGTTGTTGCCGGTTTCGACGATCAGTTTGACGCCTTCCGCCTCGGCGAGTCTGAGCGGCGGCCCAAGCAGAGCGAGCAGCTTGTCCCAGGCACCGGTGGACTCGTTCCAATCGTCGGCGCCGTCCTCGCCGAACAAGATCATCTCCTTGCGGTAGCTCATGATGCGCACCAGGTCGGTGCCGAACAGCTGGGCCATCTCGATGCAGCGCTTGAGCTTGTCCATGTGCCCTTCGAAGGCGGCGTCGCCCACCTCGGTGTCGAAGACGCTCAGCCCGGCGAAGTTGTGCCGGGAAATGCACGAGACCGTGACCCCATGGGAGTCGACCAGGGACTTGACCCGAGCGATCTCGCCCTGGTCCAGGTCTCCCACCTCCTTGTCCCACAGGAATTGCAGCTCGGCGTAGTCCAAGCCAACCTCGCTCATCACCCCGAGCGCATGTTCGAAATCCCGGCTGATGCCGTCCGTGATTACACCCAACTTGGCCATCTGGCACTCCTGCTCCCCGGCGCGCGCTGGTCCCGCGCGGCCCTCAATAAGTGCGCACTCTATGCCTTAAATGAGCGAATAACAACACGTCTTTTAATAATCCTTAAAGTGTATATATTTCAATTGTATACAAAATATTTTCTTCTATATCACATCATTTACGTCGTCGTAATCACCTAAAATATGAAATTCAGCTTTATCTTATGAGTGGTTCGGGCTATGGTGCCGGCAACAACCCGCGTCGATGGAGTCCCATCGGGGTCTTGGCGGCGCGGGGAACAGAATGCCTACAGGGAAGGCGGGCCGTCGGGGTGAGTAAAATCGGCCGAGTTCGCATCGTCGATGTGGCGCGCGAAGCTGGAGTCAGCATCGCGACGGTGGACCGCGTCCTCAACAAGCGGGTGGGCGTGCGCCCGGTGACGACCGAACGGGTTTGGTCGGCGGTGGCCCGGCTCAATCTGGGCGGGCCCGACGCCGCGCCGGCGGTGGACGCCCACGTCGACCGGCGCATCGACTTCGTGCTGTCCGCCGGGGCCGGCCCGTCCTTCGAAGAGAACTTGATGACCTCGATCGCGGAGATCGGCGAGACCCTGGGGGTCGAGATCGAGTGCCGCGATTTCGAGAGCTTCAATCCGGCGGCCTTGTCGGATGCCATCCGGCAAGCCTGCGCGGATGGCGTCGACGGAATTGCGTTCCATGCCCTGGAGCACCCCCTGGTGCGCGCGGCGGTCGATGCGGCCGCGGCCGAGGGCGTGCCCAGCGTGGCCTTCCTGTCGGATCTCTCCGGCTCGCGCCGGCTGGGCTTCGCCGGGATCGACAATCGGGCCGCCGGGCGCACCGCCGGTTACTTGATGGGCCGCTTCCTGGGCGGGCGCGGCGGCCGGGTGGCGATCTTGGCGGGAAGCCATCTCTATCGCAGCCACGACGAGCGCGAAATCGGTTTTCGCGGCGTTTGCCGCAAAGACAATCCGCTGCTCGAGGTGCTCGACCTGGTGCTGGGCAACGACGAGCCCGAGTCGAACTACCGCAAGACCCGCGAGCAGCTCGAGCGCCATGACGACCTGGTCGGCATCTACAACATCGGCTCGGGCAACCGCGGCATCGCCAAGGCCCTGCACGAGCAGGGCCGGGACAAGGACGTGGTCTTCATCGCGCACCATCTGACCACGGTCTCCCGGCAATATCTGCTGGATGGCACGATCGACGCGGTGATTCATCAGGACATGGGCCGCTTGGCCGAGGCCGCGATCAGGTTGATGCTGGCGCCGCGCGACGTGCGGCTCTCGGAATCGGTGATCCTGCCATTCGAAATCGTCGTCCGCGAAAACATCTTCCATTGAGGGACCGTTCCGTTGAAGCTAGAAAGTGGCACAGTCAAGAACCGGGACCAGGGGAGCTGCGCCGCCATGGGCCTTGCTGAACTGTGCGCACGCCGGGGAGTGGTTTGATGCTGTCGATCAAGGGTGTCACCACCGGCTACGGCAACATCCAAATCCTGCGCGGGATCGACATGACCGTGCCCGAGGGCCAGATCATCGCTCTTCTGGGCGGCAACGGGACCGGCAAGTCGACTTTGCTGAAGGCCATATCGAACCTGATCCCGGTGTGGGACGGCGAGATCCTGTTCGATGGTTCGCCGATCCACAAGTTGCGTCCCCACGAGATCGTCAGGCGCGGGCTCGTCCAGGTGACCCAGGGCAAGGATTCCTATCCGGCCATGACGGTCGAGGAGAACTTGAAACTGGGTGCCTACACCCGCTCGGATCGCGCCGGGGTCAGGGCGGACATTGAAAGTGTCTACGGCTTCTTTCCGGTCCTCAAGGAACGGCGCAAGCAGCTGGCGGCAACCTTGAGCGGGGGCGAGGTGCAGATGCTGGTGATCGGGCGCGGCCTCATGGCGCGGCCGAAGATGATCATGCTGGACGAGCCCAGTTCGGCCCTGGCACCCAAAGTGGTTCTGGAGATCTTCGCCATCATCAATCGGATCAGTCAAACCGGCGTGACGATTCTCATCGTCGAGCAGAACGTCCGCATGGCGCTGATCCTGGCCCAGTACGCCTACATCATTCGCGACGGCAAGATCCTGATCGAGGGCAAGGCGCGCGATCTCATCAACGATAAAAATGTAAAAGAGTCGTTCCTGGGCGGCACGGTGGCCAACACGTCCCTAGAACTCAATGCCTGACCCGGTGAGGAGACCGGACTGAATGGACTTCGATTTCGAATCGCTCTTCGCCTTCATTCTCTTTGGGCTCACCATTGGTGTGGTCTACGGCATCGTGGCCCTGGGCATCTCGCTGATCTATTCGGGCCTGGATATCGTGCATTTCGCCCATGGCGAGATCTACATGTTCGGGGCCTTCTTCGGTCTGGTCTTCTCCCAGAATCTGGGGCTTCCCTACGCCCTGACGATTATCCTGGCGATGATTTGCACCGGTATCTTGGGCGTCGTCATCGAGCGGGTCTTCTATCGCCGTCTGACCAGCGCGGGGGGCGGCTATACCGTGGCCGGCATGGGCATGATCATCTGCGGCTTCGGCATGTCCGTGGCGCTGCAGAACGTCGCGGTCCTTATTTGGGGCGCCGGTGCCCAGCCCTTCCCGGTCAACCTGGGCATGCCCTACCAATTGGGCGACATCTTCCTGCCCAGGAGCTATGCCCTGACGGCCGTGGTCTCGGTGGTCCTGATGGCCGTGTTGCACCTCTTTCTCAAGAAGACCAAGATCGGCCTGGCGGTGCGCGCGGTCGCCCACGACAAGGACATCGCTTTTTTGATGGGCATCAACGTTCCGTTAATGATTTCGTTGATCTTCGGTTTGGCCTGCGCGCTGGCGGCAGCGGCCGGTGTCCTGATCGGGCCCATGCAGTCGGTCCAGGTCGAGATGGGCTATCTCATGCTGATGAAGGCTTTCGCGGCCGCCGTGGTCGGCGGATTCGGGTCCTTGCCGGGCGCCATTCTGGGCGGTCTATTGGTGGGGGTCGTCGAGAACCTCGGCGCCGCCTACATCTCGCCCAGCCACAAGGACATCTATGCATTTCTCCTGCTCATACTGGTGCTCATGGTCAGGCCCTCGGGTCTGCTGGGCGTCGAGGCGCGCGTGAAGGCGTGATGGCTCGAAGCCAGTGTGAGGTTTTTCTAACTACGTCGAACCCAAATGAGGGAGGTAAGGAAAGATGAAACGTTACATGCAAGGAGTAGCTGCTGTCGGTCTGGTGGCCGGCATGGTGGCCGGCCTGGCAGCCAGCGCTGCCGCCGGAGAAATCCGCATCGGGATCACCATGCGGATGGTCAGCGAGAACGGCCAGAAATACGGCCAGATGGTCATGGACGAGATCGACATGATCAATGCGAGCGGCGGCATCAATGGCAACATGATCAACGCCACGCTGCTGAACGACGAGTGCAAGTCGGACAAGGGCGTGGCCAACGCCAACAAGTTCATCTTCGAGCACAAGGTCCACCTGATCATCGGCTCGACCTGCTCGTCGGTGTCCCTGCCGATCGTCGATGTGACGGCGAAGGCCGAAGTGCCGCAGATCATTCCGCACTCGACCAACGCCAAGATCACCCAGAAGGGCAGCGCGTGGGTGTTCCGGGTTCCGGTGTCCGGCCGCTACTACGCCGGCGTCAACGCCAAATACGTGGGCGAGAACGTTGGCACGAAGGTCGCCTACCTCTGCGCGGCCGATGCGGCCTCCCAGAATGACTGCGAAGCCATGCAAGCCCAGATGAAATCGCAGTTTGGCGCGGATCCGGCCTATGTGGCCCAGGTGCAGGAGAAGGAAGTCGACTTCCGCACCCACATGCAGAAGATCAAAACGGCCGGCGTCGACGGTATCATGATAGCGGCCCTTGCCGAGACCATGGCCCGGGCTCTGGTTCAGTCCTATGAAGCGGGTATTCCCGCCTCGGTCCGCCGGATCGGTTCTTCCTCGGCGTCCAACGCGCCGGTGCCCAAGATCGCCGGCGATGCCGCCAAGGGGGTGTTCTACAGCGCGGCCTACGCGTCCGCGGACAAGCGTCCCATCGCCAGGCTGTTCAACGAGATGGTTCGCCAGCGCTACGGCATCCATGCGCCCGATCATGATTTCTCTCAGGCCTACGATCTGGTGCGTATCGTCGAGATCGCCCTCAACGACGCCGAGCTCAATTTGTCCGACGACGCGATTGCCGCCGACCGCACCGCGATCCGCGACGCCATCGCCAGGGTCAAGAACTACAACGGTCTGGCCTCCGGTCCGATCAGCTTCTGCGCCGAACCGACTCCCCAATGTCGGGACGGCAATCGGACCGCGGTCCTGATCGCCTATACCAAGGGCGGCGAGGACTTCGAAACCGAGGTCCTGGCCCGCGTGTTCATGCCGATCGATTTCGGCCTCTAGCAAACCTTTGGCCTGTCGGGGCGGATGGAGCAACCCATCCGCCCCGATCGTCCCCGTCACCCATAGCAAGCAGATGATTCAATGACCGCCGTGACCGAATCTTTCGAGACGATCGCCGGGTTTTTCGAACGGCTCGGCGAGCGGAACCGCTTGCTGCCGTGGGTGCTGGCCTATGTGTTGTTCCTGCCCCTGCCGCAGATCCTGTCTGTGGTGCTGAACGATTATTATATTTACCTGACCAACAGAATTTTCATCTTCATCCTGCTGGCGGTCGGCCTCAACATCGTGAAGGGCTTTTGCGGCCAGGTGACCGTGGGCCATATCGGGCTCTACGCCATCGGCGCGGTCTCCTCGGCCCTCTTGGCGCTTCACCTGGGCTGGCCGTTTTGGATGACCCTGCCCGCGGCCGTGGTCATCACCGGGTTTGCCGGGGTCGTAATCGGCCTGCCCTCGGTGCGGCTCGAGGGTGCCTACCTGGCCCTGGCCACCTTGGGTTTGGGCGAATCGGTGCGCATCATGATCTCGGTGACCCCGGCCCTGGGCTCCTCGACGGGTCTCATGCTGATCCCCCCGCCGGTCTTTTGGGGCTTCGCTTTCGACAGCTTTCAGAAGTACTACTACCTGGTCATGACCGCCGCCCTGATCGGCATCTATTTTTCCTTTTCCATTTTGCGCTCGTCCACCGGCCGGGCCTTCATGGCGGTTCGCGAGGACAGCGTCGCGGCCTCGGTCCACGGCATCAACGTGGTGAAATACAAGCTCCTGGCCTTCGTGATCAGCGCGCTCTACGCCGGTGCCGCGGGCGCCCTCTTCGCCCACATGCCGCCGGGTTTCATTCACCACAACAACTTCACCATCATCGAGATGATAACCCTCCTGCTGATGGTGGTGCTGGGCGGGATCGGCCACATCTGGGGCGGCGTGATCGGGGCGATCGTCGTGACGATCATCTACGATCAGACCCTGGACTATTACTTCTACCAGCCGCTGATCTTCGGGTTGTCCATGGTGTTGCTGGTGATCTTCATGCCGCGCGGCATCGGCGGCATGATCGACCGCTACTTCGTCACCCGGCGTTTCATCGCGGCCCAGGAGGGCAAGACCGATGGCGCTGCTTGAGACCCAGGGCCTGTCCAAGAGTTTCGGCGGTCTGCGCGCCGTCTCGAACCTGGACATCGCGATCGAGGCCGGCACCATTCATGGACTGATCGGACCCAACGGCTCCGGCAAGTCGACCTTCTTCAACTTGGTCACCGGCATCTATCGCCCCGATGAAGGCAGCCGGATCACCTTCTCCGGGCACGACATCACGCGCGCGCCGCCGCATCGGGTGGCGGCGCTGGGTGTGGCCAGGACCTTCCAACTGCTGCGCCTGTTTTCCGAGATGACGGTGCTGCAGAACCTCATGATCGGCCACCACACCCATGTTTCCTACGGCATACTTACGGCGATCCTGAACAGCACCAAGGCGCGCCGGATCGATAAGCAGGTCACCGAAGACATGATGGAACTCATGCAGTTCATCGGTCTAGCTGACTATGCCGAAATGCCGGCCAGGGAGCTGTCCGGCGGCCAGCGCCGGCTGTTGGCCTTGGGACGCGCCATGGCGATGCGCCCGAAGCTGCTCATGCTCGACGAGCCGGCCGCCGGTCTGTCGCCGGTGAATGTGGACAGCCTGCTGGCCATCGTGATGTCCCTGAAGGATCGCTATGGGCTGACGATCCTGATCGTCGAGCATATCCTGAGGGTGGTGATGGACACCTGCGACCGGGTCACCGTGCTGGATCACGGCGAGAAGATCGGCGAGGGAACGCCCGAAGAGGTCAAGAACGATCACGCGGTCATCGAGGCCTACTTGGGCCAGGAGATGGACGACGAAGAGATTCGCGCCGCCTTTGATGCGTGACGGACCGGCGCGCCATGCTTGACGACCGCCTGTCCCAGGCCGCCGGTCCTCTCGCCGAGGCCTGGACCGGCGACCGCCCCATCTCAGGCCTTCCGGCCGCGGCCGCGCCGGCCAGCGAGGCCGAAGCCTACGCCGTCCAGGATCGCTTCACCGGATTGATTGAGGAGTCCGTCGTTGGTTGGAAGGTGGGTTTCCCGCCCTCGGGGCCGATCACCGGCCGGGTCTTCGCCCGACGGCTGCTGGCTTCGCCGGCGCGGTTGTCTGCCCAGGTATTTCCGGACCCGAAGGTCGAATGCGAGTTCGCGCTTCGTCTGGTATCGGCGCCCGAAGCCCTTGATCGGCCGTTCCGGCGCGAGGATTTCGAGGATCGCCTGCGCTGTTTCCTGGCCATCGAGCTGACCGGCCGGCGGGTGGCGGGCGCACCCCACGGTCCCGCCAACGAACGAGAGGTGCCGGACATCGTGGCCGACAACGCGGCCGGCGCCGGACTGGTGGTGGGCCCGGAGGTGGCCCGCTGGCGGGACTTGCCGCTGTCCGAAACCCAGGTCGCGCTGACCATCGCCGGGCGAAAAGTGCCCATGGTCGCCGCCGCCCGCGACCGGAATCCGGTCGAAGTGGTGGTTTGGCTCGCCAATCATCTGGCCGCCCGCGGGATCGCCCTGGAGGCCGGCCACATCGTCTCGACCGGCTCCCTGACCGAACCCACGGATCTACCCCTGGGGGAATCGGCGACGGCCGTCTTCGACCACCTGGGCCAGGTTCAGGTCGAGCTACCACTATCTTAGGTGAGGTCGAGTAGCCCATGAAACCGAACAAGATCATGTCCGCCGCCGCCGCCGCCGATCTGGTGCCCGACGGCGCCACGGTGGCCGTGATCGGCGGCGGCGGCGGCCTGGTGGAGCCGGACACCCTGCTGGGCGCGCTGGAGCGGCGCTTCCTCGAGACCCAGCGCCCGCGGGATCTCACGGTGGTTCACTCGCTGGGAATCGGCGATCGGGACAAGCGCGGCATGAACTGCTTTGCCTATGAGGGCATGGTCAAGCGGGTCATCGGCGGCCACTGGGTCTGGTCGCCGCGCATGCAGCAGCTGGCGAAGGACGAGAAGATCGAAGCCTACGTGCTGCCCAGCGGCGTGCTCACCCAATTGCTGCGCGAGATCGGCGCCGGCCGGCCGGGATTGTTCACCCACGTGGGCCTGGGCACCTTTGCCGATCCGCGCCTGGACGGCGGACGCATGAACGAGAGCGCCCGGGACGAGCTGGTCGAAGTGGTCCAGATCGACGGCCGGGAACTGCTGCGCTACAAGCCCTTTCCGGTCCATATCGCGTTGATCCGGGGCAGCTACGCCGATCCCGAGGGCAACATCTCTTTCGACCAGGAACCCGCCAACCTGGATGCCTTCGCCCTGGCCATCGCGGCCCACAACTCGGGGGGCAAGGTGCTGGCGCAGGTGCGCACCGCGGTCGACTTCGGCACTCTGCCAGCCCGTTCGGTGCGGGTCCCCGGCGCCCTGGTGGATGCGGTGGTGGTCGACCCGAACCAGTCCCAAAGCTATGACATCGTCTATGACCCGACCATCTCGGGCGAACGCCATGGCCCGGTGCCGACGGAGCCGCCGGCCGCCTTCACCATCCGCCAGGCCATCGCCCAGCGCGCCGTAGAGGAGCTCGTTGACGGCGCGGTGATCAACTACGGCTTCGGGATTCCCGACGCCGTGGCCAAGCTGGTCGCCGCCCGGGGCGATCTGGACCGCTACTACCAGACCATCGAGCACGGCACCTACGGCGGGACCCTGCTGGACGGCATGCTCTTCGGCTACGCCCGCAACGCGACCGCCATGATCGACAGCCCCTCCCAATTCGACCTCTATAGCGGCGGCGGCTTGGACATCGCGTTTCTGGGCTTCGGCGAGCTGGACCGGGAGGGCAGTATCAACGTTTCCAAGCTGGGCGGCATGACCGTGGGCCCCGGCGGCTTCGTCGACATCGCCCAGAACGCCCGCAAGGTGGTGTTCTGCGGCACCTTCGAGACCAAGGGCGCCCAGATCGAGACCGGCGACGGCAAGGTCCGGATCCGCCAGCACGGCCGGGTCAGAAAGCTGGTCGACAAGGTGGAGCAGATCACTTTTAGCGGGCCCCAGGCCCTGCGCTCGGGCCAGGAGATCCTCTACGTGACCGAGCGGGGCGTGTTCCGCCTAACGCCCGAGGGCGTGGTCCTGACCGAGATCGCGCCCGGCGTGGACCTGCAGCGGGACCTGCTGGAGCGCATGGACTTCGCACCCCTGATGCCCACCGCGCCGGCCGTCATGGCGGCCGATTACTTCACGGCGCCAGCTTGATGGCACCCCTGCGACTGGCCGTGATCGGCGCCGGGGTGATCGGCGCCCGGCATGTAGAGCTGGCCTTGGCCGAAGCGTCCTGCCGCTTGGTGGCCCTGGCCGATCCGGCGCCCGCCTCGGTGGAGCTGGCACGAGAGGCGGGGATCCCGCACTACGCGGACTATGAGGATATGCTCGACCGCGAGCGGCCCGAAGCCGCCATCGTTGCCGTGCCGACGGCGCTCCACACCCCGGTCGGCGTGGCCTGTGCCCAGCGCGGCGTGCACATGCTGATGGAAAAACCCATCGCCGAGACCGTCGTCGCGGGCCGGGAGCTGCTGGCCGCCGTCGAGGGGGCCGGCGTGCGCCTGGCAGTGGGCCACCTGCGGCGCTTCGACCCGGCCGTGGAGGCGGCCCGGGAGATCCTTGACTCGGGCGAGATCGGCCGGCTGGTGGCGGTCGCGGTCACCTGGTGTCTGCGCAAGCCGGAGGCCTACTACGGTCCGGCCTGGCGCCGTGAGCCGGGCGGTGGGCCGGTGATGATCAACTTGATCCACGACATCGATAGCCTGCGCGCCATCTGCGGCGAGATCGAGCGGGTCTATGCCGAGACCAGCAGCGCCGTGCGCGGCTTTGCGGTCGAGGATTCGGCGGCCATCGTTCTGCGGTTTCGCAACGGCGCCCTGGGCACGATCACGGTCTCGGACAGCGCGCCGTCGCCCTGGGGCTGGGAGCAGGCCACCGGCGAAAACCCGATCATTCCGGCCAGCAAAGAGAACTGCTATCGCTTCATGGGGACCGCGGGAGCCCTGGACTTTCCGAGCCTGACCCTGTGGCGCCATGAGGGATCGGGCCCCGGGGACTGGAGCCGGCCGATCGTCTCGGAGCCCCGGTCCCTCGGCGAACGGGCCTCCCTGGTCAAGCAGCTGCGCCACTTCTGCCGTGTGGCGCGCGGCGAGGAGGTGCCCCGGGTCGGCGGCGCCGACGGACTGGCCACTCTGGCCGCGACCCTGGCGGTGCTGGAGTCCGCCCGGCTGGGCACCCCCGTGGTTCCCGAGAGCTGAGCGGTGCCGGCCAAGATGACCTCAGGCGTTCTTCACCCACTGCAGGATGTGCTGGGCGACCGCCACCAGGTCGCCGTCCTGGTTGGTGATCTTGATGTCGGACGTGGAGCGGCGGCGCTCCAGGTCGATGGAGGCTATGGTGTAGCTGACGGTGATGGTGTCGCCGATGAAGACCGGCTTGATGAAGCGCACCCGGTCGTAGCCGACCGAGACCGGCGTTTCGTGCGGATCGTCCCGGCTGCCTTCGATCGCCTTGGTGGAGGCGGTGGACATGTAGCCAACCAAGAGCGCGCCGTGGGCCATCAGCTTCCCATAGCTGGACTTGGCCATGTATTCCTTGTTGACGTGGTTGGGCGCGAGGTCGCCGGTGATGCCGGCAAAGAGGTAGACGTCGCTCTCCCCGACGGTCTTGGAGACGGTGACCTGCTGGCCGATTGCGACGTGAAAGTCTGTCATGAAAGTGCGATCCCTGAA
>SMVA01013315.1_pt1 | contig 13923 bp, 13 predicted proteins | sample 2456451 | NCBI WGS metagenome assembly SMVA01 (sample SAMN11095933, study PRJNA526329) | marine sediment metagenome | biome: Marine sediment; feature: Surficial sediment; material: Deep marine sediment; isolation source: Hadal surficial sediment | place: Pacific Ocean | collected 2014-05 | depth...
GGTGGGCGACGTGGTGAATCGTGGCCCCAAGTGTCTGAAAACACTACGTTTTCTCTATAAAATGCGCAAAAGTCTGGTGATGGTGCTGGGCAATCACGACCTGCATTTGTTGGCGGTGGCGGCGGGTGCCCGCGCGCCCAGTCGCTCTGACACGCTGGATAAAATTCTCCAGGCGCCGGATAGAGACAAACTACTGAAATGGCTGGTGAAACAGCCCCTGGTTCATCGGCAACACGGCTACACCCTGGTGCACGCTGGTATTCCTCCACAGTGGTCGGTAAAGCAGGCCATCGCCTACGGGAAAGAGGTTCAAACGGTATTGAGAAGCCCGGATTGCGTGGCATTTTTCAAAGAAATGTACGGCAATGAGCCCGCGGTGTGGTCCGACGACCTGCGCGGCATGGAGCGCCTGCGGGTTATTACCAACTACCTGACACGGATGCGCTTTTGCGACAAAAATGGAGTACTGGACCTGGAAAGCAAGGGGGCCGAACCCACTCCCGGCAAAGCCGCACAGGGCTCCAAAGCAGTCGCCCCCTGGTTTAGCCATCCCAAACGAAAATCCGCCGGCGATCGCATTCTTTTCGGCCACTGGGCCTCTATTTCCGGCCACACCAACAGCCTCAACGCCATCGGCCTGGATACCGGTTGCGTGTGGGGCGGGGAATTGTCGCTGTTTGAACTTGAGACCGGCCAATTGACGCGCTGCAGTTGCAAAGGCTAACCACGGGCCACTCATTCATAGGGGGGTTTCACAGCCCTGACGGCCATTCCGAGCGCCGGCAAAGCAGGTATACTCCCCCCATGAAAATCTACCTGGTTGGCGGCGCCGTACGCGATGAATTGTTGGATTATCCGGTTGCGGAGCGCGACTGGGTGGTAGTGGGTGCCCGCCCGGAAGACCTGTTGTCAAAGGGCTACCAGCAGGTGGGCAAAGATTTCCCCGTATTCCTGCACCCCGACAGCAAAGAGGAGTATGCCCTGGCCCGCACTGAGCGCAAGCAGGGCCACGGCTACACCGGTTTTGCGGTGGATTGTGACCCCACGGTGACGCTGGAAGAAGATTTAATGCGCCGGGATCTCACCGTGAACGCCATCGCCCGCACCGATGATGGCGAGTATATCGACCCCTACAACGGCCGCGCCGATATAGCGGCAAAAGTTTTGCGCCATGTCTCTGAGGCCTTTGTGGAAGACCCCCTGCGCGTTCTGCGCACCGCCCGCTTTGCCGCACGCTACGCTCACCTGGGTTTTACCGTGGCCCCGGAAACCGTCGCCCTGATGAGCGAGATTGTCAGCTCCGGTGAGCTGAAACACCTGCCCGTGGAACGGGTTTGGATAGAAATGGAGCGGGCACTGGGCGAACGGGACCCCAGCGTCTTTTTTGAGGTTTTGCGCGAGTGTGGCGCCCTGGCCGCCCTGCTACCCGAGTTAGAAGTGCTGTTTGGCGTGCCGCAAAATGCGGAGCATCACCCCGAAATCGATACCGGCGTGCACACCATGATGGTGCTACAACAGGCGGCAGCTCTCAGCCCAGCAACCACTGTCCGATTCGCCGCGCTACTGCACGACCTGGGCAAGGGCACCACCCCCAGGGCCGAATGGCCGCGCCATATCGCCCATGAGGTTCGCGGTCTAAAATTAGTAGAGGCCGTGTGCAAACGGCTGGCCGTACCCAACCAGCACCGCGCCCTGGCCCTGTTGGCCTGCGAGTACCACACCCACTGCCACCGGGCCCTGGAACTGCGCGCCACAACATTGATGAAGCTATTTACCGCCACCGATGCCCTACGCAGGCCAGAACGGTTCGAGGAATTTTTACTGGCCTGTGAGGCCGATAGCCGCGGCCGCCTGGGCCTGGAACAGCGCGACTACCCGCAAACTGACTACCTGCGCACTGCATTAACCACCATTCAGGCGGTTTCCGCAGCGCAATTTACCAAACAGGGGTTGCAGGGAAAGGCGGTTGGAGAGGCTTTGTATGCGGAGCGGATAAAACAGCTGGGCGCGCTGCGGAGGGATACAGCCAGGACGGAACTGAAAGCTCTCGCTAAGAAAGCTGAAATTCGCGATGTGACGAGCCCGATCGACCAAAAATGGACAACTTAGCTCGATTTGGTGATGGCAGAACCACAGTTTTCCCAAAAACACCGACCATCACTAGATTCATAACGCCCTCCACTGCCAGCTTCAAAAAAAGCTAGCCATCAGGGCCTTTCACCGCGCTCGATCAGCACACCTACCTCTTTCGCCTGCGCCACAGCGCCGGGTTTACACAAACGCAAACGCAGCCATGGCACCTTGAACTCGTCCAGGACGATGGCCGCCACCTGCTCCGCCATGGTTTCGATCAGCTGAAATTCGCTGCCTTCGATAAACTCCAACAGGCGGTTGGATACGGCGGCATAATCAATGGCATTGGCAATGTTATCCGATTCAGCCGCCAGACGATTGTCGCCAGCCATCTCCAGGTCCAGTACCACGGTCTGGCGCACTTTCCGCTCCCAGTCGTAAACACCGATGATGGTATTGGCGCGCAGTTCACGAATATATACGATGTCCACCTAGCTGCCCTGTTCCGCACTTGCGGCCCCCGCTGACAGGGGCGGCAGTTCCTCCATGGGCCAGCGCGGCCGCACCCGGGTGTCCGCCGTATCCACCTGCCCGGCGGCCAGTCGCTGGGCACCGGCATAGGCGATCATGGCGCCGTTATCGGTGCAGAACAGCGGTGCGGGGTAAAAAACCTGTGCCCGATCTTTGGACATAGCCTTTTTCAGTTGTGCCCTAAGGCGTAAGTTAGCGCTTACTCCTCCCGCCATCACCAGGGTCTTCAGATGCTCCTGTTTAAGGGCCCTACGGCATTTTATGATGAGCGTGGCCACCACCGCCTCTTCAAACGCCCGGGCGATATCGCACTTGTCCTGCTCGCTGAGTTCGCCCGATTCGTTCGACTCCCGACACTTGGCCACGGTGTTCAGGGTGTAGGTTTTAAGCCCACTGAAGCTGAAATCCAGGCCGGGGCGGTTAACCATGGGCCGCGGAAAATCAAAGCGCGATGGGTCGCCCCGCTCGGCGATCTTGCCAATTTGCGGCCCACCCGGGTAGGGCAGCCCCATCATCTTCGCCGCCTTGTCGAAGGCCTCACCGGCGGCATCATCCAGGGACTCCCCCAGCAATTTGTACTGCCCTATGCCGTCCACCCGCACCAGTTGGGTGTGGCCACCGGACACCAGCAGAGCGACGAAGGGAAACGCCGGCGGGTTCGGCTCCAGCATGGGCGCCAGCAAATGGCCCTCCATGTGATGCACGCCCAGCACCGGGATGCCCCAGCCCCAGGCCAGCGCCCGCGCCAGGGTAGCGCCCACCATCAGCGCCCCCACCAGGCCGGGCCCGGCGGTGTAGGCTATGCCGTCAATATCGCCCGCCGCACAGCCCGCTTCCTTCAACACTTCTTCTATTAAGGGCAATGCCTTGCGCACATGGTCGCGGGAGGCCAGTTCCGGCACTACACCGCCGTATTCCACATGCAGGTCAATCTGGCTGAACAGGGCGTGCGCCAGCAGGCCGCGGCGCGTGTCATACAGCGCCACTCCGGTCTCGTCACAGGACGTTTCCAGGCCCAGAATCAGCATATTTCCCACCCGAGAGTAAGGGGTCAGAGCCCTTTTTTGACCAACTACATCAATCGACACCATACTCATGGTCAATAAACAAAGGGCTCTGACCCCGGTTTTTATCATCATAATGTAGGCCCCGCTGTGGAGCCAGACAAACAGTGGCAAATTACCGGCCTTCTTTTTAAATCAGGGCTGTTCAGGGCTTTGCAAATTACCGCTGATAAGTATAGAATGCGCGCCCTCTCAGGCAATGCTTCGCTATACGGCTGCCCGACAGTAAATTGAAATGTAAACCAGACAGGTAAAAGATTAATGCCAGCTATTAGGATCAAGGAAAACGAGCCCTTTGATATCGCTTTGCGTCGGTTCAAGCGTTCCTGTGAAAAAGCGGGAGTTCTCGCTGAAGTTCGCAAGCGTGAGCACTACGAGAAGCCCACCACGGTTCGCAAGCGCGCCTCTGCCGCCGCTGTAAAGCGTCACCTGAAGAAGCTCTCCCGGGAAAATCGCAAACGCGTTCGTCTGTACTAAGCCCTTTAGTCACTGACAACCCCACCCCCATGAGCGACACTCCCCTGCGCGACACCATCAAGGCTGCTATGAAGACGGCCATGCGGGCGAGGGAAAAGCAGCGCCTGGGCACCATCCGGCTTATTCTGGCCGAATTCAAACGCATCGAAGTGGACGAGCGCATCGAAATCGATGACCAGCGGGCGCTTTCTGTGCTCGATAAAATGCTCAAACAGCGCCGCGACTCCGCCAGGCAATTTAGCGACGCGGGCCGCGAAGACCTGGCCGACCAGGAAAACCTGGAAATTGGCCACATTCAGACATTTCTGCCCGCCCAATTGAGTGAGGCCGAACTGATTGCAATGGTCGAGGCCGCCATCGCCGCAACCGATGCTAGCGGCATGCAGGCCATGGGCCCTGTTATGGGCCAACTCAAACCCCAGCTGCAGGGTCGCGCCGACATCGGTGCTGTTAGCCAGATGGTGAAATCCCGTCTAGTCGGCTAACATCCTTCCGTCATGGCAGGATTAATTCCCCAAACATTTCTGGATAACCTACTGGACCGTCTCGACATCGTCGAGGTGGTAGACCGCCGCGTTAAACTGAAAAAAACCGGCAAGAACTACTCTGCCCGCTGCCCTTTTCACGACGAGAAAACCCCCTCTTTCAGCGTCAACCCGGAAAAACAGTTCTACTACTGCTTCGGCTGTGGCGCGGGGGGCAACGCCCTGGGCTTCGTCATGGACTACGAGAACCTGGAGTTTCCCCAGGCGGTAGAAAGCCTGGCCGGCAGCGTGGGCATGACGGTTCCGCGCGAGGAATCCCGCCCGGCAACTGGCCCGGGCTCCAAGGCCGAGGAGCAGAGCAACCGCCAGCTCTATGCCCTGATGGAGAATGTGGCCCACTATTATCAACAACAGCTGCGCAAACACCCCCAGGCCAAGCGAGCGGTAGACTATCTCAAGCAGCGCGGCTTAACCGGGCGCATTGCAAAAGACTTCGACCTGGGCTTTGCCCCCCCGGGCTGGGACAACCTCATCAAAGCCCTGGGTGAAAACGACGGCCAGCGTGCCCTGCTGTTGAAATCGGGCATGCTGGTGCAAAATGATGCGGGCAAAATCTACGACCGCTTTCGCGACCGGGTGGTATTCCCCATACGCGACCAACGGGGCCGCATAATCGCCTTCGGGGGCCGGGTATTGGGCGATGACAAGCCCAAGTATCTCAACTCGCCCGAGACCGGCATATTTCATAAGGGGCGGGAGTTATACGGCCTGTATCAAGCCAAGCAGGCCAGCCGCAAACTGGAACAGGTGCTGGTGGTTGAGGGCTATATGGACGTGATCGCCCTGGCCCAACACGGCATCAGCAACGCCTGCGCCACCCTTGGTACGGCCACCAGTGGCACGCACTTGCAGCGCATCTACCGCCTGTGCCCGGAAATAATCTTTTGTTTTGACGGTGACGAGGCGGGCCGCAAGGCGGCTTTTCGCGCCATGGAAAATGCCCTGCCCTGCATGGAAGATGGTCGCCAGGCGCGCTTCCTGTTTCTGCCCGAGGGCCAGGACCCGGACGATGCGGTGCGCAGTGGCGGTGCCACTCACTTTCAACAGCTGCTGGACAAGGCCACGCCGCTGGAAACCTTTCTGTTCGACTCGCTGGCCCAGGGTATCGATACCAGCAGCATGGATGGCCGGGCGCGACTGAGTAAAAAAGCCCTGCCCTATCTGCGCACCTTGCCCGAGGGCATTTATCGCCAGCTGATGTTCCAGGCCCTGGCGCAGCGCACCGGCCTCGATGTGAGCGCGCTAATGCAACTGGAGGCGCCCCCGGTGCCGCAGCCACCACCTGAACCACCCGCTCAGGCCTATGCCGACGAATACCCGGAGGATGCTGCCCCTGCGCCGCGACAACGCGCGGCCAGTCAGCCCCCCACGGCCAGCTACTCAAACTTTGCCCAGGCCGCCCTGGCGTTGTTACTGCACCGGCCCAGTGTAGCCAAACTGTGCGACCCCGTCTGTCTCAGCGAGCTGGCGGGAGAAGACATCGAATTGCTGCGCGAGCTACTGGATTTACTGCGTCGGCGACCCGAATCGAACACCGCCATGCTGCTGGGACACTGGTATGGCACACCCGAGGGCGACCTGCTCAGCCGCCTGGCCGGGCAGGAGCGCCTCATTCCCACTGAGGGTATTGAGCAGCAGTTCGTGGATACTATCGAAGCGCTATCGCAGTTGCCCCAGCGCACTAAACTCAATGCGCAGGTCGACAAACTGAAACTCACCAACTACGCTGAAGTAAGTGAATTGGAAAAACAGAGGCTCAGAGAGTTGTTGCAAGACAAACTCCGGCAGGACTCAGAGCGCAACAAGCGCAAATAAGCCCGACAAACCGGCCTAACAGCTGGTTAAGGCATTGATATTTAGTGTATAATCGCCGGCTAATTTTTGTCCAACTAGTTATATTCCCGTACCCACGGTAAGCAATGGTGCCCATTAAATGTCTGATGTTGTACAACAAGAGTCTCGTCTGAAAACCCTCATCGCCAGGGGCAAAGAACAGGGCTATCTCACCTATGCTGATGTAAATGACCACCTGCCTCGGGATATCTCCGATCCAGACCAGGTTGAAGACATCATTCAAATGATCAACGATATGGGCATCAAGGTGTTTGAAGTGGCACCCGATGCCGACGACCTGCTCATGGCCGAGGGCGACAGCTCTGCCGATGACATCGCCGCAGCCGAAGCCGCAGCAGCACTGGCCGCGGTAGAGACCGAGGCCGGGCGCACCACCGACCCGGTACGCATGTACATGCGTGAGATGGGCACGGTAGAACTGCTGACGCGCGAGGGCGAGATTGTCATCGCCAAGCGCATCGAGGAAGGCATTCGTGAACTATTGGCCGCCCTGGCCAGCTACCCCGGCACCGTGGCCCACGTTCTGGGGGAATACGAGCTGGTCACCAAGGAAGAGAAAAAGCTCAGCGACCTGATGATAGGCTATTTGAACCCGGTGGAGCACGTGCCCTCTGCCGCCGAAGTAGCGGCCGCCAGAGAGCGCGCCGAAGCCGCCAAAGAGAACGCCGAAGCCTCAGATGACGAAGACGAAAAGGACACCGGGCCAGATCCGGTCGAGGCCAAAAAGCGCTTCACCGCGCTAAAGCGTCAAAACAACAGAACCGAGAAAGCCATAGCGGAGCAAGGTCGTAGCAGCAAAGCTGCCGCCAAAGAGATGGAGAAGCTGGGTGAGCTGTTCAAGTTCTTCAAATTTACCCCCCGTGTATTCGACCCGATTACTCAGTCTGCGCGCAGCGCGTTAACTGTTATTCGCAATCAGGAACGCGAAATAATGCACATTGCCATCAGGCAATGCGGCCTGCCACGCAAAGATTTTATCGCGTCGTTTGTGGGCTCAGAGACCGACCTTAAGTGGGTAACACGCCACACTCGCGGCAAAAAGGAAAGCGCCGTAAAACTGGCTGCAGAGAAAGAAATCATCCAACGCCTGCAACGCAGAATTGGCCAGGTTGAAAGCAAGAGCGGTCTCATTGTCAGCGAGATAAAAGAGATCAACCGCCGCATGTCCATGGGCGAAGCCCGGGCCAGGCGCGCCAAGAAAGAAATGGTAGAGGCCAACCTACGCTTGGTTATTTCCATCGCCAAAAAATACACCAACCGCGGCCTGCAGTTCCTGGACCTTATTCAGGAAGGCAATATCGGCCTGATGAAAGCGGTAGACAAGTTCGAATATCGCCGCGGCTACAAATTCTCCACCTATGCCACCTGGTGGATTCGCCAAGCCATTACCCGCTCTATCGCCGACCAGGCGCGCACCATCCGGATACCGGTGCACATGATTGAGACCATCAACAAACTCAACCGTATTTCTCGCCAGATGCTACAGGAAATGGGCCGCGAGCCCACCCCGGAAGAACTGGGCGAGCGTATGGACATGCCGGAAGACAAGGTTCGCAAGGTGCTTAAAATCGCCAAAGAGCCCATCTCCATGGAAACCCCCATTGGCGACGATGAAGACTCCCATCTGGGCGACTTTATTGAAGATGCGCACATCCACTCACCTATAGATGCGGCAACCGGTCAGGGCCTGCAGGAAGCCACCAAGGATGTTCTGGCCGGCCTTACCGCCCGTGAAGCCAAGGTGCTGCGCATGCGTTTCGGTATCGATATGAACACCGACCACACCCTGGAAGAAGTGGGCAAGCAGTTCGATGTAACTCGCGAGCGTATTCGTCAAATTGAGGCCAAGGCGCTGCGCAAGCTGCGCCATCCTACGCGTTCTGATTTTCTTCGCAGTTTCCTGGACGAGTAATCTTTGCATAGTACCCTGGGCGCACTATAATGCGCCGCCTACCAGAAATGGCCCCTTAGCTCAGTTGGTTAGAGCATCCGACTCATAATCGGCAGGTCCCGTGTTCGAGTCACGGAGGGGCCACCATTTTTATAGGTTTCAAAGCGTTATAGCGGGATAGGCCATCCGAGTATGTCCGGGGAGATGAGTGACTTCTCGCAATCCACAGTCGGCGGATGTAAGCCCCCAACCAACCAATCCACCTCCCAATTATGGATAGCGGCTTGCTGCCGATCTTAAACTAAGCCCATCCCAGCTGTTGCAGGCTGATTGTGTCGTTCCAAACCTTAGTCATGTGCTTGATGCGACCGCCATCAAATTCCATGCAGTAAGCATAATCAGCTGCAACGGTGTTACCGGTGGCTGGCACGGGCCCACCTGGACCAGTTTGTGTACCGTGGAACACTGCAACAGCCGTAACAGTACTTCGGCTCTCATCAGCGCCGAAGAACTTCAGCTCATAGTGCGCATCCGGCACGGGTGTAAAGAAGTCTCGCATCCAGTCACAGTACGCTTCCAGCGTATCTATTCCCGCCAGCGCGCCAGTTTGCGCTGAAAACGTAGCGTCCACTCGACAAAAGGCTTTGCAAGCTTCCCAGCCTTTACCGGTTTCACATGCCTCGAAGAATAACTTTGCAGATTCCAACATTGAACTCATAGATCACCCCTTCTCTCGCAGAGAATTGTCGACTTTCCGGAGATAGCTGACTAAAGCTTAGTCAAGATCTAATACTAATACCAGTTTTCGACATAATGAGATTGCAGACAGGATATGACTTGTCGGCATCATGGACTATAATCCATAACCTTTTCGTGAGAGAAGCAAGACGAGCACTGTATGAACAGAATAGAGAAGCTGAAAAATGACGTGTACAGTTTTGAAGAGCTGAATACCCTGGAGAAAAATGCGACCAAATTGAACGATAGTGAAACGCTGACCCTCATTACGATAAGTCGCGCATCAAAAACCGCAAAGGGAGAAAAACCAAAACCCTTGGTAGACGAAGATGGAAAGCCGCTGACCCGACGAGCTCGTCGCCAAAAAACCTAATGGTTGCTATTATATGACTCTGAGGCTAAACAATAACCCTAATGTTAAGCCCTGACCAGGCGCCGACCAATAGTGAATAAATTAAGGACCGCAGCATGAGCGGTCACAAACCTCCCCGTAAACTTTGAGGGGAATCTACAAAGGCACCACCATAATACTGACGATACAAAGTAACTAGCTTACTTTTTGTGTATGGTGTGTATTCATACAACAGTGATGGATCTAATATGGCAACTAAACCTCTAAGAGCGGTAGGCAAAAAGAAACAGCCTGCGGCAGTGGTAACTTCTTCCTCTATTGAAGACAAGATTAAGGCATTCCTCGACGCGGGTGGAGAAATAGAACAGGTTAGGTCCGGGGTTAGCGGTCAACCGAGCATGGCGCCGCCAAAACCTAAGCCCTCTGAATCCAAAGATTCAAAATAACCCATCATCGCTAGCCTGCAATTTCGGGTACGGCATTAGCTCAGTCCCGATCACCCCGCGCTACCGTTTCGATCGAAGCTAGCTCATAAAGAATCCTACAATTTTGCTCAAAGTTTTCTGAACCAGATTCATAGGTTTCACCGTCATCTCGCCCAGTTGCACGGTTTCTGCACTGGAGGTCGATTGCAGCGCGTCATTAAGCTGTAGAAGTAGTGCAGGATCAAGCGGTAAAGCAGCTTCGTCAGGTTGGTACACAGTGCCTATCGGGTAAAGCTGGCCCGCGACACCGGTCATTTCTATGTGAGCGCCGAGTACAGCCTTGAGTTGATGACTTTCGGAGAACGTCGCAAGCGCAGAAATGCTATTTCGGTAGGCATCCCAATGTTTGACATAGATAAGACCTGGATAAACCGTATCTCCGGTAAGTAGCCACTGAGTGCGGGCGTCATAAAGGGCAATAGATTCCTCCTGATGTCCGGGAATTCTCAATAAAGTTAACTCTCGATTGCCGAGTTCGATCCTATAGGTGCCACCCTCATTCTCAATGCTACTCAGAAAAAGCGCCAATCCATCCGCGCTTGGCGCCACCAACTCCACGCCAGGCTTTCCTGCAAATTGTGCATCGCCGGCACAGTGGTCACGATGGCTGTGTGAGTGAAGAACCAATAGCTCTCTGTCGCCAACCAGAGATTTAACTGTGTCGTAGATAGGGAAGCTTTCTGCATCTCCTGTCGCACCTGTATCCAGCACCAGTGCGCGCTCATCGCCTAACAGAACGTAGATAAATGGAGCTTCGTAGCTCAAGCATTTATTTTGGCGAAGCACGTAGCTATGTTCGTCCTGGCGAAATACCTGGATTGCGGGGTCTGTATTTGTCGAACAGTCGACAGAGCCATGTATCCATTTGACATCGTCGATTGCTGGTGCGGGTTCTGCAGCCCCAAATTGGGCTACCAGGAGGAACGTGGCCAGTATGAGCGGGTAAGCTGCCAGCGACCGCAAACGTTGATTTGACTTCATTGAGGTTGCCAGTGTGGTTAAAAACCGCGACTATGACACAATATCCGTCCGATGTACTGCTGTGAGGCGACGAACCTGTGCAGGGCCGCGCCCCTTTTTAACTTTGTCTCAAGATAGTGGTGGCCGGCTGTCGGACATCAATTGGTCCAGTTTTATTTGTGCCTCTGTGGGCACATCAATATCACCTGCTTCTATCATCTCACAGCCATCACGCACCATGTCAGCGATCGAGACCGGATAATGCCTGCAGTCTTGAGGACGGTCCCAGTAAATACGACAACCATATTTGATCGACCCCGAGTCAGGACGTTCTGGAAGCTCCTCCAGCCAGGGGCAGCGAGTCAGTTGCTCGCCATTAACAGGGTCCATCCAAATTTCCCCATTGACGACATACTCAGCGATAGCAGGATTAAATATCTCCCAGCTCTCGATTTCTTCAGCGGTAGCAGATAAACCCCCATCACTGTACGCAAGACAACATTTACCGCACTGGTTACATTCTTTCATGGTGTAGAATACTGCCCCGGTGAAAACAATGCTGGCCGGGGCATCCAAAAGGAATAGCTAACCGGCACGCTGGTTGCCACCACGTGAACGAGCTCTTGATCCGCCAGTGCGATCGCCACGCGCGCCGCCGGGCGCGCCGCCAGCCCCGGCTCGACCTCTGCCTCGTGCGCCATTTCCGCGATTGCCACCGTTGTTGCGACCGCGACCGCCACCGCCGCGACCGTTTACAATGGGCTCGGCTTTGATGCTGGGGTCGATGTCGTAGCCCGGTAGATTGATCTTCTCAATATTCTTACCAAGAAGTTTTTCAATATCCCGAAGTAGCTTAAGTTCATCAACACATACAAGCGACACTGCGTGACCCGCCTGACCTGCTCGTGCGGTTCGCCCGATGCGATGCACATAATCCTCAGGTACATTCGGTAATTCAAAATTCACCACGTGGGGCAGTTTGTCAATGTCGATACCGCGGGCCGCAATATCTGTGGCGACCAGAACTCTGACAACACCTGCCTTAAAATTCGCGAGTGCTTTGGTTCTGGCGCTCTGCGACTTATTACCGTGGATCGCGGCTGATGTAATACCATCTTTGTCAAGCTGCTCTGCCAGTTTGTTGGCGCCGTGCTTTGTGCGTGTAAACACCAGGACCTGCTGCCACTCTTCCTCGCCAATCTTGTGTGATAGCAGCTCGCGCTTGCGCTTTTTATCAACGGGATAAACGATCTGGCTTACCAGTTCAACCGCGGTATTTTCTGGTGTGACCTGTATTTCCACAGCTTGGTGTAGAAATTCCGATGCCAGCGTCTTGATCTCTCGTGAAAAGGTAGCCGAGAACAGTAGCGTTTGACGCTGACTGGGCATGACATTCAATATCTTGCGAATATCGCGGATGAAGCCCATATCGAGCATGCGGTCCGCCTCGTCCAGAACAAGTATTTCTACTCTGGACAGGTCAATACTACGCTGCTGTACGTGATCAAGCAGGCGACCGGGGGTGGCCACGACGATATCTACACCCTTGATAAGCTTTTGTTTCTGGGGGTTGATACTGACCCCACCAAAAATTACCACTGAGCGAAATGGCAGATACTGTCCATAGTCCCTCACGCTTTCATGCACCTGCGCTGCCAGCTCCCGGGTTGGGGTCAGCACCAGTACTCTGGGGTGGCGCTTGTGGCCTTCAGTGTAGTTGTTTTGCAGCCGCTGCAGCACTGGCAGGGTAAAGCCAGCAGTTTTACCTGTACCCGTTTGAGCGCCGGCCAATACATCCCTACCTTCGAGGACGAGGGGGATGGCTTGCTGCTGGATCGGGGTCGCTTCAGCGTAACCCTTTTTTTCGACCGCGCGCAGAAGTTCAGCCGAGAGGCCGAGATTTTTAAATAACATGTGTGTCTTGCTCCTGATTCTCTGCGTATGAGAGCGCCTGACCAGAAGGCGAAATAGCATTGTGTACTCGCGAATGGTTCGGTCCAGGCCTGGAATTCATAATGGTTTCAGCCGCCACAGACTGTGACGGTGAGGTGAGGCGCAGACCGAAGTGCGCCAAGACGGGGGGCACTATACCAGCGCTGGACGAAAATGCTATGGCATAACATCCTTTCGGTACTAATGCCGTGAACCACTGCCCAATTTCATCAAACTTCTGCGCTAGCAGTTCTGGCAACAGAGCGCCTGTTCCAGCAAGAGCGACGTCAGCCTATGAGTAACGTATACTGCGCCTCTGCCAGAGGCTTTTGCGGCAGGAGTGCTTTAAATTGTCTGCTTCGAAACGGTGAATTCGAATGTGGAAAAGTTGTATTGATTCACCATAATTTTAGAGAGAGTAACATGGCTAAAGGTACAGTTAAGTGGTTCAATGCAGACAAAGGTTTTGGTTTCATTACGCCTGAAGACGGTGGCAAAGACCTATTTGTTCACCATTCTGAAATCCAAATGGCCGGCGGTTATGCCACTCTGAACGACGGCCAAGCCGTTGAGTTCGAAGTGGGCCAAGGCCAAAAAGGTCCCTGCGCGAATAAGGTTGTTCCACTCTAGGCAATGACTATCATCGGCGGTGGTTACCAACGTGGTACCACTGCTGTGAAGCGCTTTGGCCGAAAGAATAGTCTGGCTGGTTTCTATCGATTGAAGTCCACTGGAGCATCACCCTCGGCGGTCGATTGCTGATCTAGTGCCTCTTCGTCTTTCGCCTTGAGTTTTTGTTGGCGCTTTTCTTCTTTCTTCTTTTTCTTGGCCAGCTCCCGCTGGCGTTTTTCAAATGAATAGTTTGGTTTGGCCATTGGCAATTCCTTGGGTATTTTCAGTAGTAAGGCCATAGCATAAGCCATTTTCATTTGTCCGATGGATTTATTTTCTGGAAACGCTGTCGGACCACAACGACCCGGCTCGGCCCTGGTTCGCAGTTCGGTGCTCGCCCTGCTACTCA
>SMVA01220775.1_pt1 | contig 13918 bp, 12 predicted proteins | sample 2456451 | NCBI WGS metagenome assembly SMVA01 (sample SAMN11095933, study PRJNA526329) | marine sediment metagenome | biome: Marine sediment; feature: Surficial sediment; material: Deep marine sediment; isolation source: Hadal surficial sediment | place: Pacific Ocean | collected 2014-05 | depth...
CCTGCTCGACGCTCGCATACCGCCGCGCAAGATTCTCAAGGCGCTGCGCACGCTGAAACGGCAACTGCCTGGGCCCCTGACCGGGGTTCGCATAACGGCCGCGGGAGACCGGGTGGTGGTCCAGAACGGCGGTGCGATCTGGAACCCCGAGACCGGACAGGCGCTGTTCAACTTCGAAGTGGCCGATCTGGCCAACAAGGTCGCACCGCACGCGCGACGTGCGGCGAGGAAGCCCCTCGACTCCAACGAAGACATGAGCGCCGACGACTGGTATGTCCTCGGTGCCGACCTGGAGCCCGCGACGCCGGACCACGCATTGGAGGCCTATCGCCGCTCACTGGACATCGATCCGGACCATTTCGACACGCGGGTGAATCTGGGACGGCTGCTCCACGAGAGAGGACGGCTGCACGCCGCGGAGAACCATTTTCGGCTCGCATTGAGCGTCCGCCCCGGAGATTCGACGGCGCGCTTCAACCTGGCCATCTGTCTCGAGGATCTGGGTCGGTCCCACGAAGCGGTTGCGGCCTACACGGCGACGATCGAGGCGGACTCCGACTGCGCCGACGCGCACTACAATCTCGCGCGGCTGTACGAAGAGCTCGGCGATTCGGCGGCGGCGCTGCGGCACTTGAAGACGTATCGCAGACTGACTGAATCATGAACAGGACCTCGGGGATACTGATCGTCACCGGGCTGTGCGTGCTGGGGGCTCTCGCATGCGGGAGCGATCCGACTCCGCAGCGTCCCGCGCCACCGCAGCCCCGAGAAGGGGCCGCGCCGCAGCCATCGCCACAGGTCTTCGAGGCGCTGTTCGAGGCCGTCGAGCGCAACCCCGGCGATCCCGACGCGCACCACCGCCTGGCCCTCGCGCTGCACCACGCCGGTCGCCGGGAAGAGTCCATCGGCCACTTCGAGGTGCTCGTTCAATTGAGCACGAAAGGTCAGCACCTGGTCGAGCTGGGCGTGGCCTATGCTTCGGTCGCGAGACTGGAAGACGCAGAGGCGACGTTTCGCAAGGCGCTCGCCGAGACGCCCGACCAGCCGATCGTCCTGCACCACCTGGCCAATCTCGGACGAAGCCGGGAGGACACCGCGGGCGCGATCGAGCTGTACCTGCAGGCACTCGAGATCGATCCGGACTACTTGATGGCCCGCTTCCACCTCGCCGAGACCCAGAGACTGGCGCAGCAGTTGCGGGAGGCCTACCGCAGCTACGAGCAAGTACTGGAGCTGGAGCCGAAGGACGCGGCCGAGTTCCAGACTCTCAATGATGCGCTGTTCCAGCTGGGCAGCCTGGACTTGCAGATGGGGGCCACCGAGCGGGCCGTCGAGTTCTTCGAGACTCTCCTCGACAGAGCGCCCGAGCATCCGCGGGCGCACCGCGTATTGGGCGAGGCGCTGATGAAACTCGGTCGAAACGAGGAAGCTCAGGCCGAGTTCGGAACGCACCGTCGCATCGTCACGCAAAGCCAGAGTTAACTCACCCGGCTCTTGCACGCCGTTGCCGCGGACCTATGTTGGCGGAGATGCACCGTCGGACCGCATCGGTCCAGGACGGCGGAACGCACCCTCGGGCTGCAAGGGAGAAATGGAATGAGTCATCCGTTGCGACTGGTCGTGAGAGTCTTGGTGCTGACGACCATGGTGGCCACGCCGGCCCTGGCGCTGGGCCCCGTGGACGGCGAGGTCGGCGCCTTGTGGTGGGCCAACGAATACGATACGGGAGGGGACTCGGCGGACGCCGGAGTGCCGGGGATCAACGCAGAGCTGTGGTGGCAGAGCAAATTCGGAGTTCGGGCCAAGCTGTTCGGTGACGTCGACAACACCAGCAGCTCGTCGGACTACACCGCCGTCGACGTGATGTGGAAGCCCTTCTCCCCCACGGAGAACAACTTCGTCGCGGTGGGTGTGGGCTGGCAAGACATGGACTTCACGGCTATCGACTCCTTCAGCGGCGACACCTCGGGCATGCGCCTGTCGGTGGAAGGCCGCGTCGGAATCGTCGGGATGGTCTACGCCTACGGCCAGGCGGCCTACCTGCCGTCGATGGGCGACGCCTCGGATTCGGTCACCTCCGATGAGTACGGCGACATGGACGGCCTCGAATACGAGGTGGGCGTTTCGTGGAAGCCCGCGCCGTTCATCTCGGTTCGTGGGGGCTACCGGGAGGCCCAGCTCGACTACACGCGGGTCGAGTTCGGCGGCGCCGAAACCAGCGAGTCATCCGAGTCATCCGAGTCATCCGGCTTCCTGCTGGGAGTGGGATTCCACTTCTAGAGCCGGTCGAATCAAGCGTCCGAAAAAGGGGGACATTCCACTTTTTCCTCAGAGGAAAAGTGGAATGTCCCCCTTTTCTTTTCCGTTCCCCGGAACGAATGGCATACAGTGCACTCGTGGGGGACTCGACGATGTTGCCGATTCAAACTTCCCGTCCGCGCGGCGGGCCCTCACGCGTGAGGCGAAAGATTTCCCGCACGATGCTCGAGACCGTGACGCGCTACGGTCTGGTCGAGGCGGGAGATCGGATCCTGGTCGCGGTCTCCGGCGGAAAGGACAGCTACACGTTGCTCGACCTGCTCTGGCAGGCCCGGCGGAAGGCACCGATTCATTTCGATCTCGTCGCCTTCCATCTGGATCAGGTCCAACAGGGATACGACGGCAGCCGTCTACGGGAGTGGCTCGAGCAGCTGGGCGCGCCGTTCGAGATCGCACGGGAGGATACGTACTCGCTGGTCATCGAGGACGCCGAGCAGCAGCGGCACGCGACCTACTGCCGGCTGTGCTCCCGATTGCGCCGCGGAATCCTCTACACCGCGGCGGAGCGCCTCGGCTGCAACAAGGTCGCTCTGGGCCATCATCGGGAAGATACCCTGGAGACGCTCCTGCTGAATCTGTTCTACTCCGGAAGGCTGCAGGCCATGCCCGCCGCCTACACTACCAACGACGGGCGTTTCCGCGTGATCCGGCCGCTGATCGAGTGCAGCGAGGCCGACATTGTCGAGCACGCGGCGGCCGCCGGGTATCCGATCCTGCCGTGCAACCTCTGCTCCTCGCAGACCGACCTGAAGCGGGAATCCGTGGCTCGGCTGCTCTCGGAGCTGGAGCGGTCGATCCCCAACCTGCGTCAGGTGATGCTCGCCGCCGTGAAGAACGTGCGGCCGTCGCATCTGCTCGACGAGGAAGTTGCCGAAGCCTGGAGTGCGCGGTCGCAGGCCTACGAGCCACGCCGCTGACCAACGGGGACCAACGGGGACGCCACGAATTTGGACTGGCCCTCGGTGATCTCGATCCGGGAGTCCACCGGCAGATTCTTGAAGCGTTGGATCTTCCCGGTGGGCCAGCGGACACTCAGCCGATCGATGCGTTCGGCACGGCCCAGGCCGATGAGCGATTGGACCGGTCCCTGGCCCGTGCCTCCGTTGAAGGAGAACAGATCGCGCACGATCCTGCGCTTGCCGATCCGGATCTCGATCCGACTGCCCAGACCCTGACGGTTGCTCTGGACACCGGTCAGCTCCAGCCGGATCCGCCGGTTCGTGCGCGGGAAGCGGTTGAGGAACAGCCGCAGCGGCCCGCCGCCGACCGACCCCACCAATAGATCACTGAATCCGTCCTGATCGAAGTCGGCCGCGATGACCGCCCGCGAGTCGGAGTCGATGTCCGCGGCGGACGCGAAGGAGGCGTCCAGAAAACTTTCGCCGCCCAGATTCAGGAACACGCGATTGCGCTCGTAGGCGCTGAGATTGTTGCCGCTCCCGGGAATGCTGAACGGATTCTCGACCCAGAACTCTCCGCCTTCTCGATCGACCTCGCGCAGCTCCGGCAGCCGCGCGTTGCGGTCCAGGGGCTGCGCCACGACAGCCCTCCACAGGCAGCTTCAGCCGTCGGGCTTGTTGCGGTCCGCGCTGTTAAACCCCGTGGTGGCATACAGGTCGAGCCAGCCGTCGGAGTCCAGGTCGACCATCACCGGCGCGAAGGCCCATCCGACCTGGTTGACGCCCTGCTGCTGGCTGACCTCCTCGTACTCGATTCCGTCGCCCGTGAGACGGTACAGACGGCTCCCGGCGAGCGATCCCCGAATCATGTCGTACAGTCCCGGAGGATAGTCGTCGTGGCCCACGTTCGCGATGATTCGCCGGCCCATCTTCGAGTACATGTTCGCCACGTACAGCTCGGTCTTCCCGTCGTTGTCCAGATCTCCGGCGCTGACCCCCATGCTGGTGGCGAAGTCCCCGGCTCCGGAGCCGGCGGTCACGTCCTCGAACGTGCCGTCGCCGCGGTTGCGCAGCAGGACGTTGGCCCCGAAATCGTTGGCCAGATAGAGGTCGACAAACGGGTCGTCGTCGAGGAACAGCGGCACCCCGGCGAAGGTCTGGTGCCTTCCCCCGCCCGCGCCGGCCTCGGCCGTGATGTCGCGAAAGCGGCCGCCGCCCTCGTTGTGCCACAGGTGGTTCTCCGTCCCCGCGTGCGGATCGCCGACCCACGGGCGCTTGCCCGGTGGACGCGGCTTGAACCCCTTCTGGTTGACGATATACAGATCGAGCAGGCCGTCGCCGTCGAAATCGGCCACCACGCAGCCGAAAGGCGACCGATCGAAATGCAGGCCCGGCTTGGCGATCGGTACGAAGCGCTTGCCGCCCTCGTTGTGGTACAGCCGATAGCCCATCAGCAGGTCGGGGAAACCGTCGTTGTCGTAGTCGATCCACCCCACGAGCGCGTTGAGCATCCTTTCCTTCGGACTGTCGTGCGCGGCCAGCAGGCCGATGGCTTCGGTCACGTCCTCGAAGCTCTTGCCGCCGACCGAGTGCAGGAGCAACGGACGCCCGTTGGTGGCCGAAACGGCGATGTCCGGATAGCCGTCCCGGTCGTAGTCCTCGACCGCGAATTGATACCGATGAGTCCGGACCAGGTGAGTGGGAAGCTTCCAGTTGTCCGGCAAGGGCACCTTGTCGAGGCCGACTTGCTCCGTGACCTCTTGCATCAGCATGCGTGGGGCCGTCCGCAAGATCACGGATTCCGTCCGGAAACGGGCCAGAATCGCCGTTCCGCGCTTGACCTCGTCGTCGTCGGCATAGCGCAGCTCCGCACGGTACCGCGACACGTGCTCCATCGGGCCTTCGACGGAACTCCGGCCTGCGGCGGTGAGCAGAAACTCGACCCGCCAGCGGCCGGCCTCCCGATCCACCAGCTCGATGTGCAGCACCTGCAGGCGGGTTCGCTCGATCCGGGCGAAGTCCTTCAGGTGGCCGATCAGGTGATCGACGAAACCGGCAGCGTCCACGCTCCGCGTGGGCAGCGTCTCGGTAGCACTCCACCGCAGCTCGGAAACGAGTCCTGCCTCCCTCCGCTCTCGGCCCGAGGCCGGCAGTACTTCTCCGCGGAAGTCGGGACGGAAGGCGGCCAGCAGGCGCTCCCGATCTCGCTCGCGCAGGGCGTCGGTGAACGGCCTGGCGAAATAGGTTTCGATCACGAAGCTCGCGTGCTCCAGATCCCAGATGTGTTCTTGTTTCTCGAGAGCCAGCTCGACGTTGGGCGAGATTTGCGCTCCCTGCACGAGAACGAGCGCTGCGAACACCACAGAGCCTCGCAGGAAACGGAATCCGCTGAATGCAACTCTCGACATCGTCGGTACCCGGGTGGGAGTGCCTCACCAAACAAGATACTCGAATCGACTGGATCACGCACAGTTGTGCATTCCGCGGACCGGCTCCGATTCGTGTATTCTTACGTCTCGGTGGATTTGCGCACGCGTTCGTCGGAATCGACAGGGGCCGCATGATCTCCAAGAAAGACCTCCTCGGCAACGAGCTGATCCGGGAGATCGTCAGCATCCGTATCGACACTCTGTGGAACATGATCGCGCTCAAGTTGAGCGGCCGTTTTCCACCCGTGGATGCGGAGAAGGCGACGGGCGACTTCGACGACAAGGGGGCGCTCTTCGTCCCCGGAGGCTTCGTATTCCAGGATTGGGAAGAAAACCCGATCCGCAAGCGACCTCTGAGCACTTCCCCGGAGGGCTTTCGCCGGTCACTCCGAAATGCCATGCAATTCGACGGGGCCCACCTGCTGTATCAGGACGGCATCTCCACCCGTGTGAAGCTGGGCAATACGGCATTCGCCAAGATCGCGTCCACCATCCTGGAGACCAAACGCGAGGCCCTGCGGCGGCAGACCGGACTGGGAGACCGCCGGCCGGCCAAGATCCGCTCGGCCGACATCAGCAAGAGCTACTGCCCGACGTATATCCCGGCGCCGTACGGCGCGAGAACCTCTCTGAGCTCGGACATCTCGGTCTGTCTCACGGAACCGCGGATGTACTTCAGTCAGTGCGAGATCTACTTCAACCTCAGGGGAACGGAAGCGGACCGTTTCTGGACCGGGATCAAGAACTCGATGCAGCCGATCACGGTGAAGAAGGACGTCGTGCTGGCCCAGCCCCGCATGGTGACCTGTCATAGCACCCGATACCGGGAGGAGGTGTTCACAGGGATCACCAGGATCTCCGGCTTCGGCAAGTTCGGGGAGTTTGCGACGTTCACGCTGGAGCAGGTGACCAGCGAGCTGCTGCACGAGCTGGACCGCACCCAGCTGAGCCAGGACGAGATCATCGCGGACTATTACGACAACAAGGTCGTAGCCGTCCTGCGCATCTACCCTCGGACGAACCCCGGGGCGCGGCTGAAGAAAGGGGTCACCGCGATGTTGGTTTCCCCCGAGAAAGACCTGGAAATCGACCTCCAGGAGATCAACATCGCGGCCAAGAAACGGTACAACCTCCGCTGATGGATCGTCTCCGTCTCGGCGCGCTCGCCCTACTGGCGCTGATGTTGCCCCCCATCGCCGTGTGGTCGGGCGAGAGTGCCGAACCGATCACGGCCATCTTCGTGCGCCACGCCGAGACCGCGCAAGAAACGACGGGGGCGAAGAACGGCGAGGCTCCCGATCCGGGACTCAGTGCAGCCGGAGAAGAGCGGGCGCGGATTCTCGGCCGATTGCTCTCGCGGGCCGGGGTAACCCACCTCTTTGCATCGCAGTATCGGCGCACGCAACTGACGCTCCAACCTCTCGAGGAGCAAACGGGCCACGAGATTCTGGTGCTCCCGGCTCAACAGCCGGAAGATCAACTCCGAGCGTTGCGTGAGCTACCGGGAGGCTCGATCGCCGTGGTGGCCGGTCACTCCAACACGATTCCCGGCCTGGTGTGTGAGCTCGACGGGACCGTCCCCGATCTGGATTGCTCCGAGTCGGGCAGAACCCTCGAGCACCACGAATACGATCGCCTGTACCTGGTGACCCTGCCGTCGCCGACCGCAACCGCGCCGTTCGCCCCGAGAACCCTCTCCCTGCGCTTCGGAAACGGGGACGGAGAATAAATTCAATCGGGGACAGAGCGCCGTGCCGCGCGGTAGTGATCCTCGGCTTCCGCCGTTCGACCCCGGTCCTCGTAGGCCCGGCCGAGCCCGTAGTGTCCGTCTGCATCCAGCGGCTTCAACGCCGCCGCGCGCTCGTATTGCTCCGCGGCCTCTGCGGGACGGCCCTGCTGCAGGAGCAGTCGAGCCAGCCGCAACCGTGCGTCCACCATCCCCGGTGCGAGCTCCACCGCCCGCGACAGGTGGCTCGTCGCCGGCTCCACCCGTCCCGATTCGCCGTATGCGACACCGAGCCAGTAGTGGGCGGAGGCGTCCTCGGGTCTGGCCTGCAGAACGGCCTGGAGGTCGTCGATCGCCTGCGCGTAGGCGCCGATGCGTATCGCGGCCTGGGCTCGGGCGAAGGCGCGGCTCGAGCTCACGCTGCGCATGAACACCTGTGCCCCGTAGACCGGGTCGTCGAAGGCGTTGATCCGCTGCAGGTCTCCGGAGCGTTGCAACGCCTCCCGCGCCCGTTCGGGCCGGCCCAGGCGCATGTGGGCTTGAGCGAGGCCCGCCTGGGCGGTCAAGTCGCGAGGCTCCAGCTCTGCAGCCCGATCGAGGTGGCGCAGCGCTTCCTCGGCGTTTCCCAGGCCCAGCAGTACCAGCCCCATGCCACGATGGGCGACTGCGCCGTCGGGTGTGAGCCGGATCGCTCGCGCGAACGCTCCCCGGGCTGCGGCGTGCTCGCCGCGCAGCGACAGGGCGTCGCCCAGCCGCACGTGAATCGGAGCGTAGTCCGGCCGCAAGTCTGCCGCGCCGGCGAACAGGGCCTCGATCTCCGGCACGTCGGCGCCCTGGATCTCGCGCACGACGGCCAGCAGGTAGGTCCAGCGAAAATCGCTCGGATCCAGCCGCTTCGCCTTTCGGTAACAGGTCTCCGCTTCGACCAGGAGGCCGTGAGCGTCGTACACCGACGCCAGCTCCCCCCAGCCCTCCGCGGTTCGATCGGCGAGGAGCTGCTCCCGGGTGCGGCGCAGCAGCTCGGCCACCTGCGGCTCCATCCCATCCAGGTCCGGATCGGGAACGGCGATCGCTTCCGCCGGTCCGCCGGAGCACCGTGGCAGGATGAGCGACGCGGCAACGGCCGCGGCGGCCAGCCACAGGCGCGACACCCGACTCATGGCAGCTTCGTCCCCTCTCCGCGCAGGAGAGTCCATACCCGATCGACCTCGGGCACGTCGAACGCCTCGACCAAGCCGTCGGGCCAGCGGATCTCGATCGGTCCCACCTCGGAGACAGGCCCCAGTCCGAAGTGGGGTCGCGGGTCGCTGCTCGAAAGATAGGAGAACCCTCGCGTCACCGTTCTCGTAACTCGTCGCCCGCCGATCGTCAGACTCAGGCTCGCGCCGATGGCATCGCGGTGGAGTCGTGGATCCAGGGCCCGCACGATCAACCAGTGGCCCGCGCGGGGCGCCTCGTTTCTGTACAGGCGCGCGGCGGACTGCGTGTTGCCCAGCAAGATGTCGACGTCTCCGTCCCCGTCGACGTCGCCCATCGCCAGACTGCGCGAAACCTCGACGGGCCCTACGAAGTCCGATCCCAGGTCGGGCATCGGCACGTATCGTCCCCAGCCTCGATTCAACAGGAACTGATTGGGCTCGGCGAAGTGGCTCCAGGGCACGGGCACCGTAGTGCGGGGGTTGGCCACGCCGCGGAACACGCGTCCGTTGGCGACGAGCAGGTCCAGATCTCCGTCGAGCTCGGCGTCGAAAGCCACGGCGCCGAATCCCGTGTAGGGCAAACTGCTCTGGGCCAAGCCGGAAGCCCCCGTGGCGTCCTCGAACAGGCCGCGGCCCAGATGGCGATACAGCGTGTTGGTCTGTCCTCCGAGGTGCGTCACGAACAGGTCGAGGTCCGCATCGCCGTCCAGGTCGGCGGCAACCACGCCCATCCCGGCTTCGGCGCGGCCCTCCAGGTTGTACGCGGCCCCGAGAAGCAGCGCCTGCTCGCGAAAGGTCCCGTCTCCCTGGTTGATCCACAGGTGATTGGGGTACTGGTCGTTCGCCGTGTAGAAATCAGGAAGGCCGTCCTGGTCCAGGTCTTCGCAGACCACACCCAGGCCGGCAGCGGCCAGCCCGCCGATCCCGGCGACGTCGCTGACGTCGGTAAAGGTCCCGTCGCCGTTGTTGTGCAACAGGACGTCCGGCACGGGATTGAACGCCCTGGGGCTGCAGTAGTCGCGCCGGCCGGAGGAGTTGCTGCACTGCTGGTCCGGGTCGTAGCGCACGTACTGCGTGACGTACAGGTCCAGGAAGCCGTCGAGGTCGTAGTCGCAGAACACGGCCGAGCAGGAAAACCCGTCCACCCGAATACCGGCAGCGTCGCTGTCGTCCGAGAAGCTCCCGTCGCCGCGATTGCGATAGAGAAGATCGGGACCGAAATTGCTGAGGTACACATCCACGTCGCCGTCGTTGTCGACGTCCCCGACCGCAACGCCGATCCCGTACGCCGCGTCGCCGAGGCCCGATTCCGTCGTGACATCGGCAAAGGTACCGTCCGTCGCTTGCCGGAAGAGACGGTTGACCGGACGCGGCGCCGCCGGATCGGGACCGAGGTCGAAATTGCCGCTCGTCAAGTAGACGTCGAGGTCTCCGTCGCCGTCGTAGTCGAACAGCGCCGCGCCCGAACCGACGATCTCCGGCAGGTGCAGACTTCCCGTGGCCCCGGTCTCGTGGACGAAGTCGAGTCCGACCTCGGCCGTGGCGTCGACGAACCAGCCCGCGGTCCGCGGCGTCGAGGAACCGCCCGGGCTGCAGGCCGTCGCGATACAGATCGTGGCCAGACACAGCGCGAGCAGCTCCCGCCCGGTCCGCGGGACTTGACTAGAACCCCGCATCGGCTTCGTCGTAGCAGACCACGGAGCGCGGTCTCCTCTTCAGTCCAGCGGAGACTCCCCGCAGAAGTTGTTGGCGGTGACAAGGTAAAACAGCGGGGACCCCGCGCTCAAGGCCCCGACGTCGCGATACTGGATCCCCTGCTCCACGGGATCCTCGTCGCTCACGAACGGCGCGTGCGGCGATCCCCAGTCGGACGGGTCGGGGGTCATCTCACGGTAGAGGTTCCAGCTGGATGTCTGGCCCAGGTCGTCCCATTCGAGCAGGAGATCCACCCCCTCCCGGTCCACGAAGAGGTTCGTGGGATCGGCAGCCAGCGGACAGAAACGCGCCGCGACGCGCAAGCCGATGTTCGCCGCCTCGGCCGCCATGTTGAGGGCCGGGGCGAAACCGGCGGGGCTTGCGGCCAACGCGACGGGATTGGCGAAGTCGCCTCCACGAATGCGCCGGGTGGGCAGCGGATCGGGCTGTTCGGGCGGATTCGGCGGAATCGGCGGGCCGGACGTCTCGGTCTGCTCGTTGATGTTCCCGGCGGGGTCGAAGATGCCCCAGGCGTTCAGCGCCATCGCACCCCCGACCGTGGTCACGTTGCCGTTCTCGCCGTTCCAGTCGGCACCACCGGCCATGTTGGCCACGCCGGGGCCGGGATTGGCGACGTCGCCGTTCGCCGTGGCCAGGGCCAGTGTCGGAGGGCTATCCGAGCGTATGGGGTACAGCCAGTAGTCCGGCGTTCCCCCGGCGTCGGCCCCGGCGTCGAACGGATCGTAGTAGGCGGCCTTGTACCACTCGTCGTGAGTCGGAATGAAGTACTTGGCTCCGGCCTTTCGTGTTGTCTGCCCTCCGGGCAACGACAGGTCGTACGCGCCGTCCTCCGTGGTCGCGGGCCCCTGCGCCCCGGCCGGTTTGCCGTGGTGCAGCCAGTTGCAGAAGCGCGCGGCGTCGTACCAGTTGAACCAATTCGCCGGCTTGTTCTCGAAGTTCGGTTTCACGGCATAGGTGTAGCTGCCGGAGACGCCGTTGCGCACGATCCCGCCGCGGTCGCTGTCCGTCATGCCGTCGTTGTAGAGTCCGTTGGGATCGGCCGCGGCCATGGCGTTGAGAAATTCGACCCATTGTGGATTGGTGATCTCGAAGACCGCGATGCGGTACGAAATCGCGACTGCGCCCAGTCCGGAGCCGTCGGCCGGGTTTCCGGGACTCTCGACAAAGGCCATCAGGATCCCGCTGGCCGGGTCGATGCTCACCGTGAGCGGGTGGCCGGGTACCTCCGGTGCGATCACGGCCGAGAGCGGACCGGCCGGCGCGGGCTCGACCTCGTATCCGATCAGCTCCGGGTCCCCGCCGGCCGCCACGGTTCCGAGCAGGGCCGCGCCCAGCAGCGCGAGGTGGACCGATCGATGGCCGCAGGTTCTATTCATTTTTCCCGATCCGTGCGGGTTGAGCGTACGCTCAGCCGGGCCCGCGAGCCAATGGTAACGAACTCCGAGTCGGAATTGTACCAGTACATGACGCACATTGTACTAATGCAACCGACACATTCAAAGCGGATTGCAGTACAATTGTCCCATGGACGTCTGGTGGGACAATTTCCAGTCGGATGGCGACAGACCCAAGTATCTGGCGATCGTCGACGGGCTGGCCGAGGCGATCCAGAGCGGGCGCTTTGAGCCGGGTCGCCGGCTGCCCTCCCACCGGCTGCTGGCAAAGAAGCTCGGCGTTTCCGTGGGCACGGTAACGCGGGCCTACCAGGAAGCGCTCGACCTGGGGTTGATCACGGGCGCGGTCGGCCGGGGCAGCTTCGTGAGCCATCACCCCACGGAGCAACTCCGGGTGGTGGACTCCAGCAGAACCCCGGCCGCCTGTCTCGACTTGCTGCAGAACACCCCGGTCGCCGTTCCCGAAGTCGAGAACAAGGCCTGGTCGGACGCGCTTGTCGCCCTCCGGCGTGAGAACGATCTGGCAACGCTGGCGCGGCGGAGCTGGAGCAAATTGTCCACGCGACACCAGGCGACCGGAGCGGCGTGGATCGGACGTACGGGCCTCGACGCGTCGCCGGCCAACATCTTCGATTGCCCCGGCACGATCACGGCGCTCTGCGCCATCTTCGGGGCGACGACCAAACCCGGTGATCTGGTGCTGACCGCCGCGCTGTCGCACCCCATCGTGAGGATGCTCGCCGACCAGTATTCGCTCCGGGTCCAGGGGCTGTCGATGGACGAGCAAGGAATCGAACCGGACGCGTTCGAGGCGGCGTGCCGGGAGGCCACGCCGACGCTGATCTACTGCGCCCCGACGATCCACGCGCCCACGACGACGACGATGCCGGATGAGCGCAGGCGCGCCATCGCCGACATCGCGAATCGGCATGACGTGTTCATAGTCGAGGACGAGAGCGCCGCGTTTCTGCTTCCGGAGCCGATCCTGCCCATCAGCGCTCACGCGCCGGCGCGAAGTTTTTTCCTGGGCGACGTGTGGATGGCGCTGTCCCTGGGCCTGCGCACTGCGTACGTCCTGGCGCCCGAACCGCTGGTCGACGCGATGGCCACGGCGGTGGCCTCGACTTCGGGTGTGACTCCGCCGATCGTTGCGGAGATCGCCACCCGCTGGATCAATTCCGGCGTGGCCGACAGCTTGATCGAGCATCGGCGCGCGGAGCTGAACCTGCGCAATGCCGACGCGCGAAGGATCCTGCTCCGGGGAACGCTGCACTCCGATCCCTGCGGCCACAACGTCTGGTGGGAGCTGCCGGAGCCCTGGCGCTCGGACCTGTTCGTGCTTCGTGCGGAGCGACTCGGCGTCTCCGTCGGTGGCGCCGAGTGGTTCGCCGTGGGCCACAGCTCGACTCCCGAGGCCGTCCGCATTTGCGTCGGCAACGCCCCGGGACGCGTGGAGCTGTGCGGGGCGCTGGAACAGCTCAACGCGCTGATCGCCGAGCCGCAGTCGACCAACCGCCCGTCCATTTGATCCGCGGGCGAATCGCGGCCCCGGTCTACGCCGATTTTCGATCGACAGTACTATGATGCGTCGGGCGATGGTTCAGGAAGGAGACATGCCATGCTGAAGAAGAGGTTCTTCAAAACAAAAACGGAATGCGAGGTCGTGTTCGAGTTGACTCCGGAGGGTGCGCAACAGGTCGAGCTGGTATGCGAGTTCAACGAGTGGGCGCCCATCGAGATGAAGAAGAACCGGCGTGGGGCGTTCCGCACCAAGCTGCGTTTTCCGAGGGAAAAGCGCTTCGAGTTCCGCTACCGGGTCGACCAGAATATCTGGCTCAACGACGAAGACGCTGACGGCTATCAGACGAACCGGTTCGGCGGCAAGAACAGCATTCTGGACACGTCGCCTCCGGAGCTGCCCGGCTAGTGCCCCGTCCATGGGTCGTACTCAAGTTCGGTGGAACTTCGGTTTCACGTCCCGAGTACTGGGAAGCCATCGCGGAGCGGGTGCGAACGCTGACCGCCGCGCATCGCGTGTGCATCGTGGCTTCGGCGCTCAGCGGCGTTTCCAATGCGCTGGAACAGGCGGTGGAGGCTGCCCTCCGCGGGGACTCGAGCGGCAGCGCGGCGTCCATTCGTGACAGCCACGAGCGGCTCGCCACGGAGCTGGGCCTGGGTCCGGCCGAAACGCGCAGGGCCACGGCGCCCCTGGACGATCTGCAGACCTGGCTCGACG
>SMVA01401509.1_pt1 | contig 13916 bp, 13 predicted proteins | sample 2456451 | NCBI WGS metagenome assembly SMVA01 (sample SAMN11095933, study PRJNA526329) | marine sediment metagenome | biome: Marine sediment; feature: Surficial sediment; material: Deep marine sediment; isolation source: Hadal surficial sediment | place: Pacific Ocean | collected 2014-05 | depth...
ACGGTCATTCCCAGATCCTGAGGACTTACCGTTCAGGGGGAACGATGAGCAGCTCGAAAACGGCCCCGATCTCCAAACAGCCCAATCCCCGTCGCTCCTTCATCAAACAGGTGCTCGCCGCGGGCGCGGCTGTCTCGGCATCGGGTACGTTCCCTGGTCGCGCAGAGGCAGGCGCGAGGCAGGCACCGGGGATTGGGGCTCTCGATCACGTCGCGATTCCGATCCAGAACGTAGAGGAGATGGTGTCGTTCTATCGTGCCCTCGGGTTCATCGTGCGAGAGAGCGGGCGAATAGTCTCCGTCCACTTCGGCGATCAGAAGATCAACTTCCACCTTCCGTCCCTATGGCAGAGCGGGACGTTCACGCTCCGAGCGGCGGCGGCACAGCCGCCATGCGGCGACTTCTGTTGGGTGTGGGAAGGCAGCCGCGCCGCGCTTGCCGAGATGCTGGCGCGTGCCGACGCGGAGATCGTCGTCGAGGGTGAGCGGGCGGGCGGGCGTGATGGTGGAAACGCCGTCGGTCAAAGCGTCTACACCCGAGACCCGGACGGGAATCTGCTCGAATTTATTCGCTATTCGTAGAGACCTGGTTAACCGGACTCCAGACCAAGCGCCCATCGGATGCCTCCGACGACGTGGGCTTGGAAGACCGGGTCATTACTCCAGATATCGTCCCGGTGGCCGAGCGAAGTGTAGAACGATCTTCCCTCGCCGAAGTCTTGGTACCAGGCCTGCGGGTAATCGCCACCTGGCTCTAAGTCTCCGAGCCCCTCCATGTCGGTCTTTCCGGTGTCGATGCTGAGTAATACATGCACGCGTTCCCGTGAAAACCCGATGGGGATCTGGTTGCCGAAGAGCACATCCACGTTCTCCTCCGGACGGGCTGCGGTCCACGCCGCCGTGCCGTACTGGTAGAGCTCGTCGACGATTGGCCAACTGTCTCCCAGCATTCTCGTCGCGGGATGATCTGTATCCTCGACCTTGAGAACGAAGACGTGGTTCTGCTGGATCGCTTGGCGGAAATAGGCGCCCAGCATCTCCCCAAACTCCGGATAGTTGTAGAGGGTCAGGGCTGCGCAGTGGACCCCGATGAACCCGCCGCCACCCTTCACGAAGTCGATCAACGCAGCTTTCTGCGAGTCCGTGAGAGGCAGGTTACCGTTGGTCATCATCATGACACCGTCGAACTGGGCCAGGTAATCCGCTGAGATGATCGAAAGATCCAGGCTCTCGGCATCCTGTAGGTATCCCTCGAGTGTCGTCACCTCGAATCCCGCGCGCGCCCCCCAGGAGGTTACTGCGCGCTCGGCGGGCCCGAGGCTGGTGTGTTTATACAATCCAGCGTGGGTGAGGAAGAGCAGTTTGCTGGGCTGCTGCTGAGAAGCCGCTCGTTCGCCGAGGAGGGCAACTCCGGCCACCACCAGGAAGCAGCTGATCCATAGTGTCGAGGCCGGCCAGTATTTTCGGTTCTTAACCATAGGGGCTCCTATCTAAGCGGTGCTCGAGTCCTAAGCGCCCGGCGACACAGAATAGGGTCATAATGGCATCTCACATCCCGAGATGGAAAGAGGCCGTTCCTCAATCCCCAATCGGAAGCATCCCGCGCACGCTGAGCATGGGAAGCAGAAGCCATCCACCCTGGAACGTCGTGCCCCCGAAGCTCATGGTCGGGGTCCGGGCGAAATTCAGCTCACCCGTCACGGCGACGTATCGCCATCGGGCCGCCGCACCCAGCAGGGCGGCGGCCAGCGTTCCCTTCGCGGACTCGCTCGTAATCCGGTCCTCGAATGTCTGGAAGACCAGCCGCGGTGCCGCATACAGGCCCCATCGACGGTCGACGAACTGTTCGCCCCACGGGTAGATTTCCAGCGGAAGGGAGATATCCCAAGCAGACAGCCGCTCGTCTTGTTGGAGGGCGCCCCCCTGCCGTTCGGAGGTCAAGACCGCAATGTGGAGACCGACGGACGCCCTACCTTCCCTGAAGTCGCCAAGCCGGACCTTGCCGCGGACTCCGGTGGTCACGTCACCGGTTTGGTTCTGGACCGTTCGTGTGGGGACGTAGCTCGAGAAGCCAAACTCGATCCGGTCCCGTAGGGAAAAGCCGAAGCCCGCACCGGCGATCTCGACTCGTTCCTGCTCCTGCCCCCACACGCCGTCTCCGAATTCGGCGATCAGCTGCAGGCCCTGCGGGGTTGCCGGCCGGCTTCCACCGACCGCCGGGAGTGGCACCGCGAGCGGAATCCGCACCGGGGGGGGGAAACATGAGGACGTGCCGGCAAGCAGAGCGATGAGAACCGTCCGCCCGAAGAGTCTTCTCGTCGAGGAGGTGCTCATGGATGTCTCCCAGCGTTATCGGAATCTCAGGGCGAGCCCTACGTGCACTCCGGCACCACCTTCACGGACGACAGGCAGAATGGTGAGGTCGGCGTTCGCAGGCAATGCTGGGGACCAGACGTCATTCCGCCCCATCAACCCGATGATCAGGCCCACCGCGGCGCCGGTCAGACCCAACCCGACCCCCATCATGACTGCCTTCTCCTCGGCTGTGAAGGCGAACCACTCCTGTTGAGGGTCGTCCCCGCTCGCCAGCCCCATCAACGCGCCGCTTCCCGCACCCACGAGAAAACCGACACCCACGCTCTTGAGAACCTTACGCTTCCCCGGTGTCGAGACCTCAATCGCGGCGATCTCGGAGCGATCGACCGTCTCCAAGCGACGGGGATACTCGAACTGGACGACGAGTGCCTGGTCCGTGGCTGCCTGCACAGTGCCGACGGCCTTACTCAATCCAAGGGACGGTGCGGTGAGACGCACTCGGCTTCCGGGTACGGTCGAAGCCGTCACCTGCCCGACGACCGACGAGACATCAGCGGCAAGGAAGGCGAGAGCGAGAACGAAAGCGGTGATCGAGAAGTGCTTCATGACGTCCTCCGTAATGTTGGCCCTGTCGTTCAACACCAAATTGGCACGGAGCGGGAGAGTCTTTTATACGTCAAATGACGTAGCACTCGCTGTGAGATTACGTAGTCGACGTTGGCGGCGATGGAAGACAGGATTAGCGGTCCCAGGTCTCCCGTCCTACGTTCCCGGCTCTGAAGGTTCCATGAGCATCTGGGCCGAGAGGAAGGCACTCTGGTGGCCACCAGAGGTGATCCCGCACCCCTCAGGGAGTGACATATGAATCGGTTCGCAGTTCTTGCCGCAACAGGTTTCGCTGTCTTCGCAGTGGTGATCACAACGACCCCGGCCACCGTGGCCGGCCAGTCCTACCGACCGGTCACCGACGAGCGACTGGTGAGTCCCGAACCGGAGAACTGGCTTTCCTATCGGGGAACCTACAACGGATGGGGATACAGCCCGCTCGATCAAATCGACGTGTCCAACGTGCAAAATCTCGTCCCGGCTTGGGCGTTCTCGACAAACGCGACCGGAGGCCACGAGTCTCCGCCCGTCGTTAATGACGGGGTGATGTTCATCACCACTCCGGGCAATCAACTGTATGCTCTGGATGCACGGAGCGGAGACATGCTGTGGCGCTACCGGCATAGGCTTCCTCCGGGTCGGATCGCGTTTCACGACACCAACCGGGGCGTGGCGTTGTTCGGGGACAAGGTGTACATGGCGACGCTGGACGCCCGGGTGGTGGCGCTCGATGCCCGCACCGGAGAGGTCGTGTGGGATACGCCGGTGGCAGACAACAGCGCGGGGTACTACATGACCCTGGCGCCCCTGGCTGCGCGTGGTAAGGTCATGGTCGGGGTCTCCGGCGGGGAGCTGGGTATCCGCGGTTTTGTCGTGGCGCTCGATTCGGAGACGGGCGAGGAGGTCTGGAAGACCTATACGGTGCCCGGACCGGGCGAGCCGGGAAACGAAACGTGGCCGGCTGATGCGTGGCGTACCGGCGGTGGGGCGGTGTGGATCACGGGTCACTTCGATCCCGACCTGGGCCTCACCTACTGGGGCACAGGCAACCCCGGCCCGTGGATCGGTGACCAACGCCCGGGGGACAACCTGTACACCAACTCGGTAATCGCCCTCGCTATCGACACCGGCGAGATCGTAACTCACCACCAATATCATTGGAACGGGTCGTGGGACTGGGATGAGGTTTCGACACCCCTCCTCATCGACGTGGAGCGAGACGGACGGACGATAGCGGGGCTCGTCCATCCGGGCCGGAACGGGTACCTGTGGACTCTGGAGCGAGGCGCGGAGTCCATCCGCTTCGTGGATGCTCAGCCTTTTGTGCACCAGAACGTCTTCACCAGCCTCGATCCGGAGACGGGTCGACCGACGTACGATGAAGACCGGAAGCCGGGTACCGGGAAGCTTGCCGAGTTCTGCCCGTCGCTGTGGGGAGGCAAGGACTGGCCGCCAGCGGCCTACAACCCCATGACCGGACTTCTCTACATCCCGGCGAACGAAAACCTCTGCGGGACCAGCGTGGGCGTAGAGGTCGAATACCGGGCGGGCCGTGCATTTATGGGCGCCAACACAGAAATGATCGTGCGCCCGGGGGCCGACCACATCGGTGAGCTCCAGGCTTGGGATCTGGACTCGGGCGAAAGGGTTTGGACCCAGGAGTTCGACTCCCCGAACTGGGGGCCCGTGCTCACAACCGGAGGGGGACTTGTTTTTGCGGGTGGCACGAGCGACCGGTACTTCAGAGCGTTCGACGCCCGAACCGGCGAAATCCTGTGGCAGCAGCGCACCAATTCGGGCATCATCGGCGTGCCGTCCACCTACGTGGTGGATGGAGTCCAGTACGTCGCGGTCCAGTCGGGCTGGGGTGTCGACGCCGCGGCCATGGTCCGGCGCATTGATGGGCTGACTGGCACGAGTAATTTCGTTCCGCAGGGCGGCGTGGTCTGGGTGTTCGCGCTCCGGCAGTGAGGCGGACCCGCGCCGCGCCCATTCCAACTCAGGTGATGTGAGGCGCTAGAACCAACGGGTTCAGTTCGGGGCGAAGTGCTCCCGGAGCAGTTCGTTGAACCGATCGGCCGCCTCCTCGGGGATCCAGTGACCGACGCCCTCGATGATCTCAAAACGATAGGGCCCCTCGACGTACTTCTCGGTCAGCTCCGCCCCCTCGCGCCCGAGTGCCGTGTCCTCCGTGCTCCACACGAACATCGTGGGCATGCTGATCGGCGTTAGGCCCGCGCCCCCACCGGCGCCCCCACCGGCGTCCCCACCGGCGCTTAGGTTCATGGCGCCGTACCAGTTGAGCGCGGCCTGCAGCGCCCCCGGCTCACTCAGGAGATTCACGTAGACCTGCACGTCCTCATCGGAGATCCCCCCCCACTGTCTGTAGAGGTCGCGCAGACGGGCGGCGTCGTTCGCGAGGAACATCGTCGCGGCACTGTCGGAGGCGAAGTGCTGGAAGTAACCGGAGCGCTGCGCCTGGTCTCCCGTCGAGCTACCGAGGGCTTCGCCGAACGCGAAGGGGTGAGGGACCGACACCGGCACCAGCGAGATCACACGGTCGGGGTTCGTGAGCCCGACGTTCCAGGCCACGGCCGCGCCCCAGTCGTGACCCACGACGTGAAACCGCTCTCGCCCCAACGCGTCGGCCATTCCGACCACGTCAGCGACAAGGTTCGGGATTGCGTACGCGTCCACACCCTCTGGCCGGGCGCCGGGAGAATACCCGCGCTGGTCCGGCGCCACGACCCGGAAGCCCATCTCGGCGACGGTAGGGATCTGATCCCGAAATTCGTACGAGCTCTGGGGAAACCCGTGGAGCATGAACACCAGCTCGCCGTTTTCGGGTCCGGCGGCCAGAGCGTCGAATGTCAACTCTCCGACCTGGAGCTGGATCCGCTCGATCGCCATATCACCCGACGTTGCGTTCTCGATCTCCATCTCCCGTTCCTCGTCCTGTCCTATGCACGCCACAAGTGCCAGCAAGGACAAAACTGTGATCGATCTCATCGGTCCAACGGATACCTCCGGGCTGTCGCTCCGCATAGTGAGCGGCTCTCCAATCGATTGACGGTGTGTGGCCGAAGACCGGCGGCCGTCGGATGAACCGAGCATACCGGAGGTCCGTGAGGAGTGCAACGATCGGAGGGCCGATCGTTTAGGGGTCTGTTACGCGTCGTGGGTGGGGGAGGCCATCAGCGTGCCGGAGACGAACGCGTTGGTCGCTTGAAGTGTGGCCAGGATCGAAGCCCGTTCGACTCCACCGCTGGCAGAGGCGGCACCCGTCAGGGGGATCTGGCGACCGCGGACCACCGCCTCCACCAGCACCACGACCACGTCATGCTGCGGATGACGAAGCCGGCGTGCAGACAGGAATTTGAGTCCGACCCTCGGCCCGTCGGTACGTCCGGATCGAAGGAACTCCTGGATCACGTCGAGAGCAGCACTGGCCGGTACCTCCAACGAATCCTCTTCCGTTCCGGCGGCGTCACGTTCGACAGTGATCGAGTGGTTGATGTTGGCCAATCGTACAGAGATGGCGAACCCACCTTGGGGGTGCCTTTGCAGCTGGAGGTCCTTGAGTTCGAGGCGCCCGAGCATCGGCTCCGGTTCATCCGGCGCTTCACCGTGATTCCCGCCAAGACTGAACTCCAATAGCCCCGTGGCCGGAACAGAAGGCTTGGGATCGGGCGGGCCGGTCGGCGGACTCGCTGGTGCGACCCCGGTGGGTGCGACGTCGGTGGGTGGCGGATCGGCCGTCTCTGGACCCAGGAGAGCCTTCAGGTCGTCACGGGACAGGCGGCTCTGTACGACGGTTACCTGGTTTGATTGCAACGCCAAGCCGAGTCCCCAGGTGAGCGCGGACAACACCGCCTTGGAGACCTCAGACACCGACAGCTCGGAGGTCGCGATGATGTGTACGTGGGTTCCCTCTTCCTCGTCGAATATCACTCGTGCCGACACGACCGCCGTCAGCGAGCTCAAGAGGACTTCGACGCGTTGGACGAGCCCTCCGACGTCACCTTGGTTGTCGGTGGGCGTCATTGTGGCCGGTCCTGCTCCTCCGCACCGCGGGATTGATCCCCCCACAACCAATGGGTCACGGTCCGGGTTGTGGCTTGGAGGGTCGCAAGAATGATCGCCAGGTCCGACATGCCGACGAGGGGACACGCCGCGACCAGGGATGTCGCATTCTCATTCTCTGATGCCGTTATCATCACCACGGCCACGGGGAAATCGCCAACGGACACCTCGACCACGTTGTCGAGAACGAGAGCAGGCTGGGAAGCGCCCAGGTAAAAAATCTGCATACAGGCGTCGAGGGCTCTCAGGGTGGCGAGCGCGGGGACCAGGAGCCGATCAGAGGAGGTTATAGGTCCCGATGCCGCACCGTTGAAGTCGCGGCCGTAACAGGTGATCTGCGCTTCCACCTGAACCACGCCGGGCTGGACCTCCCGTACACGATGGCCCACCAGTCGGATGGACCCGACGTGGGGGACCGAAGTTGTCCCAGGGGGGCTCGACCGGCCTCCCGGGGATGTGTTTGTTTCTCGCGACTCGATGTTACGGTCGTCAGAGCTTGGCATGAGCCTACCGGCTCCATCGGTACGTGGGTCCACACATTCTGGCTTCTCGCCACCGTCTCAAACGCCGTTACGGCAGGGAAAGTGTCCTGAAACAAATGTTGTGGGGCCCATGCCTTTTGGAAACCATCTTCTGACCCCCCAGGGTCGACCAGGACGGCGTTATCGCACGGGTCTCGCCACCAGAGCGGGTGGGATACGGGCCTTGGTCGCCTGTTCGAAGTCGTATGCGTAGGCCAACAGCTCCGCCTCGGTCCAGGTGTCGCCGATAAAGGCCAACACGAACGGTGTCCCGTCGTCATAGTAGGCGAATGGCACCGTGACGACCGGCACACCTAGAGCGTTTACGATGTTACTTGGCAGCTCCGGATGATTGTTGGGACTGTATTCGGGACGCGTGGGGTCCTCCACGAGGTCCGGGATCGGCGCGCCCGCCTGTGGGAAGAACAGTCCGTCGAGGTCGTAGATCTCGAGGGTCGCACGGTAAAGCCCAAGCATCTCCCGCCGCCAGGCTTGGAAGGCGGCGCCTTCCTCCGTCGCACTTGGCCGGGTTGGTGCGCGGCCGGCTCGGCCCCCAGGAAACTCCTCATCCGTCAGCGCCTCCCACTCCTCGATGCTGTGGAACTGTGCCTGATCCCCGAGACCTCGAAGATAGAGGAGCATGTCGTATGCTCTTGTGGAAGGCACACGGGGCCGCGCTTGATAGAGTTCGACGAACTCGGTGTTGAGGAACGGGTCTTCCACGACCACCGCCCCCTGGTCGGTCAGCGTCGCGATCGCTCGCCGATAAAGAACCTCCGTTTCCGCCGCCAGTGGAAGCCAATCGTCCCGCCAGCCCACGCCGACCAGCCCAAAACGTTTACCCTCCAGCGCGGAGTCGGTCAGCAGAGCGGTGTACCCCTCTTCCGGGATGTGGCCGACGGCGGCGTAGGTGGCGAGATCCTCTGCGGTGGGGCCCGCGATGACGTCCAACGTGCTCGCGGCATCGTACACGGTTCTTGCCAGCGGCCCGACCACGTCGACGTAGGTGGCGTCGATCGGCACAACACCGCCCAAGGGAACGAGTCCGAAGGTGGGCTTGATTCCCACGAGTGCCTGTGCGGCCGCCGGGTTCTGGATCGATCCGCCGGTTTCAGTGCCCAGTCCGAGCACGGCGAAGTTGGCGTTCACGGCCGTCGCCGTGCCGCCGCTCGATCCTCCGGGTGTCCTGCCTGTGTGGTAGGGGTTGAGGGTCACGCCGGCGACGGAGCTTCTTGTGCGGGTACCATCTTCCGCGAAGTCGGGCAGGTTGGTCTTGCCGAGCACGATGGCGCCGGCTTCTCGGAGTCGCGCGACAGCCACGGCGTCGTTCTGTGGGACCATGTCGATACCCCCGGTCGCTTCACTGAATCCAGAAAAGCCGGCCGTGGTCACAAGCCCCCCGTAGTCCAGGTTGTCCTTGATCACCACCGGCACACCGTGGAGCGGACCGCGTGGCCCTGTGGAAGCGTACTCTTCGTCGAGCCCGGCCGCGATCGCCAGCGCGTCGTCGTTCATGGAGATCAGGGCGTTGTAGTGGCCTTCAAAACGGTCGATCCGAGCGAGGAAAGCTCGTGTCAGCTCTACGGCCGTGAACTCGCCAGCAGCGTAAGCCGCCTGGATGTCTTGCACGGTGAGCTCGATGACGTCGATCAACACGCCCGTCCCGATGGTCGGGGGGGCGGACCGGGGAGCTGCGGTCGAACACGCCTGAATCAGACACGATATCGCAAGGATGAAACAGGCCGAAGCAGGCGACCTAGGGCTTCTCAATTATCGCCTCGTAAACTCCGGTCTTGAACTCCTCGCGAAAGCCCCCCCCGCGTGACGGCGAGACCTGTGCCATGACGATGGTGACCATGTTCTCGGTTGGGTCAATCCAGAACCGTGTTCCCGCGGAGCCGTCCCACCAGAAGTCGCCGTCGTTCACCGGGTAGCCGTACTGGCTGGCGTCCATGACGATGCTGAACCCCAGACCCCAACCCTGGCCGAGTGTCGGGCGGCCGAAGCCGATCGGAAGGAGCGGGTCGGGAATGCGATTGACCGTCATCATTGCGACGGTCTCAGGCCGGAGCACCCGGCGCCCGTTAAGCTCGCCCCCGTTCAGGAACATCTGCGAGAAGCGCAGGAAATCCATCGTGGACGCCACCAGGCCGACGCCGCCCTCGATCAGGAGGGGCTGCTCGGTGAAGGGGACGTCCTCGATCTGATATGGTCGGAGCTCCCCCTCGGGTGAGGGCCGGTAGACGGTGGCCAGACGGTCGGCCCGATCGGGCCCGACCCAGAACCCGGTGTCCGTCATGCCCAGCGGCTCGAAAACGCGCTCCTGGAGGAAGTCCTCCAACGGCATTCCCGACCAAACCTCGACGAGCCGTCCGAGAATCGTCGTCGAGATGCCGTACCGCCAGTTCGTTCCCGGATCCTCGAACAGCGGGGTGCGGGCTGCGTTGGCAACCATCTCTTCGACCGTGATCGAGCGTGAGCGTACACCTTCGGCCCGGTAGATCGACGAACTGCGGCTACCCATTCCTGACGTATGCAGGAATAGGTGCTCTACGGTAATTTCGCCCCTGCGCGACCGCGTTTGGTCCATATCAGGCGAGCGGGCATCGGCGAAGACCCTCTGGTCCGCGAACTGGGGCAGGTACCGAGAGACAGGATCGTCGAGCCGGAACGCCCCCTCCTCCCAGAGAATCATTGCGGCCAGGCTGGTAATGGACCGGGTCATCGAGTAGAGACGGAAGATGGCATCTTCCGGCATCGGGCGGGCGGCTCCGATGTTTGCCTGTCCCAACGCCTCCATGTACACCAGCCGTCCGTTCCGGACCACCGCGGCCACCACGCCGGCGATGTGCCCGGCGTCGATGTGGGCCTGGAGGGCGTCGGTGACGCGGGCGAGTCGCTCGGAGGAAAGGCCGACCGACCCCGGATCAGCTACGGGTAAAGCTTGCCCGAAGGCCGGCGCCCTCGGGGCCAGAAGGCCGAGACCGAGACCGAAGATGAGGCCGAGTGCGATCCTGTCGCGCCGTGCAGGGGCCCAGTTTGGGCCGGTGATGGCATCAAACATGGCCGCAAGATGCGTTGGAGTTGTGCTCCCCCACAAGCAGTGGGGATCCTCGACCCTCGGACTTCGAGGTTGCACTGGAGTCGGTCTCGTCACTACGTAGTCTGAGGCGGTCGCAGCTTGACCTCACCGGAGTCGCGTCCATGTCCTATTCGACGGATACCCACAACCCGTTGGTTGTCGATCAGCCCGTGGTCCTCACGGTGCTGAAGGCGGGCGCGCTCGTTGCTGCAGTGAGCGTGCTCGTATTGTTCAGCGTCCGGCTGGCCGGCCCATTGCAGACACCGTCGGCCTGGCCTTGGTTGGCTACGGGCTTCCTGGTCGGGTATCTCCTGGCAGATCTCCTCTCGGGGACCGTGCATTGGTTTTGTGATTCCTTCTTCGCGCCGGATACTCCGTTGATCGGCCGGACCATCATCCACCCCTTTCGTGATCACCACGACCATCCCGACGCCATCACGCAGTACGGATTCCTCGAGCAGGACAGCACCAGCTACATGATCATCATCCCCCCGCTGCTCTTGGCTCTACGTGCGGGCGGCCCCGATGTGACGAGTCCGACCGCCGTGTTCATCCATGGGCTTTTGTTCGCCTTCGCCGTCGGTGCCCTGGGCACGAACCTCTTCCACAAGTGGGCGCATGCCCCACGTGTCCCGCCCGGAGTCCGTTGGCTCCAGAGCCGTGGCCTCATCCTGTCTCCTGAGGCACACCATCGGCATCACAGCGCATACACACACGGCTATTGTGTCACCCACGGCTGGATGAACGTGATCCTCGATCGGTTCGATCTCTTCGGCAGGGCCGAACGGCTCATTCGCATAGTAATTCACCGCCCACGGCCCGAGGAGCGTGAGGGGGCCGAGTCATGAGTAGCGATCACAACAAGGATTCCTCGTTCCCGGATTTGTCGTTCAAGGAAACCAGGCCCGAGTTCAGGTTCGGCGAAGGGAAGATCAGCGGCGTGTTGTCGATCTTCTTGGGATTGTTGGCTCTGGGCGGTGTCATGGCGCTGCGCTTTCCGGGGATCTTCTCGACGCCCGACGCCCGGGCGAGCTACCCGATGGAGACGATACGCCTGCTCATCGATATCGTGCTCTTTTCCGCTTTGGCTCTGGGTGTTCTCAGCTTTATCCTGAGCGAGCGGAAGTCACGCGGGTTGACGGGTGCGGGCCTCGCGGCGCTCGCCCTCGCCCTCGGGGGTTCACGCGTGCAGATCGAGGGTCCCATCGCTGAAGGGCCGTTCTTGGGCCTCGACTGGTTCCTCCTCTCCATCTTCATTTTGGCGCTCATTTTCGTCCCCATCGAGCGGCTCTTTGCCAGACTTCGGGATCAGCGTGTTTTCCGGAAAGGTTGGAGGACCGACCTGGCCCATTTCGGGGTGAGCCACATCCTGGTTCAGGTGACCGTGCTCGCGACCATGCTTCCGGCCGTGGTCTTTTTTCGCTGGGCGATCTCCGACGTTCTACAATCGTGGATCTCTTCTCAGCCGCTCTGGCTACAGTTCATCGAAGCGATGTTCGTTGCGGACCTCTTTGCCTACATCGCACACCGCATGTTCCACGAGGTGCCGTTTCTGTGGCGTTTTCACGCGATTCATCACTCCAGTGAGCTCCTGGATTGGTTGGCCTCGTCGCGGCTCCATGTGGTAGACATCGTGGTGACCCGGGGTTTCGGTTTCATCCCGCTCTACGTCTTGGGCTTCTCGGACGCCGCGATCGTCACCTACCTCATCTGGGCGTCGTTCCAGGGGATTCTCAATCACGCGAACCTGCGATTCGGTTTCGGTCCTTTGCGCTACCTTCTCGTGACGCCACAGTTTCACCACTGGCATCACAGCGCCCGGACGTACAATCGCAACTTTGCCGCGCACCTCCCCGTCATCGATTGGATGTTCGGGACGTATCACCTTCCCGGGAATGACTGGCCGGAAGAGCTCGGCATCATCGGGAGCCCCGTTCCGGACGGTTATATGGGTCAGCTCCTGTACCCGCTGCATCGGGCGAAGGCCGACGCGACGCCTGACGACGAGGAAGGGAGGGAGCCGCCGGAAAGCTGAGGCCCTTATACGTCCTGCTCGGTGGAGAGTCGGCCCCTGAGGTGCCGGTGAAGGCCGCTTGCGCCCCGATGCCCCACGTTCTTCGCCGCCATCCGGTTCGCCTCGATCATCGCCGCCTCCAGCTGATCCCCCCCTAAAAGTCGGGCGAGAAGTGTAGCTCCCCAGACATCTCCACAGCCCGTGGGATCCCCCACCACCTCGGCGCCCTCGGCGGGTGTGATCCCACTGCGGGCGGGTCCGGGGGTTGCCACTCGATGGCGGGTGCCGGGCCATTGTAGAGGATCACTTCTGAACGCGGCGCCCGCGATGTATCCGGCCCCTTTGGGGCCGAGAGTAACGGCGATCATCTTCAGCTCGGGACCCACGATCCTGGCCGCCAGCTCCCACGGATCTCCCACCTCCCGCCCGAGCAGCTCGAACTCCTCGGAGTTCATCTGCACGGCGTCGAAGCAACGCAGCCACGCTCCCCACGAGGGCAACTCCTGAGGGATACGAAGACCCCTCCTGCCGACACCCAGAAAGAGCGAGTGTAGATCGGCGTAGGTGGGCCCGGCGAACCCACTGCGCAGAGACCGAGCCGTATCCAGCTCCATCTCGAAGCCGGAGATGAAGTTTACGTACAGGGCGTCGCACGTCCGTGCCAGCGGGCCGAGCTCTGCCCACAGCCAGGGGGGTACGCCCCCGATCAGGCACTCGGTACGCCGCTCCGGCCCCGTGTAGACGAGCTCCACACGGTTGTTCGGCTCGGGGACGACTCGGATCCCCGTCTCGACATCGATTCTCGGAAAGGATCGCAGAAATCTCCATGCCGACTCCGACAGGTCGGACCCCACTTTGATGATCGGTACGATCTCCCAGTTGTCCGCAAGAGCCGCCTCGAAGGCCGACAAGGCATAGGCGACTCCACCCCACTCTTCCACCTGCTCGGGCCGACCATCACGGTACGTGATCGTGTCCCAAACGAGGGTCCCGACGACTCCGAGGCGCTTCGGAGTTCCTTCAGACATCACAAAAACAGGCCTTCTGGAGCACTCTGGACCCCCGAAAAACAAGTGGCGTCGACCTTACAGGCGGCGTAGCCTTGATAAGGGCCATTTTTTTGCCACCTCTGAATCATAGCGAGCTTTGACTCCTTCCAAAAAGAGCGGCCCATCCGCGCCTCCTGCCCAGGCTGCCCCTCCATCGGGGACGGCGTTGTCACACGGGTTAAGCGAATTTCTCATAGAACTTTCGATCGCCATCCGTCGGCACAGCATGTATCCCCCGGGGCATCC